>Ga0163162_10001744_pt1 | contig 20403 bp, 17 predicted proteins | sample S55metaG_FD_115310 | JGI IMG/M metagenome (GOLD analysis project Ga0163162, IMG submission 115310) | Switchgrass rhizosphere microbial communities from Kellogg Biological Station, Michigan, USA - S5-5 metaG | ecosystem: Host-associated > Plants > Roots > Rhizosphere > Soil | place: USA...
AGAAGCCAATGACGGTCATGTTATCGCTTACGGCGATGATCCATTTACGGCGAAAGCGGTAAAACAATTCCAGAAGCATTTTGGAAAAGACGTTGCGGTCCATTTCGTCTTCGGCGGTACGGGCGCGAATGTCCTCGGCCTGCAGGCGATAACAAAATCTTACGAGGCAATAATTTGCGCTCAAACTGCACACATTAACGTCGATGAATGTGGCGCACCAGAAAAGTTCAGCGGGAGCAAGCTCCTTTCAGTTCCCACTCCCGATGGAAAGATCAGATCTAGTTATGTTGAGCGCTTTTTGGATGGCGTCGGATTTGAACATCATGTGCAGCCTCGCGTAATTTCGATCTCACAATCTACTGAGATGGGCACGGTCTACACGCTGAAAGAACTCAAGGCGCTCGCAGACTTTGCTCATCGCAACAACATGTTTCTGCACCTGGACGGTGCTCGAATTGCCAATGCGGCTGTCAGTTTAAAGGCTTCGTTCAAAGCGATGACCGTTGATTGCGGCGTTGACGTTCTTTCTTTTGGCGGGGCAAAAAATGGAATGATGTACGGCGAAGCGGTTGTGTTCCTCAATAAAAAACTGGGCGCCGACTTCAAATACATTCGCAAGCAAGGTATGCACCTACCCTCAAAGATGCGCTATATCTCAGCACAATTTGACCGCTTGTTATCCACCGATTTGTGGCGACGCAGTGCGGAACATTCGAACCGAATGGCACGGATCCTGGCGGACGAATTGGAGACTATTCCAAACATACAGTTGACGCAACCAGTCGAGGCGAATGGAGTATTTGCGTTGATACCGAGAAAATTTGTCCCTGCGTTACAAAGGGAATATTTCTTCTATGTCTGGAATGAAGAGACGTCCGAAGTTCGTTTTATGACTTCGTTCGACACCACGGAAGAAGATATAAAAGAGTTTGTGGCGTTGGTGCGGAAAACGGTGAGGTAAGCGGTCTGATTTACGATAGGCGTTTTTCGAAGGCGCCGCCGGGCTGGCGCACTCTATAGAAACCGTGCGCGGCAATGACAATCATCAGAATCCAGAAGAAGTAGCGAAGGCGAAAAAGAGCTCCCAGATTTATCACCGCTAAACCCAGACTGATCATTCCACTAACGGAGACCAGAAGTACTAACCACATACTCAAACGACTACGCTCATTCCAAATCGCGATAGCAGCGAAAATGTAAAACACATACATCACTAGCGTTTCAACGCCACCGACGACTCTACTGACCATCAAACCGTTACGATTCATCCAGAAATTGGGAAATGGAGCGAAAAATCCTATTTCCGTAGCTCGCGGCAAATACCTCACTACGTCACCGACACTTCTCAAGGCAACATCGCTATCAATGTTCGAAGCCTGGCCCTCGTAAACCTTAAATGCAGCGCGCCGTATTTCGAGTTGCAAAATAAGGCGAGATACTAAGCTGCGTCCTCTCGCAATGTAATCCTCTCGACTAATCGAGAACGCCGTGGCAGGTGCCTGAGTATTCGGCATCGAGGTGCTCTTCATCGTCGAGGGCACAACCACGGCTGTGAGGCACATAAAGACAAACATAGCTACGTTAGTAGCAAGGAATTTTCTAGTGCTGACCATTTTGATCGTGAGCAACACGCCGGTGATCAAGATCGCCACCACAACTATGTTCCACATGTTACCGCGGAGCAGCCAGAAGAGTGTCAGCAGGGCGGTCAAGGCTATGACAAACCAGATCGCAGCAGCACGCGCGAACTCACGATTTAAAAGCAGAGTCATAAGGTAAAGAATTATCAGCAAGCAAAGAATGGACACCGGATCGCGTACCAACTGCGTCGTGTGCAGTAGAAAGGATGGCCAGAGACCCACCACAACGGCTGCCAGCAAAGCTGAGCGAGCGTTGAAGACTTCCCTTCCGAGCAAGTAAACAAACGACAGAATTCCCAGGTAGTAAAAAAGGTTCAGAAATTCCGCCGCCAGGATATTATGGCCCAGGAGCCATCCCACTACTGCAAACGAGATTGAATAAAGTCTGACGTGAAGCGACGCTTGAGTTTGAACCCAAGCTGAAAAGCCTTCTGACCGCCACACTGTCACCATCTCTGATGCCCAATTTCGATACGCAACTGAGTCGGTCGCGAAAGACAGACCAATTCCATTTGCATCGAATTTCGACGGCATCAACCGGAAATAGCCAATCATAAAAACTGAAATGGTGAGGCAGAGATGAAGAACGGCCGCAGCTATGAGCCAATGAAAAGGTTTGAATCGCAAGGTTTGGGACATTAGAAACGGGAGTCTCTAATCGAATAGAAGCTTCAGAAGGTCTCTCGCTGACGCAATCCCCAGGAACTTTGTCTCGGTCGTATGATCCGGCTGAACTGAAAGTTCGCTTATATCGGATACGACGCGACCTTGTTGTAACCTCCTGCGCTCCTCTTCAAGCTCGCGCTTCTCTTTTGTCCGAGACAGTTCCAAACCACCTGAACGAATGAATTCAACGATTCCACTCAGTTCATCGCGATCAAACCAGATCCCATGGCGTTTACAGAGATCGACTATGACCCCGGAACAGCGCGCAAAGTTGACTCGATTCATCAACGCCGCACAAACCGGGCAGGGAACGTAAGTTACTTTTGTAGAAAGATCTGGCGGTTGCATGGAAGCGTGGCCCAGTACAGCTGATTGATGCTCGCGATCGGCGCAGATACGTTCAAAGGTTTGTGGATCGACCCAAAGGCCCAGACACTTCTCACATTCGAGCACTTCAGAGTCCTTCAACGAAACTACTCTCATTGCAAGTTTGCACCGGGGACAGTTTTTTCCGGTGGGATCTACGCTCTCCCGTCGCTGAGCCTCGGCGCCGCATTTTGGGCAATGTCGCGAGCCTACGAACATCAATGAGAAACACGACGGACACGCAATGGTGGCGAGTCGCGCCTCGCAATACTGACATTGCGGGGCATCGGTAGAGGTCGCGGCACCACACATTGGGCAGTTAATTGTTTCTGCTTCCATCCATTGCATTCTAGCAAAGTAGATTTATTACTGACACAAGCTCGCGATAGCGATAATTTAGGTGCACCTAAAAAATCGATTTGTTAGCTTGGCCAACGACGACGAAACCTCGTAATCTGTTCTCGCTTACCAAATAACAAGCAGTGTGTTCGTTTATGAGCATCAGCCCAATTGACGAAGTTAGCGGCGCCTTCCACCCGGCTTCCAATCTCGTCACAAGTATGGACCAAATGTTTCCCGCGGTGGTTTTAAGCCTCGATGTGGGAACGTCAGGCGTTAGGGCGGTGCTCTTTGATGACGTCGGTAACGAGCTCGAACAAGCTCAGACCAAGAGTCGGCGAGAAAGCTCACTCGGCGACTTTGCCGAGCTGGATGCCAACGAGATCGTAGCAGATGTGGTTAAGACGATTGACGAGCTGATGCTGAAAGCTCCGGGTTGCCATCCGCAATATGTAGCAATTTCCGCCTTCTGGCACAGCCTGATCGGCGCTGATAATGATGGAAACGCCACAACACCACTGCTTACCTGGGCTGACACACGGGGAGCGAGATTTGCTCGACAACTGCGTTCGGAGTTTGACGAGAGCGAATGGCATGCACGAACCGGTTGTCGGTTTCACCCAAGCTATTGGCCCGCAAAACTGCTCTGGTTAAGAAACGAGTTTCCCGAGCGTGTCGCTCAAACTGAGCTCTGGCTTGGCTTTGCTGAATTTCTTTGTCTCAAGCTCTTTGGTACTCCGGCCGCTTCTGTCTCGATGGCGTCTGCTACTGGATTGTTTAACCAGCGTACTAACGACTGGGATTGGCAGTCTATTGATGCACTCAGGATTGCACCAAACACTCTGCCATCAATCGTCATCGAGCCCGGGAATCGTTTTAAGTCAGAATTCAGCACTCGTTGGCCCGCACTTTCCGAGTGTGCACTGACCGTAATTATTGGTGACGGAGCCGCAAACAATATCGGCGGAGGCTGCACCACAAATGATCGAGTTGCTTTAATGGTTGGAACCTCAGGAGCAATGCGAACGATTTATGCGGGCGATCTACCTCAATCACTTTCCATGAGTCTCTGGAGTTATCGCGTAGACCAGCGACGAGCCGTTACAGGTGGCGCTCTATCTGATGGTGGTGGCTTATATCGTTGGCTCACTCGTTCTTTAGTAATCGATGATCTGGCATCAATTGAAGCGCAGCTATCCAAACTGGAACCGGACAATCACGGTCTGACGATACTGCCATTCTGGTCTGGCGAGCGGAGCACCGGTTGGTTTCCTGATGCCCGTGGCGCCATTTTGGGATTGACCCAGCGGACCACAACCATCGACATCGTACGAGCAACTTTAGAAGCCATCGCTTATCGTTTTGCGCTCATAGCGAGGGCGCTCGATCAAGTAGCGCCTGATGCCACAATCGTAGCAACTGGTAATGCTCTGCGCGCTTCTCCTGTTTGGGCCCAGATAATCGCGGACGTTCTTGGTCGAAATTTGGTTATTGGTGGTTCGGCCGAGGCGTCTGCGCGGGGAGCCGCCTTGCTTGCGCTTGAAGTGGTGGGCAAAATAGGTGCTATCGAAGACTTGAGCCCGGTCACAGAACAGGTTTTTGAACCTGACCTGTCCCAGCACTCGCGTTACGCCGCAGGACTGGCACGTCAGACGGAAGTCTACGGTCGTCTGATGGAAGACGTGAGTTGAGGGTTAAATTGCGATACTTGAAGACAGATTTCGTGACTTGTCGGAATTAGAGTAGATCCAACGGTTGAAGCTCGAAAATTCTCTTTAGGAAACATCACATGAGCGCGCCTCTGCAAAAAGAAAACACCGATCCAAAACTCGATCAACTTTGCATTAATACGATTCGCACATTGACGCTTGACGCAGTACAAAAAGCACAGTCAGGACATCCCGGTCTACCGCTGGGCGCCGCACCGATGGCCTACGTGTTGTGGACTAGATTTCTGCAACACAACCCAAAAAATCCCAAATGGGAGAATCGCGATCGCTTTTTGCTCTCTGCCGGTCACGGCTCGATGCTGCTTTATTCCCTTTTGCATTTGACGGGATACGATTTACCTCTTGAGGAGTTGAAGAATTTCCGGCAGTGGGGCTCGAAAACTCCGGGTCATCCTGAGTACGGCTTAACTCCGGGCGTCGAAATTACGACTGGTCCATTGGGCCAGGGATTCGCTAACGGAGTAGGAATGGCAATGGGCGGCGCGCATCTGGCTGCGAAATTCAACAAACCAGGCTTCCCTGTAATCGATCATCACGTTTACGCAATCGTGTCTGATGGCGACCTGATGGAAGGCGTCTCCTCAGAAGCCGCCTCGCTCGCCGGCCACCTAAAATTAGGTAAGTTGATCTATCTCTATGACGACAACCACGTCACTATCGAAGGGTTTACTAATCTTGCTTTCAGCGAGGACGTGCCAAAGCGGTTTCAGGCTTACGGCTGGCACACGCGTACCGTAGATGACGGCGCCAATCTCGAAGACATTGAGGCAGCTATTTCCGAAGCTCGGGCCATAGAAGATCAACCTTCACTAATTTCCGTGAAAACAATTATTGGTTTTGGCATGCCAACCGAGGGAACTCGCAAAGCTCACAGCGATCCGCCTGGTGAAGAAGCTGTGCGAGAGACCAAACGACATCTTTGCTGGCCCGAAGACAAACAGTTCTTCATACCCGATGAAGCGCTGGCTCATTTCCGCAAGGCAGTTGAGCGCGGCGCCCGGCAAGAAGCTGATTGGCGAGCTCAGGTCGAGGAATACAAGAGTAAATTCGCGGACGAGGGGAAATTCCTTCAAATAACGATTGATGGTGATCTGCCAGAAGATTGGGAGAAGCATCTACCAACATTTGAAGATGCAAAACCAATTGCGACTCGTGTTGCCAGCGGGGAAGTGATCAATGCACTCGCTCCGGTGATGCCAATGCTAATCGGCGGGTCAGCTGATCTTGGCGTTTCGAACAATACAGATATAAAAGGTGGCGGCAGCTTCGAAGCAACAGAATACGGTGGACGCATCCTTCATTTCGGCGTACGTGAGCACGCGATGGGCGCAGCCTTAACGGGCATGTCGCTCAATGGTGGTCTGATTCCTTTCGGCGGAACCTTTCTGACATTTTCAGATTACATGCGACCGGCAATCCGGCTTGCGGCTCTGTCGGAAGTTCAGGTCATTTACGTTTTCACTCACGACTCAATTGGCCTCGGCGAGGATGGTCCAACGCATCAGCCGATTGAACAGCTGGCCGCTCTTCGAACCATCCCGCATCTTTTTGTAGTGCGACCTGCAGACCCCGCCGAGGTAAGTGAAGCCTGGCGGCTGGCTATCCTGCGACGTAACCACCCTACGGCTCTGGCACTGACGCGACAAAAAGTAGCTATCATCGATCGAAAAAAGTTTGCGCCTGCGAGTGGATTGCGAAAGGGTGGCTACATCCTGGCCGAAGCGGAAACGATTGATGGGCAGAAGGTTAGTCCAAAGTTATTGTTGCTGGCGACTGGTTCAGAAGTCGGACTTGCACTCGAAGCCAGGGAAGCCCTGCAAAAAGACGGCATTCCAGCCCGAGTAGTCTCAATGCCTTGCCTCGAGTTATTCGAAGAACAATCGACTGAATATCGCAGCGAAGTTTTGCCCGCTTCCGTTAGTGCCCGATTAGCAATTGAAGCAGGCGTCCGGCAAAGTTGGGACCATTACGTTGGTCTAGCTGGAGATGTCATTGCTCTCAATCGGTTTGGAGCATCGGCACCGGGTGAGATTGCCCTGAAGGAATTGGGATTCAACCTGGAAAACGTTTTGAAGCATGCTCGGGCACTGCTCTGATGCCAGTCTCAGGAAGCAAGGAAGTTTATGAAGATTGCAGTAGGCGCAGATCACGGAGGCTATCCGTTGAACGAGCGCGTGATTGAGGAACTGAAACTTCGCAATCACGAGGTCATTGATTTCGGCACGCACGATGGTTCCAAGCCCGATGACTATCCGGATTATGCGAGGCAAGTAGCAAAAGCTGTTCAGTCCGGTGATGCCGAAATTGGAATACTTGTTTGCGGCAGCGGAGTTGGGGCAGCAGTAGCTGCTAATAAAGTTCGGGGTATACGCGCTGCACTCTGCGGCGACACTTATTCAGGTCATCAGTGTCGCGAACATGACGATTGCAACGTTCTCTGTTTGGGAGCCCGCGTCACAGGAGTCGAGCTAGCGTTGGAGATTTTACGTGCTTTTGTTTCCGCGAGCTTTACTGGTGAAGAGCGACATCGCAGGCGACTAGCGAAGGTGGCTGCTATGGAAGGCGAGTTTGATAACGCGTGACACCATTTCCAAGAAACGCGTCGGAATTCAGAGGTCGCAACGCGACCAAGAGCATTTTGATCGAGCATACCCGGCCCTGAAGGGCCGGGCTAACTTCATCTGTCGCTACGCGACAAGTGGAACCTCAATCCGCCTTTAGATCAGGAATTGAAGGGCCGAAGGCATGACCTCAAATCTCACTGGTGTTACACCCCTGACATTTCCATCCGCTTCGATCAGCATCGCATCCTGCATCATGAGCGTTTCGATCAGCACTATCTCGCCTTGAGTGATATTGACCTTCGGATTGTTAACATGACCACCCTTGTGCACACGCGACAATTCGGCGATCACATTTGCACGTGAAAGTCCCGAAGCAGTTACCACATCTAGCTTTCCGTCATCTAAGCGGGCATCCGGCGATAACATCATTCCTCCGCCTGCATAAAGCGCGTTAGCTACTGCAACCAGATTCATCGGTCCATCTGAAACCAGTCTCCCGTCAATTGAAACTTTCACTCGTCGCTCACGCCAGACCGCCAATGCCCCGAGAGCAGCAAATAGAAACCGGAACTCACCGGAAAAACGCCGCATGAATCTTCCTTGTGTGGCGACGCGCGACGCAGTTTCACCGCCGATTCCCATCGTCGAAGCATTGAGACAAATAAACGGCGTTTGCAAATCGTTACTCCGTCCGTACAGAACATCGATCAAGCGCGTTGTGGGATGCTCACGTTCCGTTAGTCTTGCAATAAAAGCTTTGAGCCAGATATTGAGTGCCGCACGTTGCCCAACCAGGCCTCGGGCGAAGTCATCGCCGGTTCCTGCTGGAAGCACAGCAAGAGCAGCCTCTCTATTGATTGGTTTTGGTAGCTGTTCAGAATTCGCTGAAAACTCAAAATAGCCTTCCGCAGCTTCGCTCAAACTCCCGTCGCCACCAACTACCACGATGAGTCTTGTTCCAGCGTGAAGGGCTCGTCTGGTCTGAACAGTCGCGTCACCGACGGCTGAAGTGATGTAGGTATCGTATTCTATTTTGGCCGCCGCTAGTTCTGTCTTGATTAAGGGCCAAACATGACGAACTCGTGCGGCTGAATTGTTGATTATGATTAACGGACGAGGCATGGATCAGTGTCGGGGCGCTTGGTAATTATCTTCGTAAATGGAGTAAAACATAGAAGCTGGATTTTCCTAAAACAAAACAATGAAAGCAGCAATCATTACAAAGCCAGGTAATGTTGATGTACTTGAGATTCAACAGGTAGCCGAGCCACCAAAACCGGCAGCAGACCGAGTGCTGGTTCGCGTCCGAGCGGCAGCCTTGAACCGTGCTGACGTCCTGCAAAGACAGGGCAATTACCCGCTACCTCCCGGTGCCCCAAGAGACATTCCAGGCATGGAGTTCTCCGGAGAGGTCTCGCAGATCGGTTCAGAGGTTGCTTCCTGGCACACAGGCGACCGAGTATTCGGGATTTGCGCCGGTGGAGCACAAGCTGAATTTGTAACGGTGCCGGCGAATCACCTGGCCCGTATTCCGGAAAATTTGAGTTGGACCGATGCTGCTGCAGTTCCCGAGGTTTTTATAACAGCTCATGATGCCTTGTTCACTCAGGCGGGTCTGCAGCCTGGAGAGACTGTGCTGATTCATGCCGCTGGCTCGGGCGTAGGAACTGCCGCCATACAACTTGTCCATGCAACCGGCGGCCTCTCATTTGGAACTTCTCGTTCGGCAGACAAATTAGAACGAGCGAAAGAATACGGCTTGAACGAATCGTTAGTGGTCGGCAATGAACCAGCTCGCTTTGTAGATGTTGTGAGGGGCTGGTCCAATAATCGAGGTGTAGATGTGATTCTTGACCTTGTTGGCGCGGGCTACTTTGAAGCAAACCTGTTGGCGATGGCGCCAACTGGACGCTTAATGCTGGTAGGAACGACTTCAGGATCCAGAGCAAACATCGATTTTGGTGTGGTGATGTCTAAACGTTTGAGTCTTAGGGGAACCGTCTTGCGAGGACGCTCTAATGAAGAGAAGGCGACCGCAACTCGACTCTTTTCGAATCACGTTGTCCCACTACTCTCGTCAGGCCTTGTAAAACCAGTGGTGGATGTAGTGTACCGCCTCGAAGAGATACGCGAAGCGCACCGGTTGATGGAGTCGAATCAGAACTTCGGAAAGATTGTTCTCTCGCTGGATTAGAGAGTGACCAGTACAGTACCGCGAGCGAAGCGACCGGATGCCACGCTCAACAACGTCATAGTGAGAATCAACTACGAAAAGTGAGTGTGGCATCCGGTCGCTTCGCTCGCGGTACCGTACTGAGTCACGTCTTACTTTTTGTGCAAAGCCACACCCGAACTGTTTTAACCTCTCGCGCGAACGCGACTGGCAGCCAGTGCTAATTCTCGTGCACGAGGCATCGCATCAAGGCCGCGAGCGATCTGCGGATCGGCATCGTTAAAAATCTGCGTAGCGATTCGATATCCGTATGCAGCCGATAGAACGTTATAGCGCAACTGTCTTTCCGAAAAAGTTCGTGCCCGATCCAACTGCTCCGGCGTAGCTTTGTAAGTAGGCTTGCTGGCCGCAAACTTCTTCAGCTCACTGAACAACGCGTCAGTTACTGGAAAGTCTTCGGGCGCAAGGTCATGCTCGAAGTCGATCGCTCGCTGAATCTTGTAGTTAGCAAATCCTGGGACTCTGCCGCTTGTGAGTTCAAGTGAAAAGGCAAACATGACGTCACGCAAGTGGGCTTCGGCAGCCGTGATCCGTCCAGGTTTTACAACCTCATCGGGCGATATACCGCCGCCCCCGTAAACAGCCCGGCCAGTATCAGTATGGCTCTCAGGACCACTTTGCGTTGCTTGCCCACTCTTGTCCTTGTCCGCGGCTAAACCTCCGGGAAAGTAATAGCTGTAGAAACCACCATTCGAGTAGTCGCGCTGAATCAGTCGACCCGACGGGGTGTAGTACTTCGCAATCGTCAACAATAGAGCCGAGTCGTAATCCAATTGGAAGGGAAATTGGACCAGGCCCTTTCCGAATGTTGTTTCGCCGACAATGAAAGCTCGATCGTGATCCTGTAGCGCACCGGCTACAATCTCGGCCGCCGAAGCAGTCTCACCGTTCACGAGCACAACGACCGGAACGGCATCTGGATTGTCATTTACGGATGCGTAAGATTGCGAACTGTCACGGAATCGACCCTTTTGAGAGACGATGGTTTGTCCCCGTTGCAAAAACGTATTGGCGACGCGAACAGCTTGAATCAAGAGGCCTCCGCGATTGCCGCGCAGATCCAAAACCAACATGTTCATGCCACGAGTGTGAAGCTTCTTTAAAGCTTGCTCAAACTCGTCGGCCGTGGTGATGTTGAACCCACCCGTCATGGCCACGTAACCGACACCAGGACGCAGCATGTAAGATTGGGCAATAGACGGCAGCGAAACCGCGTCGCGAACGATATTGACAGTTTCACTTTGATGATTGCCAGGACGCTCGACAGTTACTTTGACTGTTGTGCCCCTTGGCCCAAGCAAAAACTTTCGCACTTCAGGATAGATTTTGCCCTTCATTGACTGGCCGTCAACGGCCACGATCTTATCTCCATACCGGAGACCAGCCTTCTCAGCCGGAGATTCCTCGAAAGTGGCGCGGATAAATGTGTTTACATCCGAGCCGTCCCGAAGATCTTCGATGGTGGCGCCGATACCAAAATATTCGGAGCGTTGTTCAGTTCTGAAGGACGCATATTCAACGGGATCAAAATAAGTTGAGTGCGGATCGAGGACGCTTAACATCCCGCTGATCGACGACTTAAAGATACCGTTGTAATCCAATTTTTTGCCATCGATATAGTTTGATTGGATCACTGAGAGCGCTTCTGCCACATCACTCTTGATGAGTGGACCCGAAACGGGTCTGCCCGTAGATGTCGGAGTGCTGGCACTCCGGTCAGGGGCGGTAGCTCGTCGTGCTGACCGATTTTGCTGGGCGAAAATAATGGCGGGAACTAATAACGCTAAAAAAAGGAAAAGAATGCCCGGGGCAAAAGATCTTTTTCTCACGCAAACCTCCTAAAAACCTATCTGTTCTTTTATACCCGTTCGGTGGCCGGAAACCTCGGGCAAAAACGGGAAGCCAGCATAACACGAAGCGAGGGGGCTTTTGAATGTACGTTCGAGCCTGTAGTTAAGTTTATTCCAACGAAAAGCGACTCAGCAGGCTGCGAAATAGTCACCTGAGTCAAAAACTTGAGTCAGCAATTGAAAACAGCCTGAAAACACGCATGAATGGACCCTTTCTCAACAGTTAACTAGAAATTGCTCCATTCGCACTTCTCAGTAGATGCTGCGAAGGGCCTTTTGGTCGCCCTAAAACAGGGATCAAAAAAGCAGATTAGCCTGGGCGGATGGTGCGAAACGAATTGAGAACACATGATCCTGTTATGGGAACCGAAATCAAGAAACCCGACTCAGTCAAAATCTTTAACGATTATTGTTTTGCTAGCTAACTCGTATATTATGACCAAGTTCTCGCACGACAAGTCGCCGGAGGATCCTGAATGTCCGCAAGCGTAAAGAAGGACGTCTTAGCTAAGTTTGCCAACGATCATCGTGATGAATTTGAAGACCTACTTCGCAAATTTGTTGAGATTCCGACGATCTCGGTCGATCCACTACATCTCCATGACATAAAACGGGGCGTTGAGCTAACCGCGGAGACCATCAAGAGCTTCGGCGGTTCGGTCGAAGTTTATCAGGCAGATAAAGGTAACCCGGTTGTTCACGGCGTTTTCGGGACCAACAGCGGACGACCATCAGTCACGGTCTACAACCACATGGACGTGCAGCCGGCCTCGAAGGAGACCGAACCGTGGGACACGGAGCCTTTTGTGTTCACCAAACAAGGCGATACCTATTTTGGTCGAGGCACCACAGATGATAAAGGGCCGGCACTCTCCGCTTTGTACGGAGCCCGTGCTGCAATTGAAGCCGACATTCCGGTGAATATTCGTTTCCTCTGGGAGTTTGAGGAAGAGATTGGCTCGCCTAACTTCGAAAAGATCATCACGAAGGCTGCGCCGCAGTTGCGCACTGATTCGGTCGTGGTTTCCGACACAGTCTGGGTATCACGAAACCGGCCCGCGAGTTCTGCCGGCTTGCGCGGTTTGATGGGATTTATTCTCAGACTTGAAACTGGCACGGTCGATACGCATTCCGGTGAAACTGGAGGTGCGTCGCGTAATCCCATTGCCGAGTTGATGCAGGTGGTCTGCGACATCTACGACGTTCGTACTGGCAAAGTGAAGATCAAGGGTTTTTACGACGACGTAATTCCACCCACCAGGAAGGAGCTCAACGATTGGGCTAAGAGTGGATTCACCGTGAAGGCCTTCAAGAAAGCGCATCACTTGAAAAAGATGCGCTCAGATGATCCGGTAGAAGTTATGAAGCGGATCTGGGGAATGCCAACACTTGAAATCCACGGCGTAGTTGGGGGATACCAGGGAACCGGCCTCAAATCGATTGTTCCGCCAAGAGCTGAGGTCAAAGCTTCGTGTCGTCTCGTGCCTGGACAAAATCCCGCAAAATTAAAAAAGCTAATTACAGCGGCGATTAAAGAACGGAACCCTGACGTGACTATTCAATTCGAGTCAGCAGCTCCCGCGTTCCGAACACAAGTTGATGGACCGTTGCCAGAAGCTCTTAAGCGCGCGATTAAATTTTCGTTTGGACGTGAGGCAGTTTTCGTGCGAGATGGCGGAACGATTGGCGCGATGACAAGTATTGAAAAAGTACTTCGCTGCCCAATAATGTTTCTTGGACTCTCGTTACCTGAGCATGGTTACCATGCTCCAAACGAAAACTTTGATTGGCAACAAGCTTCGGGCGGAATGATTGCTTTCGCTAAGTATTTTGAAGAGATCGCGAACCTGGCCCAATGAAGCGAGGCGATTCAAATAACACAGGCAAGCCGTTCTTCGTTAAGCGCCACAAATCCAAATTTCTCGTAAAAGTGGCGCGCCTCGGGATTGTCCTGATGTACCGCGACGTCGATGCGAGCAACTGACTCTTTTCGCAGTTGCTCCTTCAATTGGTCCAGCATTGCTGTCCCGACGCCCTGGCCTCGTCGATTTGCTTGTACAGAAACATCATCCAGTTTGGCGACCACCGCTCCCATAGATGTCGAGATCGCATAACACACGACGGAAATCCCGGCGACACCTGCTTCGTCATACGCCATCCAAACAAAACCCAGATGCGGATGCTCCATAAAAAGATCGAGTGCGTCGTTAAGTCCTTTCACTCCACGATCGCCATAAGCCTGACTGCTCGCGAGGTAATGCTCATCCTCTCCCAGGAATGCACTTAGCATTTGAAAGGCATCTGAGACATCCGCTGCCCGCATTTTTCTACAAGAGATCATTGAGCTAATGATGCCACAGAAAATATTCTTTGTCGTTTCGAGATCTAAAAAATACTCTCTGCGCTTTGCTCGTCACCAAGCTCAAGACGCAGAGAGTTTGATCCAATTTTAAGCTCGACCTGATTATTTCGGGAGCAGCACACTATCAACGACATGTATCACACCGTTAGATTGGAAAACATTCGCAATCGTAACTCGTGATTGGCCGCCCTTTTCGTCCGTCAGTACGAGCGTATTGCCATCCATCCACGCCGTGACTGTCCCGCCATTCACCGCTTTAAACCAGGCCTTTCCATGGCCCGCACTTATCTTTTTCTGAATTGCATTTGCATCAAACTTCCCGGCCAGCACGTGGTAAGTCAGGATGTTTGTGAGCATGCCTTTGTTCTCTGGCTTCAAAAGCGTTTCGACTGTTCCTGCCGGAAGTTTGTCAAAGGCCGCATTAGTAGGCGCAAAAACTGTAAAGGGACCTTTACCCTTTAACGTGCCAACGAGGTCGGCTGCTTTCACCGCAGCAACGAGCGTGGTGTGGTCGGCAGAGTTCACCGCATTGTCAACAATATCTTTCGATTTCAACATTGCGGCTCCACCCACCATCGGATTATCCATCGAGTTCATTTGGGCATTTGCACGTTGGTTCGCAAGCGTGACCGAGGCCACGGCAAGCAGCACCATGACTAAAACTTTCCTCACGATAGTTACCATCCTTGTCGTACTAGATTTTTTGTAGAACTGGAGAGATATACGCGAGGGCGGAGGTGATCGGATTTACGAGCTTTGTGCTTTGTACTTTGTGCTTTGTATTTTGTGCTTTGTACCTTGCTCTTGATTTTCGACAACGACTCGACACGCAAAAGCACGAAGCACAAAGTACAAAGTACAAAGTACGACGTTCCCCAACCTATTGACTCACTATCGTGCCCATCTTCACCACTTCGAAGTTAGAACCTTTGACATTTTTCAGTGTGTTCAAGTCGTCATCATCCCAGCGTGGGTCAGGAGCACCACTGATGTACCAGTTTGAACCATTGTCCGCCAGAATCATTCCATACTTCTTTAGCGCCTTGAGAATTACTTGCATCGACGGCGAATAGCCGGTGATGTCAAACGAAGCTTTCAACCGCACACGCATACCCATGGGAGGACGATCGAGACTGGTGTTGCTGCTCGCCCAATGTCGCGCCGGCGCAATGTATGCGTGCCGAGTGATCGAAGCTGTAAATCTGATCGCATGCTTGATCTCCTGTTGTTCGAATACTTCGTCATACCGCACGAGACCTGGAAAGATCGGTAAGCCAGCCGCATCTGCTGAGGTCCAACCGGCTGGTCGTAAGGCATTTGAATTCAAATCAAACACTGCGCCTGAATCCGCATTCCAGCTGCTACCACTGTTCTGCGGAAATGCTCGATACATTTCATACAACTTCCAATTGTCCCTATCGATCACCAGAACATGACGATCACCAGTGGAACTTGGTCCCCCTTCAATGGGAGCATTAGCAGGCACCGGATATGGTCCAGGATCACTTTGCGACCCGTAGGCCGTGAAGTTGATCGGCACGGGTGCCTGGGTTCCCGAGACAACGACATAAGGAATACCATTGGGCGCGCCATTCCAAACTGTGCCGAAATCAGGATGCAGTCCCACCGTGAGACCGATGCCGGCGATCAGATTATCCGAATTAGGATCTACCGGACTAAGCGAAACGTCTTCGTTCCAGGAGTTATCAAAGGGAAAGACTTGCTTGCCGTGCAAACTTGCGCCTGGTCCTAAATCTGGAAGCGGTTGAGGCGGGGGCGTATCATCGGGTGGACCACCACCAACATGGCCGATTCCGACACGAACTCTGTTACTGGTGAGACCCGCATATGAAATTCCGATGAGGACGTCACCAACGTCTCCAAGATTGTCGTTCAATCTCATGGTGACTGCAGTCATCCACGGAAAGCCGGAAACGGAACCAACATATTCAACCGGGAGTGAGTAGTGGATATGATTGCCATCTTCTGCATCAGCAGTGACTACAGACGCCGGTTCGCCGTTCGCCAGACTCAGGTTGCTCGAAAAAAGTGTGATTCGAGTTCTATTATCTATGCCAAAAGGAACCGGGGCGGTTGCGGCGAAGGGTTCAACGAGCAGGTTGGTCGACTCGACCGCAATCGCGCGGGTCGAATTTGCTTTGGTTAGCAGAATCGGCGCGGTGGCGGCCCGCGGCACACTCACTGGAAACCAGAGGGCAAACAACGACAGACAGGTAAGGATTGCAATCGTCAATCGTCTGGAAATTGAAACGCGGCTAAGACAAGGCCCTGGCATAAGGCTCCAACATGTTTTTCGAGATGTTGAGGATTAGGGCAGTTGAGGTAAGAGCAAGTACCAATCAAACTTAAAGGTGCCCAACGCGGAAGTCAAGATTTTCTTAAGGTCACGGTGTTAGGTTTCTAACCCATCCTTAATCAAGTTCGTCGATCACTCGCACTGGGGAGTCTAAGCGATGAAATACATGGTGATTGAGCAGTTCATAGGTGGGGAGTCAGCTCCGGTCTATAGCCGCTTCCAAGAGCGGGGCCGCATGTTACCCGAGGGTTTGAACTATCTCGACAGTTGGGTCGACCTCAACTCTGGTAGATGTTTTCAGCTTATGGAAACTGACGATCCAAGGCTTTTCGACAAGTGGATTGCCTGTTGGGGTGACCTCGTCCAGTTTGAGGTAATTCCAGTGCTGACCTCAGCGGAAGCTACGACTCGCGAGTTATCCAGGCGACGTGATAAGTCTGATTTTCGTTTCAAAGAGAAAAATTTCTAAATCCTCAGAACCCTTTGGAACTCAGTTGGACCAAAGAGATCTGGCCAAAGCGTCGACAAAGGTCGACACAATCAGTGTGGCATTGTCTACTTTCCTATACAGCTAGCTCCTCACCGACACGCTTCCTGAGTAACGCGGTCGAAAATAACCAATATTTCGTTGTTGGCATGTTCATTGCTAAATACCAGACAACAATTCCAGCGAGGATACTCCTAAGATACTCGCTGAGAACCTGGTAGGAACATGGAGGCTTCGTACCTGATTTGGTCACGCGTGCGACACGAGCTTCTGGGCACATTATAGTTTCGTGAGTCATGCGGGAATTAGATAGACCAAAGCTCTGCAAGGTCTCCATTCCCACCGGGCATTTCCATGTAAAGGTTGGATTCCGACGAAAGAGACCACTAACATCGAAGGTGTCGGACCAATTTACACCGAAGGTGTTGGCCAATTTCAAGCCCAGGACCGGGACCCCCGTGCGGGCAGCCCGCATGGGGTGGTAGCGTTGAGCTTTGGCAACCCTGGGATCCAGAGGACCTGAATTGTCTTTTCGCAATCCCGAAGGGATTGCGACGGTTACGGATTTGCTCTGACCTTGGCTAAACCTGGCCAAGCCCCTCGGTCAACCCCCTACCTAAATTACTACCCAAGCTTGAAATTAAAATCACCCTTGATGTAAAACGAACGTTCGTGCTATATACATTCAACCGGCGCAAACCGTTAAAGTCGTGACCAAAACCTATTTACAAAAAGCAGTCGAGAATGAAGAACCGCGTGGGCGAAAAGCTCAAGGCCAACGTACGCGACACGCCATCCTCGAAACTGCTGTTCATATTGCCTCAGCCGAAGGCCTGCAAGGATTAACCATTGGTCGCCTGGCCCTCGAACTCTCTATGAGTAAAAGCGGACTCTTTGCTCACTTTGGCTCGAAGGAAGAGTTACAAATCGCCACAGTCGAAACCGCTCGCTCCATCTTCATTAACGAGGTCATTAAACCCGCTTTCGCAGCGAATGAGGGTTTGGTGCGGCTTCGGACCCTGTGTGACACATGGTTGGGCTACGTACAAAACGGAATATTTCGAGGCGGCTGTTTCTTCGCTGCTGCCGCCGCAGAATTCGATAGTCGCCCTGGCGTCGTGCGCGATCGAATCGCCGAAATAATGAAGGAATGGTTGGCAACCCTGCAAAGGGCGATCATGGAAGCTCAAAATGCCGGGCAGCTGAAATCAGATGTCGATGCTACACAATTGGCGTTTGAGTTTAATTCACTCGAACTGGGTGCCAATTGGGAGTACCAACTCTACGGAGAGTCTCGTTCATTCAGCCGTGCTCGTGAAGCGATTCATCAGCGTCTGACCGCTTATGCAACTGCTGCAGGTCGCAGATTGCTATCGACAAAAGAAACGAACGCCAAAGTTTAACCGCATCTGGACCAACTATGGTTTCAAGCGGCCCCGTCCTTAGCGATGTGAAAAGAAGTGCCTCCTTCGACGGCATTAGGGTTCAGCACTGGCGCTTTAACGGCGGTGAATTGCCGGCGCACAGCCATCATGAGCACGCTGTATTAATAGTGTTGAGCGACGGCGCCAAAGGTGAGTTCCGCACTGAAAGTGGTCGTGGAATGTTCGGCAGTGAAGTCAAAGGATGCGTAGCAGTTCTTCCATCAGGGCTCGAACATGCTGCTGTACTCGACGGGCCTTCTGAACACTTATCACTTTTCATTGACCCCGCATTGATCAAGCGTGCTGGAGTCGAAACAGCGGTTGGCTCAGTGGAGTTAGTCGAGAAATATTCACGCGGGGACGAGCTTATCTTTAACGTTGGGCTGGCACTGAAGAAAGAGATGTATTCCGAGGGATTGGGAAGTCGCTTATATGCCGACTCTCTCACCAATCTGCTCGCCGTACATATGCTTCGTCATTACTCGTTGCCGCTCGACAAACCGCCTCGTTATCAAGGCGGCATGTCTGCGACGAGACTTCGTCGCGTTAAGGATTTTATGAGCGAGAACTACACCGGAGATTTGAGTCTCGAGGTTTTAGCCGATGTTGCCGGTATGAGCCGCTTTCATTTCTCTCGCGAGTTCAAGCGCTCGACGGGAATAACGCCTCATCAGTATCTGATCAAGTTGCGCGTCGAACGGGCCAAGGCCTTGTTGACCACTCCGAACTTGCCCTTAACTGAAGTTGGACTGAGATCCGGCTTTAGTCATCAGAGTCATTTCACGCGACTATTTCGGCGGATAACCGGTACTACACCCAGTTCGTATCGAAACAACCTGCAATAACCACTCTCAAATAATCAGCAAGAACAGTCAAACGATCAGCAGTAACAGGAAAGACCTCAAAGAACCAGCGAGTTAAAGTTAGCCTTCAGTAATACTGGAGGTTAACAAGATGGTCCTTAAGTCAGTTCTGTTTTCGACGCTGATCCTCTTCACGCACCTCGAGGGACAATTGATCGCGCAAACGTCATCAACTGAAGTCTTCCTTAATACTGGGAATGCTCTCGTTGCACAAGGACGTTACGCAGATGCAATAGGGGAGTACGCCAAGGTTGGACCACTGCCACGAGGATTGTATTCACGTGCTCTCTATAACATTGGTGTCTGCTATTACGAATTGATGGAAACTGAGAAGGCTGTTGTTTTTTACAAGAGGGCAATTGCAGTCAGCGAATCAAAGTACCCGCGCGCGGCGTACGCACTCGGTATTGCGCTCGAAGATCTGAAGCGCATCAATGAAGCGAAAGAGGCTTACTTGCTGGCAAGCCGGTCGACCACTGAGGTTTACGGACCGGCACTCTTTAAGCTTGGAGTTATCGCAGCGAATGCTGGTGATGTTGAGACTGCTAGAGAACTCTTTCGTCGTGCCACTCTCAGTAAAGGCGCTCACGGCGCTGCGAGTCATAACAACCTCGGTGTGACATTGGCGCTCCAGGGAAATCTCAAGGCAGCGGAGACAGAATTTCAGATCGCGTTGGTCCAAACAGATGGCAATTATCCGGACGCTGAACATAACCTTGGTCTTTGCCGCGCGCTTCTGCGTACGGCTGACGTCCAAGTACGACCAGATGACCAACGATTTCTCATCAACAGTCAAACAATCATGGAGAAGGAGAGACCCTGATGGCTACCAATTCAGATGACGCACTTGTAATCCTCAAGCTTTACGAAATACGTAGCGAAACCTTGATGAGACAAGCTCGGGCCTGGTTCTTCAGCCAGTTTCAGCCTCAAAGCGGCCTTGAGATTCTTGCCCTCATGCAGAGTGGAGAAAAAGAGAGCGCCTTTTACCGCATGGTTTCTTCTCATTGGGAAATCGCGGCAGCGCTAGTGAATAACGGCGGCATCGATGAGAAAATGTTTTTACAGGCTAACAGCGAACATCTGGTTGTCTTCGCAAAACTTCAGCCCTTCGTCGAAGAGATACGAGAGACAATCGGCGAACCCGATTATTTGGCAAATCTGGAGGCTCTTGTCTTGAAAGCCTCGAACGTCGAGAGAAAACTTGAAAATCGGCGGCGGTTGCTTGACCGTTGGTCCAAAGCGGCTCAACCAAACAATGCTTAAGAAACGAATTCCGTCAGGACCATTCTGGTGGAGTTTATGAACTACCAATTGAGTTGAACTTTCATCCGGCGCATAATGCTCCCTCTGGATCGATTTAAGGGTAAGCATTTTATGCAACGTTCATTGTGTGTGCTCTTAGCGCTGTTCCTCTTTACTAGTTCCAGTGAATTAGCCTCGTCGCAAAAGAGAGTTCATCACTATATCTTTTTCAATCTCGACAGACAGCGAATCAACGAACCCTCATTCATTAATAATGGGGCCATTGAAGGTGCGCAGTTGAAGTACACCTGGCGTGA
>Ga0163162_10001745_pt1 | contig 20380 bp, 11 predicted proteins | sample S55metaG_FD_115310 | JGI IMG/M metagenome (GOLD analysis project Ga0163162, IMG submission 115310) | Switchgrass rhizosphere microbial communities from Kellogg Biological Station, Michigan, USA - S5-5 metaG | ecosystem: Host-associated > Plants > Roots > Rhizosphere > Soil | place: USA...
CGCCAATTACGATGGTCGCTGGTGAACTGCGCTGGTTTGCCTGGTTCTGGGGCTACAACAATCCGCGGATTTGGGCCAAAGGAGCCGCCATGTGGAAAACCAAATTGCCGTGTAGTTTCTTCTTTTTTGGAGGCTTTGGGTTCAACCTTTTCTGCTGGCACCGATACTTCCACAGGTTTAACAACTTTCTCAACGGCGACCACTTTGGCCGGAGCTGGTTTAACTGTGTCAATAGCTTTCAGAGCATTAGCGACTTTTACAGCTGTATCCATCGCTACTACAACTGCGGTTTTCTTTTCAGGTTTCATTGAACTTCACCTTTGATGGTTTGGATGATCTTTTCGATGCTGGAACCGTCTACACCATTTACCATAGGTATAGCCAGCTCAGTTGCTTTTAATATTTTGCTTTTACTAGGTCTTTCCCCTTTTAGCAGGAATTGGCAATCCTTGGTAAGATTATCTACCAGCTCAATGCCATGACTTGCAAAAAAGTCTATCAACTCCTCACGAGCCTGGCCCAAGGAACCCGTCACAACCCCTTTAATAAGCAGATCAGCTGAATCCTCCACTACGGCATGAAGAATGCGCAGGATGTCCCGTGCGTTGTCGTAGGCCTCTTCGTTGCGGAGCATTACAGCGATAGGCAACGCCAGCCCGCTCGAGAACCCAGGGATAGCCATTATGTTTTCTGGCTTACTCAAGAAACTTAATACTTCAGTCTGACCAGTTACCCGGCGTATGCCTGGTTCAACGGTTACTACTTCACCATTGATAATACTTTCAGGCAAAGCATTAGCTAACTTCTTAGCTCTTGTCAGGTCAATACCTGGCAACCCAAGCGCTTTGATAACAATGTGCCAAGGCTGACGCAACGCCTCTTGAATGCGATTATAGATCTTCTCACCGACGTGCTTTTCCTTTAATAGCCAAAGCACATCAGAAGTATTTTTGATCACATCGCAATCAATAAGCTGGGCTAATTTGACAGGACCAAGATCTTCGATGTTTAAACAACGTTTACCAGTCAAGGCAACACAACGCATAAGCAATTGTCCAGCACAACCTGAGATGTTGCTACAGATTAATTCAGCGCTGTTCTTACTCTTGCGTGTCTCTAATACAGAACCGCAGTCAGGACACTCTGTAGGTACTTCAAACAGCTTGCCTTTACCGTGAGACAGAACTTTGTGCAGTCTCGGAATAACATCGCCATTACGGCTGATAACAATAACCGAGTCTGTACGCAACCCTAAACTCAAAAACTGGTAAACGTTATCCAGACTTGCCCGATCACAGACCACACCACCAATCTTGACAGGCTTGTAATTGACGCAGGGCGTTACCCTCCCCGTTTTGCCAACTTGCCAATCAATGGTTTCAGGTACCGACTCAACTTCCTCATTAGGAAACTTGTAAGCAATTGCTGAGTTGGGATACTTGCTGGTAAGACCTAACTCCGCCCAACGTGCAAGACTGTTAATCTTGCGGACAATACCATCGACAGGAATAGATCGCATTGTGCGATTTTCTTCTACGTCTTTGATAGTTGCCTCTGGCGCAGTTTGGAATCCCAACAAAGACCACTTATGACGTAGATCGGAATAGGTTTTTACACCAAAGTTAGTATCAGACCAGTAAATAGCAAAGTCTAACATTCGAATGGCGTTTACATCCATGTTCTGTTCTAGTGCTCGGATAAACCCAGCAGCGGCATTACGTGGAGTTGTTTTCTTTTTGATAGCTACTTCGTTGTAGATCTCGAAGTCTGGAATTGTCATGTACGCTTCACCGCGTACTTCCAATTTATCTGGCGCGTCTTTAATAGCCCGCAAAATAGTTGGGATAGTGCGGAACAATGGAAGAGCGTGAGTGACGTCTTCACCATCCAGACCGTCACCCCGAGTAGTCATTGCTACTAGTCCCAGTTCAGTTGTGTTACGTTTAATGTAGGACAGTTGGAGAGCAATACCATCCAACTTGTACTCATCGTAAAACTCATCGTCCTTAAACTTTTCAGTAAAGTCGTCAAACTGTTCTTTGTTAATTGCTTTACGCAACCCCAGCATTGGAGTGTCGTGGCTTATGACAATAAGACCAGATCCAGTTGGTTCATGGATGGGCACTGGCTTGTTCTGAATATCAAACATGTCATTAAACTCAGGATGCAGTTCCTTGAGTTCATCAAACCGTTTGACCATATCGTCATAGACGTGGTTGGGGATAGATGGGCTATCCTTTACAAAGTACAGATGCGCGTGATGGATAATCTCTTTATTGAGACGTTCCATTTCAGCAAATGGAGATTCCTTTGTCATTGTGAAAAACCTCTATGCAGCAATAAGGTTAACTGGTGAACCTCACGGTTCACCAGTTAGGTATTAAGCAACTTCTTTAACGCGGTGTTCTTCTTTGTAAACTTCATTCAAAGCCGCGAGATCCAAAATGTCTTGATCTCGTTTAGCTTTAGGACGCTCGGGGCGCGAGTAGCCGCCTCGCTTAAACACGATCATTGAGATCAGGTTATACACGTACAACCCTCGGACTTTATCCGTTTTAAAGTACGGGTTATATTTGCGTATCCAAATGCCTGGGAATTCAGGCAGATTCAGTGCAACATCAACCATTGGGTGCAAAAAGACACGATGTTCGTTAGCCAGCTTACGGAACTCTTCTTCCGCTACCCAGATATTCAGGTCTGCTGTACGGTCTCGCATGCCGCGCAACAGCAAGCAAGCACCACCACCAACTACGATGACGTCCTTACGAACACCAGTCTTCTCAGAAAACTCATCCAGAGCTTTAACTACAGTTTCGACTGATTCAAGCATGATTTATCTTTCGCTTATGTAAAGTGAGACCCGCCGCATCAAGTTCGGATCTGGTATTATTGACATTATCAAGAAGCTCTTTTAGCGCCTTGATATCTTTGGTATCTTGTGGGATCTTTTCTTTGTTTCGCTTAGGATGGTCACGCATCATTTCTTTCTGCGCAATCAAACGTTCTACTGAGTAAATATGGACACCTTGCATATCTACAACGTCAACATTAGTAAAATCTTCAGGTCGCATGTGCAGGTCAGTAATGCCGTCAAATTCAACATAAGACCCGGTCAAACCTTCCTGCGCAGGTTTGCGTGACAGGTAACCCCAAAAAGTGTCTAGGGGTACATCTACATCAAGATCGTTGGTGTATTTGCGAAGACCAAGCATTACCATTGCAGCACCAGCACTCAAAACAACATGCTTAGGTTCTAGGTTCAACACTTTGCAAAGTTGGAAATACGCAGTTGCTACAGCTCGTTGATCCAGACTCATATTTATCCCACCATGTTTTCGTTCATGTGATGAATGATGTTTTCAATGCTCATGGCATTGGCCGCACTGGCAATTGGATTAAGAGCAGTGTAAGCAATGCCCTTAGTTCCCATCGAGTCAAACGTAACCATTGCCTGGTCCATACCCGCAAAGGAAATGATGGCAATCTTTGGTTCGCTGTTATGTTTAATCGTGATGTAAGCTTCGCCAGCACCAATAGGCGACGGATGAAGAACTCCTACTGCGTCTTGGTTTACTCGTACGGATAATCGCATTAGAGTTGCCCCTCCAGAAATACTATTAAAAGAATTCATCTAGTTGTGTTCCTAAAAAATGTTCGGACTTAAAGGAGCACACCAACGGGAGGGGTAGAATATTAATACTCTACTCCTTACATTCTAGTAATATAGGTTCGAAATTATATCACCAGACTGCTCTTGTTGGGTGTGCCCGGAAGGGTGAGCCCTTCGTATTTGAAGGCAATTACGTTAGGGTCTTTCAGAATGCCGTACTGTCCGAAATAATGGGACACCATGAACAACTGACGGGCTCCTTTGCTCTGAGTGTATTCTTGAATGAAGTTAAAGAAGCGGCCTCGTTTGATTTCGTCAAACGATACGCCTACCTCATCCATTATCAATGGTGCTGGCCAACCAATGTAGGACGCCATTACAAAACGAAATGCCCAGTCAATCATGTCAGCTTCACCAGCGCTGCAATCAGATACGTCGGGAGTTGGTTCAGCATCACCAGTTACTACCGGAAATTTGTAGTTAAGATCACCGTTATCATTGCTGCACGGTTTAACATACAAAGTGGTATTCCACACTTGTCTGATTACGTTGTTGATGTTACCACACAAGGTGTTAATGAAATCCAACATCATCTTGCCAATCAAACCCTTGTTAGGGCACAGTCCGTCCATTAGAACAGAAATGGTTGCAAGACGACGTTTCATCCGTTCAATATCAGCGGTAATGGATTCCACAACAGCCGTAAGACTTTTAGCATTAATAATTGATGTCATGTGTTCGTTCTTGGTCACAGACAATTCAGTTACCTGATCGTCTACCAAATCACGAAGCTCCACGTTTACTTTGTTATCCATTGCAATGAACAACTCGTTACGCAGAAGACCTAACTCGATAACCTCTTTCTGATAGTCGTTGATACTAGCCAACTCAGAAGTAAACAAGGTTACCTTACGACGATAAAAGTTTATAAAACCATTTTCACGAGTAAGTTGTTTCTCAAGATCTTTAACGTGATTGGCTACTTCCAGGAGATTGTCTTTGTTAACAAGCTCCACACGGTTGTCAGCAAGAGCCTTTTCTACTAGCAGGGTGTCTTTATAGCTAATAAGCTTATGACGCTCCAGATAAACGTCCAGGAGGTTACAGAGCTTACTAGAAGGCACCTTACCAATGTCATACTCGCGAATCAATACATGCAATGCACGAACGCTGCTATTCTCACGAATAAAGCCCAACAGTTGATTCATCGAACTAAACCACTCGCTATCGTTTTCGATAAGAGCATTAAGAGTTTTGATGCGATCTTCAATACGCTTAATGTTTTCACGAATAGCGACAATCAACTCTTGAGTTTTACTAATGTCTTTAGCAGTGAACCCAATTTTAAATTTAGAAGTACAATCAGGGCACTCAACAGTCTCGGCATTTTGATAATGCTTTAACTTGTGTTCTGCTTGACTAAGATTAGACTTAACACTTCGCAGTTCATTAGCCAGTTGGTCACTTTCTGCACTATACTGCTTATAAGCAACACTGGTCAGATTTTCGTCACTAACCAGAATTACTTTACTCAACAGATCTCTGAAAGCATTGGCAACGTTCTCTAAACCGTCCAAAGGCGTATCAGAATCACCAAACACAGGCTGATGCTCTAACAGGGCGGTATGCCGTGCAATGCTTGCCTCAGTACGTGCCAGGTCTTCTCCAATAACTTTAGCCTGCTCAGTAAACGCAGTCGGGTCTTGTAGAAGATCGTCAAGGCCATCCAAAAATCCAGAGTGTTCCGCAATAGCACCTTTAAGGATGTTTGCTTTATCTTGATGAGAGTAAAGCAAGTTCTCAGCAGTTTCAAGAGCAGTGACGTATTCGTCTTTACTCATTTGAACACCGCTTAACTTGTTAACAGTCAGTTTAGTAACCAGCAGTTTAAAACGAGCAAGCTTGGTATTTAGTTCTGGATCGAGTTTAGCACTCTCCAAACGACCACGAAGAAGCAGTGCCTTAGTAAGTTCAGCGTCAACCTCGTTAACACGCCGCTCAAGCTCTTCTACACCACAACCGTTGATAACGTTAAGTTTATTGCTTTCAGCAGTGTGACGAGCGATCTGGTTCTTTATAGCGCCTTTGATATCGTTACGCTCTTGACGAAGTTTATTGTAGACTCCCATTGCATAACTGGTATCGTTTGGATAAATCTGAAGAATAACTTCTTTACGACGGTTAGCACTCATGGTAGAAAAACGATCGATCATCTTAATACCGTTAAGTACCCGAATAAGACCACCGTCAATCGTACCAAAGTGATTACGTACTAATTCATTTTGAGCAGTACTGGTGCCACCAGTATTTAACTCAGGACCATTGTCAATTTTAAAGCTGTGGCCGTTACCGACACTAGTTCTACTAGTAAGTTTATACACCTTACCATTCATATGCCACTCGGTGTATTTACGACCAGCTTTGTAGTTACCATTCTCAGCAGCCCAAGGATTAAGTTCTCGAAGAACAGAACTCTTACCAACACCATTGGGGGCAATGAGCAGGTTAATCATATGTTTGGTATTGAGTTCTACCTTGGTGATTCCACTGGAAAGTAACGGAACATAATTTTCTAAAATGACTTTTGTCAACATGGTAGAAACACCTATTGAGTTTAATTCTCTCTAAAGTATTCGGAGCGCAGTATGAGTTTATTATCGCCCTTGGGTATAGGGACAGTTACAGCGACTAAAGATACAGACACTGACGAGATTATGGTTTACGTTCCAGGGCTGTTTCCTCAGGCAGAGGGGCGTACTGTTGCTAACGTAGAACAAGTAGAGCGGACTAGTCATAACGCCAGTGGCGAAGTTGTCACCAGTGTTAGCCTTAAGTCTAACTCTATTCCGGCTGTCTGGAAGAAGATGGACAACAGTAACCGGATTAGTGCGCCAGACGTTCGAGAAGGTAGCCAGGTTTCTGTCTACAAGGCTTCTGGGCAAAACCAGTACTACTGGACTCTTGATGGGGTAAACCCCGAGACGTTCCGTTTAGAGACCGTTATGTACGGTTGGAGTGCTAACCCTAACCTGGATGAGAACACTCCGTTTGATGTAAACAACTTTTACATATTTGCAATGGATACTCGCAGCGGATTGGTGCAGTTACGCACCACTCAAGCTAACGGTGAACCAGCAGCTTTTGATATTCAGATCAACACTGCCGCCGGTACGTTGACTATTGGTACCAATGACTCGCTGACTACCATTAACGATCCTGAAAGGTCTTATACCTATCAGAACTCTGATGGTGCGACGTTTAACATTGCTAAGAAGTCTGCTGCTTTATATTTGCCAGAAAACTTGCAACTCTTTGCGGATGATATGATCGCAATCAGAACCAAGGCTTTGTTTTTGCAAGCAGAGACTGCTGACATTGACGTTGGGCTTACCAGATGGAAAGGTAAAATTGAACGCACTGGTGATACAGAACAGATTGGTAACTATACCCAGATCGGGGATTACACCCAAACTGGTATGTATAAACATGTTGGTGACGTGGATCGTACTGGTAATAGCGTAAGCACTGGTACTGTAATTGGTATGACCGACGTTCGCACAATGACTGTCAGTCTTAACCTTCACTTCCACGCTGGTGTGGAAAACGGTCGAGGTGTTACTACCCCGCCTGTACCGCTTTAAAGCAGCTCATACTACCCCTACAGGCTTTTGGCCTGTAGGGGTAGGGGGGTTATCACGTTTAAATGCGATCGCGTTGTGTAAAGAACTTGTTAGGCCCTAAAGCACCATCGTCATCAAAGTAAGGAACAACACTGCCACGACGAGAATCACTTATCAGGTGGTTAGCAACTACCATGTAATGACGGTTCATTACCAACACACCATTAGTCGCAATACCAAACAACACTTCCGAGTTGCTGGTTTCTCGAATCTTGTCAGAACCGATTGCTGTTAACGTATCACCGGTTTTAACAAGGTAGCAATAAGTAACCCCACTTGGGTTTACACGCACACTTTGTCCACGATTGAGCGAATACCCAGTTCCCCCAATAACAACTTTGATACCAGAAGGCAAATAGACCCAACCGCTGTCATTTTTGGAATATGGATCAAAGGTAATTGCTGGATTAGCGAGGTTTGCTAATATCGTAGAGAAACGATTGTTTAGACTTGGGGAATAAGTAAACACCCCGAGGTCATGCAGCGCAACAGCTGGGTATAGTTCTTCAACCGCATCTACCATCTCAGTGTTAGCATATAACCTTGCAGGGTTATTTACTCGCCCAATGACGTTTGGATTTGCCGAAGCCAAACCAATGATGCGGAAAGATACATCGCCGTACACATTACCATAAACACGGCTGATAGCTACATCAAAAGTGTCCACACCAGTGCGATAGGCAACAAGGTCGCTATAAACAATAGCCACATCATCACCAGAAGCAGAACGACGGCTATTTCCGTACGGGGTAGTTACCGCGGCAGTGATTGGTGTTAACTGCATCGCTCCATTAACAAAATCCAAAGTAAACGAATTGTTTACAATGCTGTACGAGGCAATGCCAATCTCTACGTACCCCAGGCCGTCTGAGATGCTGTACACGGCTTTATTAAAAGCCAGTGCATACACTTGGACCTGTACCTCACGCAAAGCCACCAGACGAGGGTCTGGATTAAGAGATGCGGCTCTAGTCATAAACCCAGCGGTCTTACCTTGGATAATCAAAAGACTTGCCGGGTTAAGAGCTACAGGGTTTTGTAACGTCAGCACACTGTTAACGAAAGAAAAGGTTTGGTACCCTTTGTAGTCGTTATAGCGGTTAAACACCAGTGCACTATTGTTTACTTCGTTAACACCCTCAGCAATATAAGACGAGAGGCCTGCTGGGAACGCCCACATGCCTGCTGGCTTTACTGTGGTAGCTGGTGTTTGAACACCATAGCGATTGTTAACCGCTTGGTCATAAATAGCACCCACCCCCCAGGAAACATCTTGCCAGCTATATTTGCTGGTAAGCTGATCCAAACCATATACCAAATAATGCGTGCTGGTGTCGGATTTACTTACTGGGATAATTCGATCCGGTAACGACGAGAACGTCAAATGACGTGCTGGTGTCGCATATTCCGTTAGTACGCGTGATGCGGCCACTACTGGTCTTGGACCAATACACCAGTCTTTAAAAGACTTAAAGGTAGTGTCAAAACGTTTTACTCGCAAAACGTTCTTAGTAGCAAAACCACGAACCAATTCTCCGGTATTAAGAATAACACCAGGATTGTGAATTGGCGAGTTAGCGTTATAAACATCAAACGCCTCAAACCACTGTGCATTGGCTGAAAGAACCCCATTAGCATCAATCGAATCTTTCGTATAAGTACCCACAGTTTTAACCGTACCAACACCACCTGGAAGCAGGCTCCCTGGAATAATTGAGTCCGTAAAGCGAAGGGTGAGCGCAACGGTCTTGCCACTAGCCAGAGTCACAACCAGACGGGCTGCAACAAACACCATAATCTCGTAATCCTGGGCTGCCCACCACATACCAATAGTTGGAGGAGCGGTCTTGTCAAAAACAGCTGTAGCTCCGGCAGGAAGGTTAAGGAAACTGGCAGGATAATAAAGATGTGGTAATTGCAAAGGAGCAGTTACCGTGATACCCATAGTTGCGTAATTGGCCTGATAGGTGCCATCTACCAGTGGAACCATTTCAGGGTCCGTGTCAAAGGCATTCACTTTAAAGGCTTTGTGTTCGATTGCCAGGCGTTCGTCCATGAATGATGCCGCAACAGAAAGACCTTTATACGTGGCGCTCCCAATTGAGCTAAACAAAAGATATGAGCGAGACAAACTATCAGACATCCCAAGACTGTCTTTAAATTCGTATATCTTTTTATCAGAGATTGGTTTAAAAAAGTTTACCTTACCACTTGAAGATTTGGCAGCGATACCATTCCAGCAATAGGCTCTAAAGCTACCTACTACGTTTGGAATCTCTTCTAGTTGTGTTTTACGGTTTACTATCGATGGCCCACTCAAAAACAAACTAGAGCGAGCATAAACGGTTTGATCCTGCGGAACAGAGAAAACCATCCGATCAGCATTAAACAAGATTGTTGCACGGTTATCTACACCCTCTACCCCAAGATAACGAATACCTTCCACAGCAGGTGGTGGCGCTGTTGGATAATCATCAGGATAGAAGTAAGACGCCATTTGTAGTACGTTGTTTTGCTGGTAGCCAACGTTGTCAAATACTGGCTTGTTAGCCATGATGGAACGATAACTACCTTGTACTGTAACAAAAGCATCAAGATCTAGTAGAGCCAGTTGTTCGGCCAAAGTAGCGGTACGAAAGTTATCTTTCTTGCTAAGGCCGATTGTGGTCTTTGTCTCACCGTGCACCGCCCCTCTTTTGTTAATGTGAGCGGCAATAGGAATAACCACATCATTAACAAACTTGTTAATGTTAGTTTGGAAATCCAGTAACTTGATTTTAGTTGATTCGTTATAACTAGCCGTTTGTTCATGAACAATGTAGGCCAGGTCATTGAGTCTTTTGAGGACCCCACCAAACTTTGGGTTTGGTTCTTCTACAAAAGGCGGTTCTCCACCATGAATAATCATAACCCACTCCTGTTAAAGGCCTAAGGTGGGGAATTCCCCACCTTAGGTACATAAAGTTACGGCAGCAATTCAGATTCTTTCAAGAAGATAAAGCTACCATCATCCTGAGGAAATCCAGAACTAACTGGAATGCTACCGCCTTGGCGGTTATAGCTTAACTCAAGGTCCCCAATCATAAACGACTGACGTCGCTCAATAGTGAGAATCTGGTTAGCCCCCGTGGTAATAACTGCACCAAGGATCATCTTGTTGGAATGACGAAGCTTGACACTACTGATGATGTAACGTGTATCCTGGCCTTCAACAGTGGCATACAACCAAAAGGTTTTATTCTGAGGGGCTGGATCAACATCACGCAAATCAATAGTACCAATAGGCATCCGATAAAGGGTGCCGTTAAACATCACCTCAACCGTCTCCAAGATAAAGATTGCCCAGCCAATTTCTGGATAGCTAGTGATCGTGGCGTAAAAATCAACGCCACCGTCCTGGCGCACCAAAGGCATAGTTCTGCAAGAACCACCGGAAGGATCGTTAGACACATCGGTGTTAGTCCATCCACGCATTGCACCGGCATAAGTGTTTGGAGCCGTCAGTGTGTATCGAGTCAGGCCACCCTTAGGGATAGCGCAAACTGGGTCACCAACGTTAGCACCAGCATGATCAGCACCCAGTTGACTAAATGCACCTGTAGCAACATTCAAGTCAAATACCGTACAGTCAAAGGTACCACCAAAAACTGTCATCCCTGAAGTCAAGAAGCATTTAAGCACATCCCCACTACGATAGAACGTAAAGAAAGGTCTGTTGCTAAAATGAACCTGGCTACCAAGAAGGGCAACAGACAACCCGTAATGTTGAAGATAAACAACGCTTCTCCCAACAATTTGGAAATCCGTAACCAAATGACAGCCAGGATGTGCTGGTGTTGGTGCTTCTACAACCAGGTTAACCAACAAGATTTGCGCGTCATAGGTGTCTACGTCCCCAGATGCAATTGTTGGATACTTAACGTATAACAAAGCTTTGTTCATTCCCGCAAAGATTCCACCACTTTCACTATTCAGAACAAACAATGAAAATGTCCAGTGGACTCCTTGTTGGTTTGCTGGAATCAGTGCCCGAATTTTATCCTTGATACTTGGGGCTAGCCCGTAGTAATCATTCGGGGTATACATCATTCGCTGATTAACAGTGTCAAGCCTTTTGCTAAAGGTCTTGGGGAATGACAGAAACGCACCTTGCTCATTAAGTGCTCGAAATGCAGCACTTGGAAATGTGGTAAGTGCTGGATAGCTTGGGTAAGCAGTAGAAGAAAATCCACATGCACTCAAACTCATACTTCCGCATTCAACACCACGACTAGCCAACTCAGCGGCAGTGCCCGTTCCAGAGATAACACCTTCAAGGTTAGACATGTTTGTCTTGTACACCTTGTTGGTCAAAGGCCGGGAATACATAGGAGCCAGTTGCTTGTTAAAGATGGCTGGTCTTACCGCATAACCTCCGCTAATCTCACGGTACACAACTTCAGGATAAGGTAGCCTGGCACCTTTATCAGCGACAATAGTGGTCTGGGTCATGAAATTCTCCCCATCACTTTCATACGCGGTCCAACGGCTAGCAACGCCAATTGGAATAGGTGTCTGGATACTTCTTGACCGTGTGTTGTAAGCGACCACCTTAAGTCGATCATAGCTGAGATCACCAGACAACAGTTTTTCCGCAGTGTCGAGCGGAGTGCCATTAATCAATGCAAACGTGTGATACTCAATAATCGAGTTAAGTGGTGACAACTCTTGGTTAGGGCCAGTAAGACTTGTAAGCTTTTCACCAGCTGGGGTAATGATTGTTGCCACCGATTGATAGCGCACCATAGACCCGTAAAAAGGAGGGAACTTGTTAAGGTCGATAGTAGCGGCATTACCGCCAGTGTCATTAACAAAATCGATATTAAGTGGCGGCTGTTTATAGACTAGTGTCATGGCCCCCGTTTCAATATTGAATTCGTAAACCATGTGCGAAGCAGTTCGTGAGGAGTTGAACCCTTTACCTGGAACAACCCAGGACAGAAGACTGTACCCGAGCCAGCTACAGTAATAAACGTTAGGCACATTACTCTTCTTGGCATAGAGATTAACTATGCGATAGTTAAAAGTACCGGTTTGTGCTGGAGGTTGTTGCTGGTTGAACGTGTATCGACCCCACTTGCTAACGTTGCCGTTACTTACAACTTTAGTCGCATAATTCCAGCTATTAACGTTGGTGTATTGAACCCCATCATAATCCTGGTACGTCACTTTAAGTAACTGCCAGGTAGTAGGAGTGCCGTCCAACAAAGCCTGCTTAGGAATACGGAAACGCACAACACGCCCTTGTTGTCCGTAGAGCCCGGGATTAAGCGGTGCGGTATCAACAGTCAAGAGAACCCAATTACCCATCAGGTCAATCTTGAGTTGCCAGTGATAAGGTTTGCCGCTACCCCACATTCCTGCTGCGTTTGGAACACCACACTCAGCAAAAACGTTTGCCATATTAGTTTCAATATAGCGATGGGAGCTTGGATCGAACGTGTTACTGGTCAATGCAACAAACCAACGGTCTTGAGCGGCTGGGTTAGGGTTTTGGGTCTGACCCGTCATGATAATGTCATTACCACTACCCATGACAATAGCCGTTGGTGTTACGCCAATGTTGGCCAGTACTGGCGGTTCGTACTTATACGCTGTAAATTCAAAACTGTACGGGTTCTTCGCGTCGAAGGGCTTTTTGATATCAGAAAGAATAGAGAAATACAAACCTTCTGTACGACCATCGTAATGGTTTTGGAGCACGATGAGACGCCCATCAGCTTCTTGGCACATCCCCATGCATTCACTACGACTACCAAGCCCTTCAAAAGAACCAGTGATACTCGGAGGAATATAACCAGTATTACCAAAGCGGCTAAGTGGCAGTAATCCATTCTTCATGATACCGGACGTATCAGGAGAAGCTTCTTCCAAGACTGTCTGGACACCTTGTACAGTTGCTAACAAATCAGCACGAGTCCCCTGGCGATGATCCTGGATAGTCCCCGTTGCAAAGTTGTCATGGTTACCCAAGATAACATCACCTTTGGTAATACCGTGCGGTCGGTTGTAGTCTTGGCCGTGTGAACGCAAAGATTGGAATTGGCTGTCACGGGTTTGGTACAGTTTATCAAAAGCTGCACGAATTGCTGCATCAATACCTACTTCAATCAAAGGGTCCTTAGTGGAGATAAACCCTTCCAGATATTTAAAGAACCAAGTGAATTCAAACCAGTCCCCAATTTCTGTTTTAATTGTGTGGCTGTGCCAGGAACTTGGCAGAGTTGGAGGTACATCAAATACTTTGTCCCAAGGAATAGGAACAACACCCGTTTGAATCTTGGTAACCCATTCTTCCAAGCTGTTGCGTGGAACAAAGTAAGCACCGACACTACGATAACTAATTTTAATTTTGGTGTTAGCTTCAAGAACTTCGTCGCTAAGACGAACAAAACAAACAACAGGCCGTCCAGTGACTTCTACCAGAGGAATGAACTCTTCTTCTAGCCAGTAGTCGCGATCTCGTACCAGTTCGGCACCAGCTTCGTCGTAGACGGTTGTAAGAGGTAACTGTCCGTTAGCTGGGTAGTCACCAAAGAAAGGGGAACCATCTGGGATAACCCATGGGCATTTATCTTTGAGTGGAATTTCTTCCAGATCAATTTTGTTAATTGGCTTAACGCCGCGTACGTCAAACTCAACAACGCGTAAAGTATCCATTACTTGGCCTTTTTAAGTTAGAATGGGCGCGGGGTATCCCGACACCCATTCTTAACAGTTAAGTGAGCAGTTCGTCACTACGCAACCATGGCAGTTGGCCTTCTTCGTTAGCAAGACCGGAACTAGCGGGAATGGAGTTACCACGCTTAATTTCAGATACCCGGTTGCCATTCATGGCAAACACGTTAAACCGTTCAATAGTCAAGATTTGAGTAGGACCGGTTTTTACCTCGGCTACCCACAACTGAAATGCAGTCTCCAGTCGTTTTTCTTCTGTGACTTGATAAACGGGAATGTCATTGGTCAATGTGGCATAAACGTAAAACGTTTTGTTGGCCGGATCAGCAACAATATCTCGCAAGTCGATGATACCAGGAGGCATCATGTATTGACGTCCATTAAAGGTAACCCTAATGGCAGTCTTTGCAAAGATAGTCCATCCAATTTCTGGATAAACGCCACCGAGCAAAGGGTTATTTACTCGCCCTCGCTGCAACGTTGCAGCTGATCCAGTGCTACCATCCCAAGGAATTAAGAAACTAATCCCGTTATCTGGCGTCATGCATGGGCCACCGCCTGCACTAGAGTGAGTACGGTTCTCAACAAAGTTCCACAATTTAGAGGCGTTTCGGTTGGTTATTGAAAAGTAAAGTGATACAAGGAACGCATCACCTACCGTCTGTCCAATAATCCCTGGGTCCATATAAACACTAACTGTGTTGCCTTCCAGGTAATAGAAGCAACGCATAGGACCAAAAGTAGACAGGGGGGTATCCGAAGTCGGCCCAGAACCCCAAACATAAGGATAGTTCAAAGCAGCGCCTTCAAAAACACCGTGCTGTACGTTAGCCACAGTAAACCCGGTAACCACCTTTCTGCCACCACTGTCAACGTAAGTTGGGGTGATAACAAGGAACGTAGTAAACAGGCTGTTACGGTTTGGGTTACCGTCACTTCCTGTGTACTGTATTGCTACCACTACTGGCAACCAACCAAAGCGGTCCAGATTAGAAAACGTTGGATCAGAAACTGTTACAATTGTAGACCGACTAGCCCCAAGAAGATTTGGGTACTGAACGTTGGCTTTTAGGGCCTCCACAATAGCTTCGGGATACAGCGTCTCCAAAGTTGGTACAATGGTGATGGTCCCATCAGTTTCAATACGACGATTATGTTTCTGAACAAGCACAATGTCGCCGTTACCAACATTACCTGGCCAAGCAGTACCCACCATTTCACGATTAAAGTGTTTCTTTTGGGTACCAACACAGAAAGCCATTTCGCCAACATCCATACCGGCGGCATCAAGTGCAGCAGAAGGAACGCTTAACGTTGCACCACCAAGACCATGCAAGGAATTAACCTGGCGAATGTCATTGGTTAGGGGCCTAGCCACAATGTTGTTAACATAGATGTTATTTATCTTGTCTCGAGTAATGAATCTGCCCGAAACCGTTTTCCAAAACATGCCAAGTTGGTTCTGATTGTTTTGAACACCCGAGACGTAAAACTCCCCGTCATTGGCATACAAAAACGCGCGTGGGCACACGCCACTTTTAACTGGGCTGATTGTGTTTTCAGCAATGATGCCGCCCCCAGTTAAAGCAAATTCCTCCCCTAGATTCCAGAAGCGAGAGACACTGCTATATTTGCTGTTGGAGTTACTTAACCGAATGGCCGACATTCCTCGTGGAAATCCACTAAACCCATAGGCGCCAGCTGAAATAATTCTTCCATCAGCTAATACGTTACATCCCTGTTGTTTGTAAAAGAACACCAAATTAAACTTCGAGCCGAGTGTTTGGTGTTGAGGAGGGACAACCGGCGTTGCCGAAAAATCCACGTTAAACGTGGGAGTTTTTGACTTAAGTGTAAAAACACCTGTTCGCGGGTTAAAGTCATAGTTGATCTCTGGAACGATGTTCATGGCTGCGTTGACAGTAGCCCCGGCGCGAGCTGCATAAAAAGCAGTCATAAACTTTATCGCGTACTGGTTAGGTACATCTGGATTTTTGGCAACTAGGGTTACCGCAGATCGATATCCTGACAACAATCCGTTGCTTGGATACGGCGAAAAGGTAATTATCGCTTTTGTAGCAAAGCCTTGCGCATCAAGGGTAATACTGAACCATCTAAACCAAGGACTGTTGTTTACCTGCACACCATCAGCATCCATAAAGCTAACGTTCTGGCGAACAGGTGTAACGTCGATGGTAGCTTTAACTGAATCAATTGGCACACGGAAAATATGCCGATAGTTCATATTACTTCCAGGATCACTAACGTTACTTGGTGTATTTTTACCAGATGCCAAGAAGAGATAAATCCAATCCTCCATGACCGCAATATTTATCCATCCAAAAATGTCTTGAGCACGATAACCGGAACCACTGGTATAAACCGCATTAACCATTGGTGTCAAGTCAATCTTTGAATAAACATGGTTTGCTGGGTTATTAGACCCGTTGGTCACACCAAGATAAAAGAGACCTTTCTCACTATCGCCAACCAAGATACACTCGTCACCGCTACCTTGTGCAATGCGGTCTACGCTAGCCCCGTCCGCATTGAATTTAGCGTGCTCATACTTGTATCCTGTGAAATTGAGGGAGATCTTGTTGCCGTCAGTGGAGTCATCCAATGTGGAGAAGTACAACCCACGGACACGACCGTCCATTCTTGAGGAAAGGTTAACAATAGTACCGTCACTTTCCAAAGTGATCCCACCGGTTTCAACAGTACCACCAATACCTTCAAAAGAACCATCCAAAGAAGGTGGAATAAAGTTTGCATTACCAAACTGGCTGATAGGGACTTTATTACTAGCAAGCAGCTCAGAAGCATTAAAGCTCAAGTTGCTGATGATAGTTTTCAAGCCACCAACGGTGAGGTGCATGTTGTTGTTAGGCTTAAGCAGGTCATCACCACGAGCCGTGGCAAAGTTATCTACCAACGATAACCCTGCTTGTGATTTGGTGGCGCCATGACTGTCATAGGCACCTTCATGACGAACTAATCCATTTAACAGCTCCGTCCGATAAACATTAATGTAGTGGTTAAGCAAATCAAGATAATGGTTAATCTTGATTTCCGCTACAGTTACTGAGTTATCATTCAAATACTTAATGATCATCGAAATGAGTTCGACCATATCACCAAAGGCAACAATGTCGTAGATCAAACTCATACCGTGCCATTCTGGTGGGAACACAACTGGTTTATGGTGCAGGTATTCCCAATGTACCGGACGCTCGTCATTTGCAGTTTCAAGAATCATCCGCAACAACGTGTTATCAAACAAGCTGAAATGACCAACGATGTCGTAATCAAAAAACCCAGCTGTTACATTGGGATTTAAGATCTCGATCATACAACCAACTGGTTTGGCAGTTAGTTCAGTCAACCCGCCCATGATTTTGTACATGCGCCAATCGCCAACACCCTCATCATCTGCTTTAGTCAGAGGTTCCATGTTGGCGTTGTACAGTCGTAAAGACTTTACAAAGAAAGGAGCGTGAAGTGGAATAACGATACGACTACCTGGGCCCAATGCTACTTTAAAGGGTTCCCCCAGTACGCGGTTCTCCGGGTTCTGGTTAAGAATGTCATTACGATATTCATGGACAATAGGAAAATTCATTGGTTATCCCTTAATCGAGTTTTGCAGTACCATCGCGCAATTGGCGACCAAAAGCTTTCAGCACATCCATTGTTACACTAACGTTAGCATCGGCACCCGCAAGGTCGGCAGCGACTGATGGACGAAGGTTGGCAACATCCGGAATGCCGAGGTCACCTTTAGAAGCGGTGTGTGCTTCGGGAAGACCTTTAGACATGTGGTCACGAAGCAGAGCAAGCGCATCACCTTGAGTCGCTTTATCTGTCATAACAAGAATAAGTGACTTGAGCGCATTGTAAGCTTCCAACCAGTCGTAGGTTTGTTCCAGTGGTTGCTCATGTGGATCTGGTGGGAATGCCGCAGGAACCCCCGTAAGTGAATCCCAGTCTGCCTGACGAGGGCTGTTGGCGATGTTAGCCACCAAGGTAGCAAACGCCACGTCGTCAAGGATGAACGGTCCACCAATGGTGTCATAGCTCGCTACCAGCACTTCACCAGGAAATGGCTTCAACAGTACGAAAGCACCGTACACGTTACGTTTGTATTTTTCCATGAAGCGGTCAAAGGTGTTACAGAAAGCGTAGTCGACACCGAGTACCAATTCGACGTTGCTAGACTGACGCTTCAGAACAAACTTCTTTGCCGCACCATTGTTACGAGCCGCACTGAAAAATGGACCTGCACGAACCACAAAAACACGACGGTTATCGTCGTTAGATACTTTGACTACCTCATTTTCAATATGGCAATCAATGCGTTCTTGAAAGGGGTTCCAGGCGTAAATTGGTGCAGGCATGGGTGCATCTCCTGTTAATAGTTACTGGAGTAACTGGCATTTTATAGCCTACCCCTTAAAGTACGTTAAGGACTATAAATAAGGCCCTTAACAATTTCATAGAATCCACTGGAGTCAGTCCCTATGTACAGCTATAAAAGGGCTGTTGGTGTTAGTCGTCGTTCTCCCAAAGGGGACGAGTTGCTGGATATTGCTGGTATTCCTTGTAATACTCTTTTTACCGAATACAGTCGCTTGATCATTGTTGTGCTGGATGGGTATAGCAAAAAAGACGTGGCTATTGACCTTCAGTACTATTTAGTAGACCTTGGGGTCTTCTCTGGTGACATTCAAGCTTGGTTAGACACCAAGACTACCACACCTCTAAGAACAGAAGACAAAGTCCCTGGCGACCGTTACCGCTTCGTTACAACCAATGACATTCAGTACAAGGGGTTTAGTCTTTTGCCTGGTGATGCTTTGGCCGGTGATGATCGACAAGACATGTACACTACGGCAGACGCACCAGACATTCGGGTGGTTAAAACCGATAACTCCGAAGTAGATTTTGATGCATTAGTAAATCGTGGGCTATGGACTATTAATGGTCACCTTACTCGTGCTGTTAAAGGTAATCGTTGTCTGTATCTTCTTAATGCAGGCAAACACTTTAATGTGGATGACAACATTCACGTTAATTTCCTGAACTTCAATACGGTGAGCAAGTTAACTACTCACCCTATTGCTGCTGAAGATATTAAGTTTGAGATTATTGGGGGTGTCAAATACCTTCATGTTTCAAGCAAGATGTCTTTGAAGGACAAAACCGTCTGGATGAGTATCGGAGGGAGACTCTACCAGAACGATGTAGTCCAACCAAGAGGTAATGACAGCTTTGCTATTAAGATCAACAAGGTAGACTGGTTCTCTGCCATCTTTGACTCTAAGCGGCTGATTGATTTAAGTTCGGTCATAGACAAGGAACGTACAGTGGTGGGCGCAGACTACTTCAGTACTGAAGAGTTTTTTACCAAGCTACTTACCGACATCTCTTCGTTTATGATTGTTTTTGATAATCCTCGTATTTATTCTTCGCTAGTACCACTGGTGAATTATTTGTACCCGTTTACTTACCACACGGAAGAAACAAAACAAATCCCGTTACTCACGGGCAATGGATTGCTTCCTAAGTATTATGTGCGACGGATTATTAACCGTAGACTCTTGGATATCGATATTGGTGTTCAACGTGTGTACGCAAACAAAACCACAGGCATCCATAATGAGGGTAACCTCTATCATGGTTTCACTAACCGACATGACCCTAGCAAACTGCACAGCGGATATCTGCTGTATATAAGGGCCATTGTCCAGGGGGATTAAACCCATGGGACAGGAGATTAAGGCATTGTTATTTTTCGACAAGTTTCGATCAATAGCGACCTTCTTCGTTGTTCTTATTCTGGCCGTGGTGTTGGGAGTTCAATACTTCTTTCCTCGGCCGGTTAAGTTGGACCAAGAGGCACTCGCTTCGCTGCGTGATGCAACTGAACAAATTAAGCAGATGGTGAAAACCGCTGATAACTTTGCTCAGGAGGATCAGGCGTTCAAGACAACCCTCCAACAGCGTATTACAGCGCAAAGTAAATTGAGAGGTGACAACTATGCTACGCTCGCTGCAATGTATGGTGTCCCGGATTTGGATGACGGCACTATTGCTACCACTGGTGGCATTAATTACGGCATGCAACCACAACCCGACGGTCTCGGAAGCAAATACGTACCTCCAAGTACAAACGACCCAGGCCCAGTACGACACCTACAGCAACCAATTGACCCTTCTGCAAAAGCAACTGACGCAAGTATCTCCGGAGTTTCGGGAGGTGACTCCAGACCCACCTTCGGGGCGCGTATCGGCACTCTCCTCATTTCTGGAACGGAACAACTGCCTGCGACCGGATCTCAGTCTTCCGGAAAAGGACCAGTGTTACCAAATC
>Ga0163162_10001750_pt1 | contig 20354 bp, 24 predicted proteins | sample S55metaG_FD_115310 | JGI IMG/M metagenome (GOLD analysis project Ga0163162, IMG submission 115310) | Switchgrass rhizosphere microbial communities from Kellogg Biological Station, Michigan, USA - S5-5 metaG | ecosystem: Host-associated > Plants > Roots > Rhizosphere > Soil | place: USA...
AATCGACGTGGCCCACGCATTGGCCCTCGACCTCGATGTCGTCCAGATAGTCGGTACCGGGGAACACAAAGTTGCCCCGGCGGGACTCGCTGCGCCGGTTCAACAGCTGCACGCGACTGGCGAGGGCATCGAGGCGGGCAGCATGACGGCGTTGGAAGAAATCGCGCATAGGTTCGAAAAGAGCCATGATTAGTTCTTGGCCGAGTGGGTGACTTCGTCGTTCATTCAAGGAATCTCAACATTAATGTACTGATTCGTCGGAATGGCGTGGCCTCCATAAAAGGCCACTTCCAGATACCATTTTTTCCCCGATGAATTGGACTCGTCTGCTGCACCATGGGTCAGCTCGTACCCTTTGCGATACACCACTACGTCGTTAACCCGGACATCCTCCGCAAATTTACGGATGACCGTGTAACTGTGCTCTTTCAGGTCATCCATAAAGATTATGAGCTGTTGGTGACACTCCCCGCAGGTCCAATTCTTCTTATACGCCGGTAGCAGTTCCTTGCGCAGAAATCGACCACAGGTGCAGGTGTAGTGCTGATCGTGGTTTTCGCCGAGGGTAAAGGCCATTTTTGCCATCCGTAGTCAATTGGGTCGATAACCTATTTTATCACCACTTTTTTTAGGAGAGTTTTGGAGTCTGGCAAGCAAGCTTTGAAAAACATATTCATTGGGAAACCTATTTTCTGCTGCGCCAAATGAGCCCGTTTGAGAGGGTTGCCTCGTTTTCGCGCGAGGATGCCCATGAACCTACCACGCCCTACTCGAACCACTGCAATTCTCAGTGTCTGCCTAGTCATTCTGGCGGGCATATTGGGCTATGAGCATCATCAACTTTCCCAGCTCAGCAATAGCTTAGCCGCGACTGCCGACAAAGAGTCGCTGGATGCACTGCTGACTCGGCTGGGCAAAGTAGATGAGCGCCTGGACGCCGTTGATGGCAAGCACCTAGTGTCCAACGAAGACTTCCGCTCCGGCCAGCAGGCGCTGTCCAATAGGATCGACGCCGCTCAGGCCTACGCAAAGCAAGCAACAGAAGCGACACAGGAGTTGTCTCGCAACTCCGCATCTTCAGGCGAATTGGTAGTGCTCAAGGCAAGTCTGGAGACCATCGACAACCGCCTTCAAGAGCTGAGTAAATCCCAGGTCAAACAACCGCCCGTGGCGCTCCCCAAAACGAAACCAGTACCTCGCAAATCACCACTTATCAAAAAGCCCGTCACCAGTGTCACCGCACCTCAGCCCCCACCATTCACTGTGATAGGGATCGAGTATCGAGGCGGTGAACGTTTTCTTTCGGTGGCTCCTACTGGCAGTACCCACCTCAGCCAAATCTATCTGATCCGGCCGGGTGACGCTGTGGCAGGCACTGCCTGGCGCCTCAACACCCTAGACGGTAAATCCGCACGCTTCGACGTCGCGGGAACCCCACAAATCGTAACTGTCGCGCAATAGGACCGTCCTATGTCTGCCATCCACAATCCCCCCAAATCAGCCCCGCCAATTCTCAACCTCCAAAGCATTGCAGGCTTAGTGACGCTTCTATTTACCTGCAGCTGTTTTGCGGCTCCCCCACCAGCGACTTCCGTCACAAGGATGCAAAACAGTGACATCCAGAATTCAGTCCAAAGCACTAACCAAGGGGAGATTGCCCGCGAGTGGGGCCTAACCACTCAAGAGTGGAGTCGATACCAAACCTTGATGGAGGGTCCCCGTGGAGTGTACTCGCCCGGCCTAGATCCGTTGACAGCGCTTGGCATCGAGGCCAAATCGAATGAAGAGCGTAAACATTACGCGGAACTGCAGGTGCGGGCTGAGAGGCAGCGAGTTGACAAGGAGTTGGCTTACCAGCTGGCCTATGACCAGGCGTTTGCCCGTCTATACCCCAATGAAAAAGTCATCCAGATCTCATCTAACCCTTCCTCCATAGGCTCCACTGCGCAGACAGCACTAAAAAGCAATGGTCGGCTTGCGATCTTTGTTCAAGATAACTGCACAGCGTGCATCGCACGCCTTAAGGACTTGCAAGCCAAAAAGCAGGCCTTTGATCTTTATTTCGTCGGCAGCCAGGGTGATGACGAGAAGATCCGCCGGTGGGCCATTCTGGCGGGTGTTGAACCGGACAACGTACGCAGCCGGCAAATAACGCTAAATCACGACGAAGGACGTTGGCTTGGCCTTGGGCTCGGTGGCGAGCTGCCCGCTGTGGTGCGCGAGGTGAATGGACAATGGCAACGACAATAGTCCATGGAACGCTGGCCGCTGCCATTTTGTTCGGCACATCATTAGCCATGGGTGCCGAAATACCTCCACCGGCATATCAATTGATCGCGCTACCTGCTGGTGTTCCGTCCGAAGTGCTCTACGCCGTAGCCCTGCAGGAGAGCGGGACCCCACTTCGCGGCCAAGTGGTGCCTTGGCCTTGGACGTTAAACGTTGCGGGTGCTGGTTACCGCTTTGCGACACGCAACGATGCGTGTAGGGCGTTGATGATCGCCCTTCAGACGGCAGGTCCTAGCCGCGTCGACGTCGGTCTTGGGCAAACCAACATAGGTGCCAACGGCCACCGCTATCGCTACCCCTGTGAAGGACTCGATCCGTACAAAAACCTTACGGTAACCGCGCAGATTCTAGCGGAACAGAAGGCCAAGGGCGGAGATTGGATCACAGCCGCTGGCCGTTACCACCGCCCGGCCGGAGGCGAGCCCGCGGCCCGTTATCGTCGCGCATTTGTCAAACATCTCAGCCGTGTCACCGGCATTAACCTGATGGCGAACAATCCATGAATAGACTTTTCAGTTTCGTGCTTTTGCTGTCCTTGGCCACGCCAATTATGGTGAATGCCAGCTCGCTAATTGTGGTTGAGGACCGAGGTGGGGTTTCAACCCTGCCGTACTATCAAGATTTAGCGCCGGAGCCCACCGAGCAATCCGCCCCATTGGAAAACATGGGAGTGCGGGGGCAAGGATCATTTCCCGTGCACTCAGACCAACTGACTCCCGGCCAAGCGCAAGGCCGGGTGATCAATGCGCCTGGCCTACAACCTCTATTCCTGGTTGGCGACGATGAAATGTCCAAGGCATGGCTGACGCAGCGCCATGAGCAATTGCGGCATTTGCAGGCAGTAGGCCTGGTAGTAAACGTGGCCAGTGCCGAACGATTTGCCGAGGTTCGACGCTGGGCAGGCGACCTGCAGGTGGTACCGGCCCCCTCAAATGACCTTGCGCAGCGCCTTGGCATCAAGCACTACCCACTACTCATTACTGCGACCGCCATTGAGCAGTAGGACACAGGGATGCCATCACCTCTGACGATCACCTTGGTGATCAGGCAGCCAAAAGATCCTCGAGCTTGCCAATTGATGTTGGAACAAATGACCTATGTTGCCAGGCTTTATGGCGGCAGTGTGACGTCGACAGAACAGGGTGACGCCATAGCAATGCGCTTGCTGCTAGCCGATCAAATATCAGCGCCTGAGCTAAGACACTCCAAGGATCTCAACAATGGCTAGTCCTTTTACTATCGAGTCATTGCTTCGCCCCGCCGTCGAGCTTTATACCGTCTGGGTCTGCGCTGCCGCTGCGCTGCTTTGTGTTTTCGCGCCTTGGGCAGTTGCTCTGACCCCCTTATTTGGAGCAGTTGCTGCCACAGGCTTTTTTGGCCTCGGCGTTATTCGCTTCAAGCAAGCAATGGTGGTGTTACGTTACCGGCGCAATATTCGGCGCCTGCCCCACTACACCATGACGAGCACAGACATTCCGGTCAGCAATGAGCGGCTGTTCATCGGTAAGGGGTTTCGCTGGACACAGAAACATACCCAGAGGTTGATGGACACTTACCTTCCCAAGTACGCCGAATATGTCGAGCCAACCTCGACCTACGCTTTAGCGCGGCGAATTGAAGAGCGTCTGGAGTTTGCGCCTTTCCCGCTCAAACTGCTGACCAAGGTCACCTCCTGGAATGTAGCTCTCAACCCAGCGCGCCCACTCCCACCAGTAGGTGGTCTACCGCGACTACATGGCATAGAGCCAAACGAAGATGACGTCAGCTTGCCTTTGGGTGAGCGGGTTGGGCACTCCCTGGTACTCGGGACTACGCGGGTAGGCAAGACCCGCCTGGCAGAGCTGTTCATCACCCAGGACATCAGACGGACCCGACGGAGACCCCGGCGCCGCGTTCAGATGGGTCGCCGCGTGCAACCAGTCCATCGAAGCCAGCGCAATGAAGAAATGAACCTGGACCGCGAAGTGGTAATTGTCTTCGATCCTAAAGGCGATGCAGACCTCCTAAAGCGCATGTATATCGAATGCAAGCGCGCAGGCCGACTGGATGAGTTCTACGTATTCCATCTGGGCTGGCCGGATCACTCCGCACGCTATAACGCCGTGGGCCGATTTGGTCGGATTTCGGAGGTAGCCACCCGAATTGCTGGCCAACTATCGGGGGAAGGCAATTCAGCAGCCTTCCGCGAATTCGCCTGGCGTTTCGTCAACATCATCGCGCGCGCCCTCGTTGCCCTGGGACGTCGGCCGGACTACGAGCAGATCCTCAAGCATGTGACCAACATTGATGCGCTGTTCATCGAGTATGCACAGAAGTACTTTGCTGAAAATGATCCCAAGGCCTGGCAAGCGATCGTGGAGCTTGAAGGCAAGATCGATCGTAAGAACCTCAGCTTCGCCATGAAGGATCGACCGCTGCGTGTGGTGGCCCTGGACATGTACCTCATTCAACAACGTATCTCAGATCCCGTAATGGAGGGCCTGCGATCAGCGGTACGTTATGACAAAACCTATTTCGACAAGATCGTGGCCAGCCTGCTGCCACTGCTTGAAAAACTGACCACGGGACGAATTGCGGAGCTGCTATCTCCCGACTACATGGATCTTGAGGATCCACGCCCAATCTTTGACTGGATGCAGATAATCCGCAAACGGGCGGTAGTCTACGTGGGCCTGGACGCTTTATCCGATACAGAGGTGGCTGCGGCCGTTGGCAACTCGATGTTCAGCGACCTGGTGTCGGTTGCGGGCCACATTTACAAATTCGGCATTGATGACGGCTTGCCCGGGGCCAAAGCTGGCAAGGTAGCGATCAACGTACACGCGGACGAATTCAACGAATTAATGGGCGATGAATTCATTCCGATGATCAACAAAGGCGGCGGCGCCGGCATGCAGGTTACGGCCTACACCCAGACCTTGAGCGATATCGAGGCCAAGATTGGTAACCGCGCGAAAGCTGGCCAAGTCATCGGTAACTTCAACAATCTGTTCATGTTGCGTGTCCGTGAAACCGCAACTGCAGAGCTGTTGACCAACCAGTTGCCTAAGGTTCAGGTGTTCACCAGCACGCCGGCAAGCAGTGCTAACGATGCCATCAATGGCAAAGCCGCCTTCACCTCCAACACCCACGACCAGATCCAAAGCGTCAGTGTGCCGATGATCGAACCGGCGCACGTGGTTGCACTGCCCAAGGGACAATGCTTCGCCCTGATTGAAGGCGGCAACCTTTGGAAGATTCGTATGCCCCTGCCGGCAAACGATCCTGATGAAGTCATGCCCAAAGACCTGCAGGCCCTGGCCGAGGAAATGCGGAAAGGTGTAGGAGAAAATAATGGCTGGTGGCAGGCGCCGGGGTATCAATCATTGGGCGAATCGCTACCAGATGACCTATTAGACGATTTCCGCAAATTGGCCGCAGACGAGAAAGTCGCATAAGCCTGGAGGAGCATGGCTATGGCCGATATCGCGGAAAAAGCCCAACAGCAGCAAGAAGGCCCAAAAACCTTTCTGGGCATGCTGTTCTCGGCCCCTTTTCATTTTTTAGGGGTGATGTTTGGCTCCCTGCTAGGCGCCATTATCGTTGAATGGCTGTGCATGTACGTGTTTTGGCCAGATGCCGGCTGGAAACACGCTCAGCACATGTTCGAGCACGAGTTGAGTTGGCTGTCACAGGATCTGCTGCATAGCGTTGTCATCAAAGAACCCGGGCGTACGGCGACCTGGCTGGCACAGACGGTTTACGACTGGCTGATGGTGAAAAGCGGTCTGCAGGAGAACATAAACGAGCTGACACAGTACACGCGCTCCACATCGCAGCAGCAAGCTGGCACTTTCAATCTGCGCTATGAGCTCGGTCGAGTGATGATCCACTTCCAGGACTACGGCTTAGCTGCGATGTACACCGTGCTGACGTTCTGCGTCCGAATGGTCATTCTGACGTTGACGATTCCATTGTTCGTACTGGCAGCATTCACAGGACTCGTCGATGGCCTGGTGCGACGTGACCTACGAAAATTCGGCTCCGGTCGCGAGTCAAGTTACCTGTATCACAAAGCTCGAGGGACGATCATTCCGCTGACTATCGTGCCTTGGACGATCTACCTGGCCATCCCCGTCAGTATCAGTCCACTTTTGATCCTGCTGCCTTGCGCTGTGCTGTTGGGCGTGTCCGTCAACATCACTGTCTCAAGCTTCAAAAAATACCTCTAGGAGCTGTCCATGCAGTGGACTCAAGAACAGCAGCCAATCATCCATTCAACGGCTGACAAGCTACTGGTCCAGGCATTCGCCGGTACCGGCAAAACTACTACGCTGGTCGGCTACGCCACTCATCATGCCTCGGTGAAAATGCTGTACCTCTGCTACAACAAATCCGTCGAGCTCGCAGCTAGGGGACGCTTCCCTCGCAATGTGGTTTGCAAAACAGCACATGGCCTTGCTTATGCGGTTTATGGGAGCCAGTACGCAGCCAAGCAGACCAATAACTTACGCCTGACTGACATCGCCAGGGCCATCAACACCCAAGACTGGGAGCTGGTTCGGGACGTCCTCACTACGCTGAACAACTTCATGGCCAGCGCCGATGACGAGCTAGCCCATTGGCATTTCCCCAGGTTCCAAGGTCAACGAATGCTCACGAGCGCACAGGAACGATTTCTCAACAATGCCCTGGGCGTAGCCAAATCCATCTGGAATCGGATGATAGATCTACAAGACACTGGCATTTCGATTACACACGACGGTTACCTGAAGCTGTATCAGCTAAGCAAGCCCGACCTTAGCGAACGATTTAACGCCATCCTTCTAGATGAGGGACAGGACGTTAACCCGGTTATTGCCGACCTAGTAAAAATTCAAAAGATCCGAAAAGTGACGGTCGGCGATCCACATCAGCAGATCTATCGCTTCCGCGGTGCAGAGGATGCGCTCAACAGCGAATGGATGGTCGGTGCTGAATGTCATTACCTAACCCAGAGCTTTCGCTTCGGTCCAGCGGTCGCACATGTGGCCAACATTATTCTCTTCTACAAGGGGGAGACCCGAAAACTGCAGGGGTTGGGTTCCAACACTCTTGTTAAACGGGCGTTGCCAGAAGATCTACCGCACCGGACTTTTATCCATCGCACCGTGACCGGCGTTATTGAGAACGCTCTATTTTTGGTAGCGAGCAACCCTAAAATCTTCTGGGTTGGCGGTATCGACAGCTACTCGCTTCGCGACCTGGAAGATTTGTACCTGTTCAGCCGTAACCGCAATCAGGAGGTGCAGAACCGTAAGCTTTTGCGGGACTATCGGGACTTTTCACAGTTCGTGGAAATTGCCGAGGTAAGCCAGGACAACGAGATGCTGCGCTCGATCAAAATTATTGCGGCCTACCCAGATCTGCCTCAGCGGATCCATACACTGCGCGCTCGATCAGTCGATAACGAATTGGATGCCACAATCACGCTAACCACAGGGCATAAGGCCAAGGGGCTGGAATGGGACTTCGTCAGCCTGTATGACGATTTCAGCGCTGACCCGCTCTCGCCCGATATTGATCAGGGACGTCGAGATGACGAGTTAAATTTGCTCTACGTGGCGGTTACGCGAGCAATGAAGATCTTGGCGCTGAACTCAATGGTGTTGTCCATCATGCAGCAGTATGTAGATGCGCGGTCATCTTTAAAGAGTTCGAGCGAAAGAACTAATTGAGCCCCGCGGCTGGAATCGCAATATCTTGAGGAGGTCGCCATGATTCGTCAGGCGTTTGAGTATCACACCGAGTTCTCCCCGCTTCAGTACATCGTTCTGACCAAAAACCTCTTGATGTTCAAGTCGGTAGAGCCCACGGCTGAACCCGACATTCAGAGCTTTCTAAATGATCCGGAGCGTCAGCACCGCCTCGCTCTATTAGGCAGCGAAGGCTGGGAACTGATCAACGTCCAGCCGGTGTTCAGAGGTGAGATAAAGATCGGCAATCACAACGCTCAAAGCTGGGCTTATGGCATTGCATTGCCTACTGGTTACCTCCTGTTCTTTAAGCGCCAGATCCAAAGCGTATAGCTGGAAGATGGCTGTCTGAAGAAATCAATCAAGACCTGAATATGGTTTTCTTGCGGCGCGCGCCTTGATGAAAACGGCAAGCTGATGGCACCAGGAATTACCAGAGCCCAGCCGTGATCCAGTTCCCGCGCAGCACTGCACTCACTCACCGATTTGCTTTGCCAGCCCTCATCGGACTTTTTGGATGCTGCCTGCATGTCTCCAGTGCAGCAGCTGCCTCCGCATCCGAACAGGCCAATCTGGATGTGATGATCCGTCAGTTGAATGCCCTTGAGGACACTGCACGCCGGAGCGCTCAAGTGGCCGACGAACCGGGCAAGCGCTTCTTCTTCGACTACCAGCGTCTGGCTGGCGATATCGCTCGTATCCGACACGGACTGGAGGATTACCTCACTCCAAGCCGAGCCCAGCCTCGGGACACAGTGGAGTTGTCGGGCCAATACACAAAGCAAGGACGCAAGCCATGAGCATGAGCGGCGCTCAAGCGTCTGCCTTCCAGGCGGCTGCAGGGTTCCCTGCTTCGTCAAGCAACCTGTTCTTCGTGGGCTTTGCGGTGGCCATCATCTTTTTGTGGGGGGCGTGGGCTCTCTGGAGCTGCTACCGAGGATGGGCCACCGGAAACCTTGACCGCACGATCGCTTCCACCTCGGTTGTTCGCATCTTGCTGCTTTGCATGATTTTGACCACGTTTGTTCTCAGTTGACTTTATCGGAGATTCATCATGACCTCGCGCCTACGGACACGCCGCTTGCTGATCGGCATTCTTACGCTTCCACAGTTGGCCATGGCGGCACTGCCCCAGTCTCAACCCCCCACTCGCGGTGAAGGCTCCAACTTGATGCAGACGATGCAGAACTACGCCTTCGACGGATTTTCTCTGCTCGGTCTCATTGTCTGCGCCGTCATTTTCATTGGGGTCGCCTGGCACGCCTTTGGCACCTACCACGAAATCCAGCACGGCAAAAAGAAATGGATGGACCTCGGTGCAACAGCCGCTGTGGGTGTCGCCATCCTGGGTGTCGCCATTTTCCTGGTCACCAAGGCTACCAATATTCTTTAACGAGCCTAGGCCATGACAGAACTCTCTGACGATGGAACCCTGATATTCCTACCAGTGCGGCTGAACAATCAGCCTGTCATCATGGGCGGTCTAACCGCTGATGAGATGTGGGCAACACTGGGGATCAGTATTGCAGCCGGGCTGATCCTCGGCATTGCGGTGGCGATACTTACCCAGATATGGGCGCTGATCATCGCCGCAGCCATGCTTTGTGCGGTTCTCGGACTCACGCTTGCCAGCCGTTTCTTGCGCCGCTGGAAGCGCGGTCGACCTGACACATGGCTGTACCGCCAGATGCAGTTGAGCATCGCACGATATTTTCCGACCTGGAACAAAGTCCACCTAATCACACGTACTGGTGCATGGACCTGCCGAAGAACGGGGGTTCAATGACTTATCGTAAAAAAGTTGATGCACAACTAGCACATATCAACAGCCTGCGCCTGGTGATAGGTCTGCTAATCATCCTAGGGATCTACATGGCCTATGGCTGGCAGAGCGCACCGCGCGACTTGACCATCCATGTGCCGCCAGACCTTCGTTCGGGTAGTACACGTCAGTGGTGGGATATTCCTCCAGAGTCTGTGTATGCATTCGGACTGTACATATTCCAGCAGATGAACCGCTGGCCTGTGGACGGTGAAGTCGACTACCAGGACAACATCACCCGTCTGGGTGGTTACCTGACGCCTAGCTGCAAAGCTTATCTGCAGAAGGATTTCGAGCTACGTCGCAACAGCGGCGAGCTGCGTAAACGTGAACGTGGTGTTTTTGAGATTCCGGGAAGAGGTATCGACGATAAGTCAGAGCAACATATCGAGCAGAACAGCATCAACGACTGGACCGTCAACCTGGATATCACTGCCGATGAGCATTACGGTGGCGAGCGAGTGAAAAGAGCACTGGCCCGCTACCCTCTGCACATCATTCGCTCGGATATCGATCCCGAAAAGAACCCCTTCGGCCTGGCTTGGGACTGCTACATCGGTAACCCTCAACGCATTGAAGTCTCTGTCGAGCAAAATAAGGCAGGAGGCAAATGATGCGGCGCTACTTGCTGATTATCGGATTGCTCACACTCAACCTCTTCGGGATGGCCAACGCGGTTGAAATCCTTCGTTGGGACCGAATTCCGTTGGCACTTCCCTTGATCGTCGGCCAGGAACGCATTGTCTTTGTCGACCAGAATGTTCGAGTGGGTGTGCCTCGTAACCTGGTCGACAAGCTGCGCGTACAGAGCACCGGCGGCGCCCTCTATTTGTTGGCTAAAGAGCCCATTGAACCAAGCCGCTTGCAGCTGCAGAACATGAGCTCCGGCGAGATTATGCTCGTGGATATCATCGCAACCACCGGGCAACCAAATCAGGATGCATTCGAGCCGGCAAAAATTGTTGCTGGCGAAAGCCCTTCAACACGATACGGGCAAGTCAACTCCAAACCTACGAGCAGCCATGCTTTGGCTCCCACGGTACAAGCCACCACACAGGAAGTAGAGGAAGCCACACCGGCGCCGCGCCGAGAAACGCCATTGCCAGTGGTCCTCACACGATATGCCGCCCAGATGTTGTACGCCCCTCTGCGCACTGTGGAGCCGGTGGAAGGCATTGCCCCGGTGAATTTCAAGCGAGGTGTAGACCTCACCACGCTCCTGCCGACGTTAACGGTAGAAGCGTCTGCTCTGGGATCGTGGCGACTGGACGATTACTGGGTGACGGCGGTGAAGCTGCGCAACACAAGCGCTCAGCACCTTAGCTTGGACCCTCGGGATCTGATGGGCGATTTTGTAAGCGCTACCTTCCAGCATCCGTACCTGGGCGCCAAGGGTGATGCCAGCGATACCACAACGGTCTATCTGGTGACCCTTGGCCATGGTTTAGCCGAATCGTTGTTACCGGCGGCCGTCAGCCAGATCGATCCGAAGGGAGGTCGTCGTGAAGAGTAATCCACTTGTTAAATACCTGATCATACCGTTCGCGATCCTGGCGATATACGTAGTGGTCAAATCATTCAATCGCGGAAGTCCCGATCAACAGGTTCATGCACCGGACACGGTTGTACTTAGCACGGAAGAGGCTAAAAAGCTTGGGGTTGACGGAGATACACCCAGCGACACATTGCGCACTATTGTTGCGGAAAGCCGACAGCTCAAGGACCAGGTCTCCAATGCACTGAAGACCAATGATGAGCTCAAACAACAGAACATAGAGCTGCAAAAGCGCCTGCAGTCCATCGACCTCAACGTCGACAGCAAACTGCAAAGCGTTCAGCAAACGTTGAAGCAAGAGTCTCAACAACAGAGCCAAACAATCCTGGACACGCTGCAGCAGCAATACAACACCCTGAGCAGCAAATCAGGCAGTGGCAATCAGTCTGGATCTGATTTGCCAATCGGCTTCGGCGTTCAGCCAGGGGATGGTCAAACGTTCAAAGACGCCCCCGGGCCGGACGTTGTATGGATAGAGCCGCAGGATGCGACTCCCGTCGACATCAACGGAAAACCTATCGCTGCCGGCTCAAATCAAACAGCCAGTGGGTTCAACTTCCCGACTTCCTTTGGCGAGTCCATGGACCGGGGTCAAAATGCGCTTCGCACGGGTGCCCAAACCGTCACCAACGAAATTTCGCCGCAGGAGGCGCGCAAACAAGTGCGCAAAGTCTACACACTGCCGCAGAACTCGACATTGATGGGCTCAGTGGCCATGTCCGCGCTGATCGGCCGGGTTCCTATAGACGGCACGGTCAATGACCCCTACCCGTTCAAGGTCCTAATCGGACCAGACAATCTCACGGCTAACGGGATCGACCTGCCCGACGTCGCCGGCGCGGTGGCCAGTGGAACAGCATCAGGTGATTGGACCCTATCCTGCGTACGCGGACAGATCAAAAGTCTGACCTTTGTTTTCAATGATGGCACTGTTCGCACGTTGCCACAGCCGCAGGAAGAAGCGAACGGCAATCAAAACAGTAACAACCAGAACAGCGGCAACCAGACAACTATCCAGGGTGGACTGGGCTGGATAAGCGATGCCTATGGCATTCCCTGCATCAGTGGTGATCGTAAAAGCAACGCCTCGCAATACATCGGATCCCAGGTACTCATCACTGCGGCCGGCGCCGGTGCGGCCTCCCTGATTAAATCAGATGGCAACAGCAGCTCGTTTATAAACCCGCAGTCCGGAACCATCGGTTCTGTCGGCGGTTCAGGCAGTGAGGCCATGGGCAAAATCATTGGCCAGGGCGTCAATGATGTCTCCAGTTGGGTAAACAAACTCTACGGGCAAGCCTTCGCTGCGGTGTACGTGCAGCCAGGCGCCAAGATCGCCGTACACCTGGACCAACAGCTGACCATCGACTACGAACTCAATGGCCGAAAGGTCGACTATCGCTCAGGAGCCCGTCATGCCTCGACTGCGCTTGACTAACCACGCCTTGAAAATTGGCACCTACCTGGTGATCGCACTGCTCGGGTCTGGCTGCGCCACCAGCAAGGACGAACTGCTCCCCCACGGCGACAGCAATATGATGGACGTGTGGAATCAGGGATCCAGTGGTTCAAGCAGCGCGAGTAGCCGCCAATTGCTCGATGCCCGCCAAGACCTGCGTAGACCGTTGCAAACAAATCAGGCGGAACTGGACGAAAATGCAAAATTTACGCGCACTGCTCAAAACGAGATCTACAGCCAGTTTAAGCGCCTGCCCAATCCGGACCTGGTGATGTACGTGTTTCCTCACCTGGCGGGCTCTGATCCAGCTCCAATCCCAGGCTACACCACGGTATTTCCGCTGTATCAGCGCGTTCAGTACGCCATGCCCGGTGAACGCACGGAGGCATATTGATGGGCCTTTTTGAACGACTCAAAGCACGGCGGACATCCGACCGCGTCGAACCTGACCTCTCAGCCAGTGGGACCGAGTCTATCGACGCGCAGCCATCAGCAACCGTGACTTTTGAGGCTGCGACTGAGCGTTATCACGAGCGCCTCGCAGCCATGGGCATTCCATCACCGAGCGATTGGCGTAATCCCCAGAAAAAGCCAGCTACAACTGCTGACGTCGACCGCTTGTATGACGTCAACCCGTCGTTCGTGGACCTTCTGCCCTGGGTAGACTACCTGCCGGGGGAAAAAGCGATGCTGCTGGAAGACGGCGTCTCTCGCGCTGCTTTTTTCGAGCTGATTCCAATTGGCACTGAAGGTCGAGATCCCGAATGGTTGCGCAAAGCCCGGGATGCTCTGGAAAACGCGCTGCAGGATTCGTTTGACGAACTTGAAACCTCCCCATGGGTCGTTCAGTTGTACGCCCAGGATGAAACCAGTTGGGATGACTACCTGCAGCAGTTGCACGATTACATTCAGCCTCGCGCGCAGGAGAGTGCCTTCACCGAGCTTTATTTGCAGTTGATGAAGCAGCACCTGGAAGCTATTTCCAAGCCTGGGGGGCTGTTTGAAGATACCAAGGTCAGCCAATTGCCTTGGAGGGGCCAGCAACGGCGAGTCCGTCTAGTGGTGTACCGACGCACCCAGGGCGCGCAGGCGGACGTTCGCGGTCAAGCCCCTGGCCCTTACCTGAAAATCATCTGCGATCGCTTGGTGGGGGGCTTGGCGAACGCCGGCATAAAAACCCATCGTATGGATGGCCACGCCATCCGCCACTGGTTAATTCATTGGTTCAACCCACGCCCAGATCATCTTGGCCCAGCCGATGCTGATATTCGACGCTTCTATGAACTGGTATGCAAACAGGCCCCTTCCTCGGAGGAAGGTGATTTACCGCTAGCCAGCGGTACAGACTTTTCGCAAAACCTGTGTTACCGCGAACCGCTGTCGGACATCGAAAAAGGCCTGTGGTATTTCGACGGTCTTCCCCACCGAGTGGTGATGCTCGATCGTCTGCGCGAAGCTCCAAAGACTGGACATCTAACAGGCGAAACCCGCAAGGGCGGCGATGCACTTAATGCGCTGTTCGACAAAATGCCAGAGGACACCACTCTCTGTATCACCCTCGTCATCACACCGCAGGACATCCTCGAAGGGCATCTGGAACAGCTCTCACGCAAGGCCGTCGGAGATACCCAAGCGTCGATCCTGACGCGCGAGGATGTCGCCACAGCCCGCCAATTGCTTGGCCGTAAGCACAAGCTTTACCGAGGTAGCGTAGCGTTTTACTTGCGAGGGAAAGACGACGCGCAGTTACAGGAACGCAGTTTGCAACTCAGCAGTGCATTACTGGGCGCTGGCATGGAGCCCGTGGAACCTCGGGATGAAGTTGCACCGCTCAACTCATACCTAAGATGGCTGCCTGGCAACTTCGACCCCAACGCGCGAAGGGCATTGGAATGGTACGCGCAACTGATGTTCGCTCAGCATATTGCGAACCTGGCCCCTGTCTGGGGAAGGTCGACCGGAACCGGACATCCAGGTATCACACTGTTTAACCGTGGGGGAGCACCAATTACCTTCGATCCACTGAACAAGCTGGACCGTCAGATGAACGCGCACCTTTTCATCTTCGGTCCGACAGGGTCGGGAAAATCGGCGACCGCGACGAACATCCTCAGTCAGGTAATTGCCATCTATCGGCCTCGCCTGTTCATCGTGGAAGCCGGCAATAGCTTTGGCTTGCTCGGTGATTTCGCCAGGAAGCTGGATCTGACAGTTAACCGCGTTCGGCTGGCCCCCGGCTCAGGCGTCAGCCTGGCGCCCTTCGCGGATGCAGTGAAACTTATCGAACCAGATCAAAACGTGAAAGTTCTGCAAGCTGATGATCTTGAAGCCTCTGATCAACACCTGGCCAGCCAGACCGAGGATGAACAACGCGACATCCTGGGTGAAATGGAGATTACAGCCAGGCTGATGATCACTGGCGGGGAAGAAAAAGAAGATGCGCGCCTTACCCGAGCAGATCGAAGCGCCATCCGCCAATGCATTCTCAATGCAGCACAGAAATGTGTAGCGGAACAACGCATTGTGCTTCCCGAAGACATCCGTGAGGCACTGCGAGAGATGGGGCAAGAGCCGGGTATCCCAGCTGCTCGAAGCTCACGTTTCCAGGAAATGGCGGAAGCATTGTCAATGTTCTGCATGGGCACTGAAGGCGAGATGTTCAACCGCCCTGGTACGCCATGGCCTGAAGCTGACATCACCATTGTGGACCTGGCCACGTATGCCCGAGAAGGCTACAGCGCACAGATGGCCATCGCCTATATCTCATTGCTAAACAGCGTCAACAACATCGCAGAGCGGGATCAATTCAAAGGCCGCCCGCTGATCTTCTTCACCGACGAAGGCCACATTCAGTTGAAGGTGCCACTGCTGTCGCCCTACTCCGTCAAGATCACCAAAATGTGGCGAAAGCTCGGCGCCTGGTTCTGGATGGCGACCCAGAACGTCGACGATGTTCCACCCGAGGCATCGGCTCTGCTGAATATGATCGAGTGGTGGATGTGCTTGAACATGCCGCCGGATGAAGTGGAAAAGATCGCCCGTTTTCGTGAACTGACCCCAGCACAGAAGTCGATGATGCTGTCAGCGCGCAAAGAAAGCGGGAAATTCACCGAAGGCGTGGTGCTATCCAAAAGCATGGAAATGTTGTTCCGGGCGGTGCCCCCCAGTTTATACCTGGCCCTGGCCATGACAGAGCCAGAGGAGAAAAAGCAACGCTTCGACATCATGCAAGCCAAAGGCTGCAACGAACTTGATGCCGCCATTGAGGTCGCAGCGGCGCTGGACCGTCATCGCGGTATCGAACCGAAAATCATCAATTTCCCCGAGCAAGCCACGGCCTTGGAGCGCCAAGCATGAGAGCACTAGATTCCCTGACACAAAACCTGATTGAAAGTCTGGTTCACCTACTTGAACAGCCAGGAGAGGACGCCCTTCAGACCCTGGAAGTGTGTGCCCCAGTTTTGATAGAGCAACTGCAAGAGGTCGTGATACGAGCGGTAGATCGTCGTGACGTTGAGTCCCAACTTCACACAGTATTGGCCAACTGGCTCAAGCATCATCCACAACCCGATGATGCTGAGACCGAGCTACTTGAAGCTCTGCGTAAACAAGCACTTCTCTCCTCGAAGCCAGTTGAGGCTCTGGCATGAAACGCCCAAGTTTTAGAAAGGTAATTCTAGGGAGTCTAATGTCAGGCCTATCGTTGGCCTGCATTGTCTTTATTCGAAACGAGATGAAAACACCCAATCACACAGGCCCTTGGGTATACGGCTCGCCTGATGCTCGTTGGACTGTGACAGAGTATGCGGATCTGGAGTGTCCCTACTGCAAGACGTATACGCCGGCTTTGAAGGAATGGGTTCAGCAGCAGAAGGACGTAAATCTGAGGTGGCACCATCTGCCTCTGGATTTTCACGGCCCAGTTGCAATCCATGAGGCTAGGCTCGTTGAATGCGCAGCAAAGATGGGCGGCGAGGATGTTTTCTGGCAAGCCATCGACCAAACCTTCGAACGTACCCGCAGCAACGGTCAGGGCATCAGCGGACAATTGGATGTCAATGGCATCAGTAACCAGGACCTAGAAAACTGCGCGACCAACAACACCGGAATTGCTCAGTACATCAGCCGACAAGCTGAGGACGCAATAAAAGCAGGGATCACGGCAACTCCTACTATACTAATTAAAGACAACACAACAGGAAGATCAATAAAAATTGAAGGCCCTGCAGACAGCGTATTAATACTTTCTGCGATTGATCGTCTAGCGCAAGTTGCAAAAAAAGGTGTCCATGACATAAGGTAATTGCAGTTCACTTAAACTTGGATACTCATATCCTGCTGCATCTCGCTGAGACCATGAGAATGAAAGAAAGCCCCATTCTGCCTACCTATGCGGGCAAGACAACCGTTTATATAGATCAAAACGTACTGACGATGGTTGTCAAGGGCAATGATCTTGCATTCTTTACATCATTAATTGACAGATTTCAGGTCATCTATTCGGACGAAACGCTACGTGAGATCAAGCGCAGCGGCCAGCCTGAGAAATTCCTGGCAGCCCTAGACTCTCTGAACGCCATGCACTTCAGGTATCAGTTCAATGATAGCTTCGAGCCTACCGGAGAAATGATTCTTCATGAGGTTCCTGCCGTCCAAGCCTATGGTAATTATCTTCAGATGGAGCCGGTCTACGACATCATGTTGGCGGCAGCACATCAAACCACGCTTAAGATGTACGGGGGCCGCAGCGCATCAACTTTCACCAAAATAGCCTCTGAGCAGATAGACGCGTTTGATGGACTCATCAAGAGTCTGTCTGCCCCTCTTGCCCAACTCGACTACACCCATCCTCATCTGCGTGCGCCCATCGAGCAATATCTCATAACTCTACAGTCCCAGTACGAACAATTTTCAGCAATGTCCGCCGCAGAGATGACGAAACATATCAGCGATGAGACAGATCAATCGGGAGTCCAAAAATATCGCTCCTCAGTTGGAATGGGCCCGAAGGAACTCAACAATGTAAAGCCTCCCAACGTTATTGAGAAAATATGGAAAGTTTACCAGGACCTTGATGGTTACCGAGATCAGGGCTACTCAATCGAAAATTTCCTCGGCATCGCCGCCAATCCGCTATACGGCCGAGACATGCAAGTACACGAAAAAGTTACGGCCATTTATAATTTGCTGAACATGATTGGCTACAAGTCCGACAGCAAGCTCAAGCTTGAGTACAGATATGTCGCCGCTATCAGCGATGCTGCCCATGCAGCCATCGGATCTCGTGCTCACATCCTACTCAGCGCAGACGAGGCTTTTGTGGATAAGGTCAGGGCGATTTACGAGTTTCTGGGTGTGAACACCGAAGTGGGGCTTGTGTGTTTAGTGGACGGGGAAGTCAAAATAAAGATCGAGTAGCCGGTTGCATCGACGCACCACCACCGAAGATAGGGCCGTACGCATTGCATTGAGTCAAGCTGATCTCAGGCTTGATAGACCTAAGGGCTGGATAACACCATATCTAGCTGCGAGATCGGGCACTCCAAAATACTTCTCAACCCAAATTCCTATTTCCTACTGCGTCCATCGCCATCTTCCGGTTTCCTGTACTTGAAATCACTTCAGGTATGGGTTCATGTCCGATATCCACAGCAAACTCTGCCAGATGCGGCACCGCCTCATGTCACTGGCCCTACTTTTTGTAACTCTCACAGCCCAGGCAGAGACATGGGTCATTACCAATCAAGCCCATCCAGTGACGGCGCCGTCTGGTACTCGCATCATTCTTCTGGATGAACAGCAACGTCTGGAAGAACAACTGTCTCAAGCGCTGCCTGCTGATCCGCGTCAGGCTGAAGCAGCCGTCCAACGCTACTTGGCAAGTCCTACAGGCCAGCGTCTGCAGCACGACCTCGCTCAAGCACAGCAAGGTGTCACTGATGCCTGGAGCCTGGGTGTCAATAAGCTCCCGGCCGTAGTTGTTGACCGTCGATACGTTGTATACGGCGAGTCGGACGTCGCTAAAGCCGTCACGCTGATCGACAGAGCGCGGAGCCAGTCACGATGAAGCGCTCACGTTTTCCGATCAAGCCATTGTCGCTGGCCATCACTTTCAGTTTGTCATTCAGCGCATCGGCTGCGATTACATCGGCATCCATCATTGCGTCGACACTGTCGCCGACGTGCCTAGAGTACAAGGTAGTAGGTATCTGCTACTGGCTGCTCTGTACGCCTTTCGGCTGCAAAGTCAAAACCTCGACCAAAGTTCGTCACTATGTGCCAGACGCGGTGGTGTCTGCATATTCGAACACTGGGATGAATCCATGGATAGAGATGTCGCCTATGGGCACACCTAATCCGATGGCTCAGGCAGGTAACGACGGCACCACCAATCACGTCGCTGAAAACAACATTATCAAGTTCAAGGAAGCCGATGTTATCGGCCACCCTGGAGGTGCGACTTTCAGTCAATTTGCTAGCGCTTCAGGCTATATCTGCAAAGGCGCGACATTACCGCTCGTTCCCTACTTCCTGAGCACCCTCGATCCGATAGCCTGGCGATACGGTGTACCCGAGTCCGTTTACCCCGAAGCACTGATCCCAGGGATGCGCGAAGTCGGCAGCCTATTCACAGCGAGTAGCTGGGGGAACATCTATCCACGTAGTGGCTTTCTCAACCAGACTGATGACTATAAGACCGGCGCCGTCATTGCACAACGCGCTGGCGACGTGGTCACCCGCCCAGGCCAAGTACATGTCTACTTGCCAATGCTCGCCCTTCCCTATCCCGGCTACTGGCCTGCAGGGCCGCTACGCGAAGGTGACGCATCCACTGGCAAGTGGCAAGAGCTGACCCCAGTCCTCAACCCGACTTGCGCAACCTTTCCCACCATCCTCCCCAACATCGTCCCTAACATCGATGCGCAGGATGGCGGCTACGCCTGGGCGCTCTGGCGCCCATATTCGTGCTGCCAGCGTCGTGGTCAGACCTTCCTCGGCAGTACGGACTTCCAATGACACAGCGATCGGAGCACAACATGAAACTCACCACCTTGGCGATAGGGCTCTTCTGCAGCCTCTGCAGCGCAATAGCGCTGTCTGCAGATCCAATCAACATTTCATCATCCGGCAGTGTCATTGGTGACGACGTGCTCTACAACATCGGTGGGGGGAGCGCAGTGGCCATGGGCAGCGCTGGCAACATGGACAGTATTTCCGTAGGTGGCGGTTGGAACAACAATCTGATCTGCGGAAACATGAGCCTTAGTAACACATTACAAAATCAGTTGAACGGGGCCACTTCTGGATTCCAGAACATCATGACCTCGGTGGTACAGAACGCCACTAGCGCCGTGGCTTCGTTGCCGGCATTGATTCTTCAACGTGCGAACCCGGCGCTATACAACCTCATCACCAACGGCATCCTGCAGGCCCGACTCGACTTTGATCGATCCAAAGGCACTTGCCGCGCCATTGGAGAAAAAATGGCCGATATCGCCGGCAACCAGATGGGCT
>Ga0163162_10001751_pt1 | contig 20347 bp, 15 predicted proteins | sample S55metaG_FD_115310 | JGI IMG/M metagenome (GOLD analysis project Ga0163162, IMG submission 115310) | Switchgrass rhizosphere microbial communities from Kellogg Biological Station, Michigan, USA - S5-5 metaG | ecosystem: Host-associated > Plants > Roots > Rhizosphere > Soil | place: USA...
AATCGTTGATGTACTAAGTCCAAAATATGATCTTATCGCCCGTTTTCAGGGTGGCCCAAATGCCGGACATACTTTAGAGTTTGATGGCAAAAAATTCGTTTTAAACACCATACCATCAGGAATTTTTAACGAAAAAACCATGAATCTTATCGGTAATGGAGTAGTAATCGACCCTATTATCTTAAAAAGAGAGTTAGATAATTTAAAAAAAGCTGGTCATGATCCGATTGCCGATGGCAAATTGGTGATTGCCCGTAAAGCACACTTAATTTTACCTACCCACCAATTATTGGATGCAGCTAACGAAGCACGCATGGGTAAAAATAAAATTGGATCAACCTTAAAAGGTATAGGTCCAACGTATATGGATAAAACCGGCCGTAATGGTTTACGCGTTGGCGATACCACATTGCCTGATTTCAAAGAGCGTTATGCCAAACTGGTAGAAAAACATACCGAAATCCTTTCTCATTATGAAGGTTTTGAATATGAATTAGCGGAGAAAGAAGCATCATTCTTTGAGGCTATTGAATTCCTAAAAACCATTCCTCACGTAGATAGCGAACATTATGTTAATGGTTTCTTAAAAGAAGGAAAAGCGGTTTTAGCAGAAGGTGCACAAGGAACGTTATTAGACGTTGATTTTGGTTCATATCCTTTTGTAACTTCGAGTAATACCACTACTGCAGGTGCTTGTACCGGTTTAGGTATTGCGCCTAATAAAGTAGGTGCTGTTTATGGTATTTTCAAAGCATATTGCACTCGTGTTGGCGGCGGCCCCTTCCCTACCGAATTAGATAATGAAGTTGGTGAAAATTTACGCGCATTAGGTCACGAGTTTGGTGCAACTACAGGTCGTGCCCGCCGTTGTGGCTGGATTGATCTTCCTGCACTAAAATATGCAATCATGTTAAACGGTGTAACCGAATTGATCATGATGAAAGCTGATGTATTAGACACTTTCGATACCATTTATGCTTGTACCCACTACGAATATAATGGTGAAACAATCGATTACATGCCTTATGATATCATCTCTATTGAACCAAAACCAGTACTAAAAGCAATTGATGGTTGGGCTACAGATGTAACTAAAATCACTTCTGTAGATGAAATCCCGGCTAAATTGACTGAGTATATTGCGTTCCTGGAAAAAGAGTTGGAAGTGCCGATCAAATTCCTTTCTGTAGGTCCAGATAGAGCACAAACTTTAGCGTTACGTTAGAAACATAATTCGTCATGCTGATCCGATAGTTATCGGATTTATTTCAGCATTTATCTACTCTATTAACACTAGTAGACCCTGAAATAAATTCAGGGTGACGATCAATTAAAGAAAGGCAATCCATTAGGGTTGCTTTTTTGTTTTTTGGTTAATTATTATAAAAAATCGTCATTCCCGCCTGCGCGGGAATCTTAATGCAATAGACTTTTAGGATTACTTAACTACACGTTACGTCATCTCGACTGAAGCGTAGCGAAATGGAGAGATCTATTTAAACAGATTTAGCTTCGCTGAGCGCCCAGATCGTCCTCGTTTGTAACGAGGATGCCAGAGATTCACATTTGTAATGTGAGTAGATAAATTAAGCGATAAAATCGCTTTTCTCATTAATCCTCGTTACAAACGAGGACTATATTGCGAAGCCCTAATCAAAAGATAAAAATTAATTTCTTACAATTATCATCTCTATTTTTACCTTTGCGGTAGCTTGAAAACCCCGCAAAACATATCCGATTTTAAACAAAAAGCATTACACTGGGCCAACCAGTTCGAGGTTTGTTGTTTTTTAGATTCAAACGATTATAAAGATGCTTATTCCGTTTACGATTTCATTATTGCTGCTGATGTATATGACGAACTAAAGTGCTCAGCAGGTAATGGTTTTGATCAGTTAAAGAGTTTTTATATTACAAATAAACAATGGGTTTTTGGCTATTTCAGCTATGATTTAAAAAACGAAATAGAAGTACTTCAATCTCATCATCCTGATGGATTAAATTTTGCAGATTTATATTTCTTTGTTCCAAAATACCTCATTGCTTTTAAAAATGGTAAAGCTGAAATGCTCCTTGGAGAACAATCAATTTTAGGAGAGATTGAGTCTTTCTCTTTTGACGATAAAAAACAATCTAAAGCCGTACAGATCTCACAAAGATTATCTAAAGATCAATACATAGCTAAAGTTGAAGTATTAAGGAACCACATTCACAAAGGCGATATTTATGAAATCAATTTTTGTCAGGAGTTTTTTGCAGAAAATGCCGAAATAGACCCTGTTCATACTTTTGAAGCCTTAAATCAGATTTCTCCCACACCATTTGCAGGTTATTTTAAAATTCATGGCCAATATATTTTATCTGCCACACCAGAAAGATTTTTGTGCAAACGCGGATCGAAACTTACTTCACAACCCATTAAAGGCACCGCCAAAAGAAGTTCAGATCCTGAAGAAGATAAAGCTATAAAACTGCAGCTCAGAAATAACATTAAAGAACAAGCAGAGAATGTAATGATTGTTGATCTGGTACGCCACGACCTCACTAAATCTGCAGTTAAGGGCTCTGTTAGCGTTGATGAATTATTTGGCATCTACAGCTTCTCACAAGTCCATCAAATGATTTCTACTGTTAGCTGTGAATTAAATCCAGAGATCCATTTTATCGATGCCATAAGAAACACCTTCCCTATGGGTTCCATGACAGGTGCCCCAAAGGTTAAAGCCATGAAATTGATTGAAGAATACGAAGTGACCAAAAGGGGAATTTATTCCGGATCTTTTGGCTGCATTAGTCCGGATGGGGATTTCGATTTTAACGTAGTAATCCGCAGCATTTTGTATAATGCTGAATCCAAATATTTATCTTTTCAGGTCGGCGGAGCAATTACCTACCAAAGTAATTCGACTTCAGAATATGAGGAGTGTTTATTGAAAGCTAGTGCGATATTGAAGGTATTGGGAGGTTGATTGGTTCAATAGTTCATTTGCCATTGGCTGATGAGGTTAACCGGTTAATTGTTTAAATCGGTTAATTGTAAACTGTTCATTTACCATTCTTTTATTAGACCACTTTCCCAAGCGATCCGTCATCCTGATCCAATAGCTATCGGATTTATTTCAGGATCTTATGGCAAGAAAGATGAGGCTGTATCAAAAAGATTTATGCTGTCTCACTAAGCAAATTATATTTTGACACGTCGTCGTTCCCAACTAAACTGGGAATCCTAACGCTATTGCAGAGCGCTTTAAGATTAGCTTCGCTGAGCACTTTGTGGTTCCTGCCTGCGCGGGAATGAAGGGAAATGATATAAAATTCTGGCCTTAACTGCGAAATTTTACTTTTGATACAGCCTCATGACGACGAAAACAAAAGGTGGAATGCTCTGCATCATGCAAAACCTTCCACCTCTTTACCTTCTACCTTCTACCTTATTTCTTATAATACTGTTGCGCTTCAGGCAAATATTTTTGAATCTGTGCAATACGTGTAGCATCGCTCGGGTGGGTACTTAAAAACTCAGCAGGTTTTTGTGCTCCGGCAGATGCTGATGACATTCTATTCCAAAAGGCAGTAGCATTTTGTGGATTATACCCAGCCATGGCCATAAAAATCAAGCCTAAGCGGTCAGCCTCTAACTCCTGGTTACGACTAAATTTCAACATCGCAACTGGCGTACCAACACCATACAATGTATTAAAAATAGATTGTGTTTTCGGATTTTTAGAAAGCGCCACCCCTGCAGCGGCACCAATTCCCTGGGCCACCATTTCTTGCGACATGCGTTCTGCTGAATGACCTGCAATGGCATGGGCAATCTCATGTCCCATAACGGTAGCTAAACCGGCATCATCTTGGGTAACCGGCAAAATACCCGTATAAACCACAATCTTACCTCCTGGCATACACCATGCATTTTTTTCATTATTCTGCACTACATTAACTTCCCACTGGTAATCAGCAATCAGATTACCGTAGTTATTGCTGTTCATATACGATTTTACAGCGGTAATCAATCGGCTTCCAACGGTTTTAACTTTCAAAGCCTGAGCATTTGAAGCAGGTAAAACAGCTGATTTATTTTCTGTTAAAAAGGTACTATAGGCTTGAAATGCCATTGGCAAAACCTGGTCATTACTTACCAGATCAAATCGACTACGTCCTGTTAAAGGAACAGTAGAACATGAGTTAAACAGTAAAATCCCAGCAACACTGGCTGCTAAAAATAATTTTTTCATAAATGCGATTTTAAATGACTAGTAAAACGAATAGGCAAAGCCGATGATTAAACAGTAAGCCTATAAATAAGTTTTAAAGAAATGTGTTTTGTTAGTTAATTAGTTTTCTTCCTAAACAAATACACTTTTGATTCTTTGCCTTTCAGCAATCTTTCGAGATTTTTTTGGTGTGTAACCAAGATTAAAACACAAACCACCATGCCGTAAAGCACTTCAGATTTGATGGAAACCTGAAACAGGAAAACCACACTTAGCGGGAATGTAAATCCTGCACAGATGGAACTTAATGAAACGTATTTAGTTAACAGCAATACCACCACAAAAACCAGAACGCAAAGCATAGATGCTTCGAAGTTAACTGCCAAAATCATTCCAAAAAGCGTAGCTACACCTTTACCGCCTCTAAAACCTGCAAAAACAGGAAACAAATGTCCCATTACGGCAGTTACCCCCAAGGCAAGCTGATAGTTAACGAAAACAACTGAATTTTGTGGCCCGGTTACCGACATGCCGATCAGATAGGCCAGATTGGTTGCAGTATAACCCTTGGCAATATCGATGATCATCACGGCAATTCCAGCTTTTTTGCCTAATACCCTAAAAGTATTGGTTGCACCAGCGTTGCCACTTCCATATTCCCTTACATCAACGCCATAAAAGGCCTGACCAAGCCATACAGCTGTTGGAATAGATCCAAAAAGGTAAGCAATTAATAGCGCGCTGAGAGAATAAACCGTAACCATAGCCTACAATGTTACAAAAAATAAGCTTTTAATTTTATAGCAAATCAATTTAGTATGCTTTTAAACTCATATCCAGGCTTTTCACAGAATGTGTGAGCGCACCCATCGAAATAAAATCCACTCCACAAGCAGCATATGCTGCAACATTCTCTTCCGTAATTCCTCCGGAAGCCTCCGTAATAAATTTCCCGTCGATTAATGCAACTGCGGCCTTTAAGTCCTCAAAACCGAAATTATCAAGCATAATCCGGTCTACACCACCAACGGCCAAAACCTGTGCTAATTCTTCCATGTTCCGCACCTCAATTTCGATTTGAAGTGATTTATTTTGATCTGCAAGATATTTTTGAGCAGCTGTAATTGCGTTTGAAATCCCTCCTGCATAATCTACATGATTATCCTTAATCAGGATCATATCATATAAACCTATGCGGTGGTTTACCCCTCCACCGATTCTTACTGCCCATTTTTCTAAATAGCGCAAGCCAGGGGTTGTTTTACGGGTATCTAAAATCCTGGTTTTAGTCGTTTTTAACAGCGATACAATACGATGAGTTTTAGTCGCAATGCCACTCATACGCTGCATGCAGTTTAATACCAATCGTTCGGCTATTAAAATAGAATGTGTGCTTCCGGCAACAGTTAAGGCAATATCACCAAATTTTACAGCAACACCATCCTGGAGCAATACATCAACTTTCAGGTTGGGATCAACCTCGTTAAATATTTCAATAGCCAATTCAATTCCAGCTAAAATGCCATCTTCTTTGATAATCAGCTTTGCTTTTCCTTGGGTTCCCTGCGGAATTGTAGAAAGTGAAGTATGATCTCCGTCACCAACATCTTCGGTAAGGGCATTTTTTATGAAGTGATGTATAAGTTTAGTATCCAAAATGTAGATTTTAATGCCGCAAAAATAAGAATTATTTGTTAGCAGGCAATTTCCTGAAACGTTAATGTGAGTGGTAAATCTAATTTATATTGAGATCGGGAAAGCTTCTAAAATCAAGCAGATAGCTAAAACCTTAATCCTTTGCAGGCTCTATCCTTAATTCGGTAATGGAAAAACTGGTATTGAATTTTTTCATGGTAATAGAAACCCGGAAGGTTTCTTTCGCAGTACTCAAAATAATCACCCCGAAACGGTAATTTGGATTGGTATTGATTTTATGAAAAATACTTGTTTTTACTGGAGGATGTTTGATAAAAAAATCTCTCAAAATCTGTTCACCTTGTGCTTTTGAGTAGACATCTTCTTCATCAATAATGATCAGTTCTATGGTTGAAGCAAAATCTTTGGCAATTTCTTTTGAGTTGCCAGCCTTAAAATACGAAGATAAATCATCAATTATATCTGCCTGAAAGGCTGTAGGGTGATATAATGACGATAAACTAATTATGAGTAAAAGTAAGCTTCGGATCATTTCTGTATTTTATACAGAACCCTACAGCTAAAATTATGCCATTAGCATATCAAAAAAAGGATTTCTTAATTTGTATAAGCATCAATAAAGTTATATTTGCGATGTAAACAAAACAATAACATGGTATACATGAAAATGTTTTGATGTAGATCAATAAATTTTACAATAAAAATGGTAAACAATAAAAAACTCGCGCTTATAATCCTGGATGGTTGGGGCTACGGCAAACAAGATAATTCTGATGCTGCATATGCTGCCAACACTCCTTTTTTCGATTCGTTATTGCAAAAATACCCAAACGCTAAACTTGAGGCATCTGGCGAAGCAGTAGGCTTACCTGCCGGACAGATGGGAAATTCTGAAGTTGGACACATGAACTTAGGTGCTGGCAGAGTAGTTTACCAGGAACTTGGGAGAATCAACAAATCGATTACTGACAGAGAATTGCACCATAACCCGGTTTTAGTAAGTGCATTTGATTATGCCAAGCAGCATAATAAAGCGGTTCATTTTATCGGTCTGGTTTCTAATGGCGGTGTACATGCACACATCGAACACTTAAAAGCTTTATGTGATGCTGCAAATGAAGCAAATGTACCAAACACTTTTATACATGCTTTTTTAGATGGCCGTGATACAGATCCAAACGCTGGCTTAGGTTTTATTACTGACCTTGAAAACCACATACAAAATTCTAATGCTAAACTGGCTACAATGGTTGGCCGTTACTATGCAATGGACCGCGATAACCGTTGGGAACGTGTGAAACAAGCTTATGATGTAATGGTGAATGGCGTTGGCGAAAAAACACAAGATGCTTTAGCCGCAATCAAAAAATCGTATGCCGATGGTATTACAGATGAGTTTTTAAAACCGATCGTATTAACACAAGATAATGGTACTCCTGTAGCGACTATTCAAAATGATGATGTGGTTATTTGTTTCAATTTCCGTACTGACAGAGGACGTGAGATTACCACAGCTTTAACACAAAAAGATTTCCCGGAGCAGCAAATGCATAAACTGCCGTTGTATTACGTGACCATGACTACTTACGACGAGAGTTTTGAAAATGTAAATGTAATCTTCACCAAAGATGATTTAACCCAAACCATAGGCGAAGTATTGGCCAATAACAATAAAAATCAGATCCGTATTGCTGAAACCGAAAAATACCCACACGTAACTTTCTTCTTTTCTGGCGGCAGAGAGGCTGAATTTGCAAATGAGAAGCGCATTTTAATCCCTTCACCTAAAGTAGCTACTTATGATCTTCAACCAGAAATGAGTGCTGCAGGCATAACTGATGCCATTACTAAAGAAATGGAAACAGGATGGGCTGATTTTATCTGCCTAAACTTTGCCAATCCAGATATGGTAGGCCATACGGGTGTTTTTGAGGCTGTGGTAAAAGCAGTAGAAACGGCAGATAAATGTGCCGAAACTGTAGTGAACAAAGGTTTGGAAAATGGTTATTCGTTCATTCTTTTGGCAGATCATGGAAACTCCGAATTTATGGTGAATGCTGATGGATCTGTTAATACGGCACATACAACCAACCTGGTTCCTTGCATTTTAATTGATAAAGATTATAAAACCATTGCCGACGGTAAATTAGGCGACATTGCCCCTACTATTCTAAAAATATTAGGCGTGGCTATTCCAGCAGAAATGACAGGAAACGTTTTAATATAATGATCAAAAAACTTTTTATCCCGGTATTTGCTTTGGCATTATTTTCCTGCAACCAGCGAAAAGAAGCTCAGGCAAATACTGATTTAGTGTATTTCGATATAAAAGGATATTTTAAAAAAGAAATTTCGCGTTTGCAAAAGCTAAACCCTATTGTAAATAAAACGGTAAGCGTAAATGGAGAAACAGAAAGCAAAAGCTATAAAATTGCTGACTGGTCAAAGGAACTAGACATTTTTGTTAATGCGGATATCAATAAAACATCATGGAAAGGAAGTTTCAAAACAACAGAACAAAACGGAGTAGAAATTTATACTTCAGATCATAAAAAAATTCCCATTAAAAAGATTTCCATCACCTGGAAAGGTAAGAAGGCAGGTAAAATAGAGATTATTATCGATAATAAAAATATCTTATATCAGTCTCAGGATACTTTAACTTATTGCCCTGATAGCTTGTATGAAATCAAAAAACAACAGAAAATCAGATTGCTTAAGAATAAAAAGTACTCCATTGTAGGAAAACTAAAATAAAAAAAATGGGACCCGAATATATCAGGTCCCATTTTTTATTTTAAAGGCTTTATTTATTTAAGGCTTGCAATCTGCGCCTTATCGTAAGTTACCCAATCGATTATATCTTTTCTCAATGGCTGTAAGGTTAATACCTTTTGAAAATCAGCAATAGAGTTATTGAACAGCGTTATGCAGGCTGCTTTTTCTTCTCTTTTCTTTGCTTTAAAAGACCTAAAAATTGCATAATCTTTATAAGCTAAGCCGCGGTTCTGAAACATCTGCGCATCCTCATCACCATTAATCTCTATGGCTTTTGTAAAATCTTTGAGCGATGCGAGATAAAAGTTCTCGCGCATGGTATTTAAAGACTCTTTAGGATCGTTGGCAATTTTCAACCTCGCTATACCTCGGTAATAATATGCCGAAACCTCAGTAGGCTTAATGTTTAATAATCGGCTGTAAGTGGCAATACATTTCTCGTACTCATGATTTTGGAAGTAAGAATATCCAAGCATCTGGAGCACACGTGCATTATCAGGGGTTTTAGCATCAGCTTTTTCTAATTGCATAGCCGCAGTCCTGTAATCACCTTTCATCATGGCCTGCATGCTTCTTTCGTAATTGGTCTGCGCGAAACTACCCGTTGATGTAAAAATCATTAACCCTAAAATCACTTTTTTAAAATAGTCCATGTATGAGTAATAAGTGTAACAAATCTGACCCCTAACAGAATTTATAGGGGAATTTTTTCGCAATATAATCCTATTCTGATAATTTAAAAGTTTTTAATTTTCTTTCATTAAAAACCAGTTGTCCTAAACATTAGCTTAAACGCTAAAAAATGCTTTATATGATATTGGCAAAAATATTTATATTACTCTGCCTTTTTAACATGTGATTAATATTATTTTCATTTTGGCACAAGAGTTGAATTTATGAAGTGAATACCAAAATTAAACAAATTAAATACGACTAAACTGCCAGTTTGTCGTTAGCGGAAAATGTGATAATGAGTAAACAAGATATATTTGATTTCCAAACAGCAATGCCAATTATAAATGAGGACACAGAGTTTTTTCCTTTAATGTCTCAACAGGACGAAGAGGAAATGAACAATGAGGAAACACCAGAAACCTTGGCCATATTGCCTTTGCGGAATACCGTTTTATTTCCAGGCGTAGTTATTCCTATTACAGTGGGAAGAGACAAATCGATTAAGTTGATTAAAGAAGCCTACAAAGGAAATAAGATTATTGGGGTGGTTTCTCAAAAGGACGTTTCTATTGAAGATCCTACTTTTGACCAGCTTAATACGGTTGGTACGGTTGCCAATATTATTAAGCTATTGCAGATGCCTGATGGAAATACGACCGTTATTATCCAGGGTAAACAACGCTTCAGCTTAATTGAGGAAGTGCAGAACGAACCTTATATTAAAGCAGTTGTTAAAAAATTCGTAGAACAAAAACACAAGGCAGATAAAGAGTTTAAAGCCTTGATCGCTTCTATACGGGAGATGTCTGCGCAGATTATCCAGCTTTCACCAAATATTCCAAGCGAAGCCAGTATTGCATTAAAAAACATTGAGAGCAATTCATTTTTGATCAATTTCATTTCATCAAATATGAATGCCGAAATGGCCGATAAGCAAAAAATCCTTGAAATGGATAAATTGCAGGAAAGAGCGCAAAAGGTAATGGAACTTTTGATGGTCGAATTACAGATGCTGGAGCTGAGAAATCAGATCCAATCCAAAGTGCGTACCGATTTAGATAAACAGCAACGCGATTATTTCTTAAATCAACAGCTAAAAACCATCCAGGAAGAACTTGGAGGTAATTCTGCCGATTTAGAATTTGATGCTTTACAGGAAAGGGCTAAAAAGAAAAAATGGACCCAGGCCGTTGCTGATCATTTTGATAAAGAAATAGATAAGTTAGGTAGAATGAATCCGGCTGCGCCTGATTATTCGGTACAGTTAAACTACTTAGAATTACTTTTGGATTTACCCTGGAGCGAATTTACAAAAGATAATTTCGACCTAAAAAGAGCACAGCGCATTTTAGATAAAGATCACTTCGGTTTAGAAAAAGTAAAGCAACGTATTATTGAATACCTGGCTGTACTGAAACTAAAACGCAATATGAAAGCACCTATTTTGTGTTTGGTTGGCCCTCCGGGAGTTGGTAAAACATCTTTGGGAAAATCAATTGCAAAGGCATTAGGGCGTAAATATGTACGTATGGCTTTAGGCGGTATCCGCGATGAAGCAGAAATCCGTGGCCACCGTAAAACATATATAGGCGCCATGCCGGGCCGTATTATTTCATCCATTAAAAAAGCCGGAGCAGACAATCCTGTTTTTGTTCTGGATGAGATCGATAAAGTAGGTACCGATCACCGAGGCGATCCCTCATCAGCTTTGCTGGAGGTTTTAGACCCTGAACAGAACAATGCCTTTTACGATCACTATGTAGAGGTGGATTACGACTTATCAAACATCCTGTTTATTGCTACCGCAAACTCCTTAAGTACCATACAACCTGCTTTATTAGACCGTATGGAGATCATTGAAGTGAATGGATATACCATTGAAGAAAAAATAGAGATTGCCAAAAAATACCTGCTGCCTAAACAGAAAGAAAATCATGGTTTGCAAACCAAAGATATTGCCATTAAACCTGCCCTGATCGAAAAAGTAATAGAAGATTACACCAGAGAATCGGGCGTACGTGGTTTGGAGAAAAAAATAGGTTCGCTGGTGCGTGGTGTGGCAACAAAAATTGCCATGGAGGAAACCTATGAAGTAAATTTAACCAACGATGATGTAGAGCGTATTTTAGGTGCTCCTATTTATGATAAAGATTTGTACGAAGGCAATGAAGTGGCCGGGGTGGTAACAGGTTTAGCCTGGACAAGTGTTGGTGGCGATATCTTATTTATTGAATCTAGTTTAAGTCCTGGAAAAGGAAAATTAACCTTAACCGGTAACCTGGGTGATGTAATGAAAGAGTCGGCGGTGATTGCACTTGCTTATTTACGTGCACATGCTGCAGAATTTGGAATCGATTATACACTATTTGATAATTGGGATGTACACGTGCACGTTCCGGCAGGCGCAACGCCTAAAGATGGTCCATCGGCCGGCATAACAATGTTAACGGCATTAACTTCGGCCTTTACCCAACGTAAGGTAAAACAGCATCTAGCCATGACTGGCGAGATTACTTTACGTGGAAAAGTACTTCCGGTAGGTGGTATCAAAGAAAAGATCCTGGCTGCCAAAAGGGCCAACATCAAAGAAATTATTCTTTGCAAGAGCAACCGTAAAGATATTTTAGAAATTAAGGAAAGTTATATCAAGGACTTACAGTTTCATTATGTAACCGAGATGAGCGAAGTAATTGATTTGGCATTAACTAAAAATAAAGTAAAAAAACCTTTAGATTTAAGTATTAAAATTGCGCCGATTGTAAACTAATTTATAATCTTTTAACAGAGAACGATCAAAAATCCAATTACAATAAATACTTTTATAGTCCCGATAATTATCGGGACTTTTTTATGAAATCACTTTTATTTGCACTAGTTTTTTGTTCGTTTGTATCAACTGGTTTTGCCCAATCTTTTAAAAATGAATTTGGTTTTAAAACCGAAAACGATGCTTATCTGGCAACTTTAAACGACAGGTACTATACTAACGGCCTATTTATTTATTTCCGCAGGGCTCTTAATACCGAAAAATTATCGGATAAGATCGAAAAGAAAACATACGAAATTTCTGCAGGACAAAAAATGTATACGCCTTATTGGGGCCAGGTACCGAAAAAGGAAGATCAGGACAGGCCTTTTGCAGGTTATCTTTATTTAGGTGGTGCATACTCGGTTTTTTATAAAAATGAAAGCGTTTTAAAAACCAGTGTAGAATTAGGAACGGTTGGCCCTAACTCACTGGCTCAAAATGCGCAGCGTTTTCTCCATAAAACTGTTGGTTTTTATACCCCGGCAGGTTGGGATTATCAGATCAAAAATGAACTGGCTGTAAATCTTGCCGCCAACTACAGTAAATTACTTTTTAGGCCTGAAGATCCAATTGTAGATATTAGTGCACAGGGTTATGCCAATTTGGGCACCACTTTTTCGGGTTTGGGTACATCAGTTCTTTTTAGGGCCGGGAAAATCAATCAATTGTTCAATAGTGCTTACCATAATGCAATCATTGGAAATTCGAAAACCAAAAGCTTAAATAATTCCGAATTTTTCGTTTACGTAAAACCGCAGCTCAACTTTGTAGCTTATGATGCCACTATACAGGGAAGTCTTTTCAATAACAATAGCCCGGTAACTTTTGGCGTAAAGCCGATTGTTTTTGAACAACAGTATGGTGTGAATTACAGTTCAAAAAGATTTACAGCCGATTTTAATGTAATTTTTAAAACAAAAGAAGTTAAAAGTGTGGCCAAAGCGCAGAATTATGGCGGTTTGAGTTTATATTATAGATTTGGGAAGAACTAGGTTAACTGTTAAAATCGGTTAATTGCTTAACTGATCTGCTAAAAGATTCAGTTGATGTCAGATACTATCTGACATTGTAGATCCTTCAAAAGTCAAACAATGATAAATCTTTTCAAACAACTAAAAACCTAAAATTTTTCTATTTTTCTTCTTCTCCGCTGTTGAGGCCTTATTTTTTAACCTTTTTTCAATAACACCTTTTGGAATTTTGGTTGGTTTTCTTTTTTTCTGCACTACCAATGCCTTTTTAAGCAGATCGATTAATTTTACGATGGTTTTTTCTTTATTGAGCAGCTGGCTCCTATCCTCCTGCGATACGATATGCAGTAAACCTTCACTATCCAGACGATTTTGAAGTTTTTCTTTGAGCCTCACTTTTTCCTCATCAGTAAAATACGCAAAGGCTTCTACATTAAAAACCAGCTGTACCTTACTCGAAACCTTGTTTACGTTCTGGCCGCCTTTACCCCCACTACGCGACGTTTTAAAAATGGCTGATCGTAAAATTTCTTCCCTGCTTGGTAACATTTGGCAAAAATATGAAGAATATCGATCTAAAAAAAGTTAGCAAACCTATCGGCTTTTTTTACCTTTGTAGCAGAATGAAGAAAAACTTGGTTATAGCTATTGATGGCTATTCATCTTGCGGAAAAAGTACATTAGCGAAAGCACTGGCTAAAAAATTAGGTTTCATTTATGTAGATAGCGGGGCTATGTATCGTGCTGTTACGCTATATTTTTTGCGCAACAGCATAGATGTAAGCAATGATACCCAGGTTGAAGATGCTTTACAGCACATTGAACTAAATTTCCATTCGCGCGATTATGAATCGCATATTACCCTTAACGGTGAAGAAGTTTCTGACGAAATCCGCTTAATGCCGGTTTCAGAAAATGTAAGCGAAGTTTCTGCGCATAAAATTGTTCGCCATGAAATGGTGAAACAACAACAGCGTATGGGGAAATCGAAAAACATAGTAATGGATGGCCGCGATATCGGCACCACCGTTTTTCCACATGCACCTGTAAAATTCTTCATGACCGCCGATCCAAAAATCAGGGCCGAACGCAGGTTTAAAGAGCTGGAAAGCAAGGGCAATAATGCGACTACTTTAGAGGAAGTTTTTGAAAATCTGGCCCACCGTGATTACGCCGACACCACCCGTAAAGAAAGTCCGTTGGTTAGGGCTGACGATGCCATTATTTTAGACAATACTGATCTCACACAGCAAGAACAATTGGATTTTGCACTGGAGAAAGTAAATCCTTTTTTGGTTCATTAGTTCATTGGTCATTAGTTAATTAGTCATTGGTTCATAGATGACTAACATTGACAACTCCTGAAAGAATCGTCGTCATCATCTCGACTGTAGCGAAGCGTAATGGAGAGATCTATCGGGATAGATTTTATTTCGCAGATATTCGGATCATTTAAATCCCCTCCCCAAAACGCTCTATCAGCAATTGATTTCAGGAAAAAATTCATATTTTTAGCACATAACCCAAATGTTGCTATGAAATTAAAATCCATATACCTTACCGTATTATTTCTATCCTTCTTTATTTTAAATGCGAATGCCCAAAAAGGCTGGATCAACCTCTTTAACGGGAAAGATTTAAAAGACTGGAACATTAAAATTGCCAAACACGAATACAAAGAAAATTATGCCAATACTTTTCGTGTAGAAAATGGTGTAATAAAGGTAAGTTATGATGGTTACAATGAATTTGACCAACAATATGGCCATATTTTTTATAAAAAACCTTTTTCTGCCTATCTTTTAAAAGTAACCTATCGTTTTGTTGGCGAGCAGGCCAAAGGTGGCGAGGGCTGGGCTACACGTAACAGTGGTGCCATGTTACATTGCCAGGATCCGGCAACGATGTTAAAAGACCAGGATTTTCCAATTTCTATTGAAGGGCAGATTTTGGGTGGCGATGGAGAACATGAACGCCATACCAGCAATGTATGTACACCCGGAACGCTGATTAACTATAACGGTAAATTATTTACGCCACATTGTTTGGATTCTAAATCAAAAACCTATGCTGGCGACCAATGGGTAACTGCAGAATTTTTAGTATTAGGTGATTCTGTGATCAAACACATTATAGCAGGTGAAGTGGTTTTAGAATATACCAAACCTAAAATTGGTGGAGGTAACGTTTCTAATTTCGACCCTAAAGTTAAAATAGATGGTAAAGCTTTAACATCAGGTTATATATCTTTACAAAGTGAAAGCCACCCGATAGAATTTAAAACAGTAAAGCTTTACGATTTAGAGCCTTACCAAAAAAACAAGGCAAAACTGGATAAGGTATTGGCAAAAATCTTAAAAGAGTAAACCATATCGGCAAATGTTTGTTAAATGGGGACATCATAATTTTACAACTAAATTTATACGATGCTCACAAAACATTTAATGAAACCTCTTATTCTCTTCATTTTTCTTTTTTTAGGCAATTTTGTTATTGCACAAACGGCGTATAAAGTAAAAGATATTCCCGATCCTAAAAAAAATGGAGGTGGCTACGTTAGCGACCCTGATCAAATTTTAGGCGCTGATGCCGTTACGCAAATCAACAATACCATTGCCGATTTTGAGCTTAAAACCAATGTGCAAGTGGCCATAGTAGTGGTTAACGATTTTGAACATGATAAAGAAGATTTCGACTTTGCCTACGAGTTGTTCAATACCTGGGGAATAGGCTCAAAAACCAGCAATAACGGCTTGTTATTATTTATTGCGAAAGACCGCCGTAAATATAGGTTTATTACGGGCACAGGTACCGAAGGTATTTTGCCTGATGTAAAACTCAAACATATTGCCGAGCAAAATTTAATCCCGGCATTTAGGGAAAATGACTATAACACCGGGATCATCAATACTTTAAATGCTTTAGGAGAAATTATTCTTAAGCCAGAAAACAAATCGGAGTTAAATCAGTTTTTCACACCTAAAACTCAAAAATCGGTTGGTGATATTTGGCTTCCTGCAATAGCTATTTTAGCTGCGTATTTCGGTGTTTTTAGGTTAATCAACAGGCAAGCTAAAAAACTCCCGAAGCCAGATCCAAAGATTAAATCCAATTATGAAAAACCAATAATTACCGGATGTGTGTTTGTCTTTTTTTCAACTATCTTTACGATATTTATTGTTGGATTTTCTGCTCCTAAGTTAAAATTATCCTACATACCATACGTTCTCTTTGGAGTTCTCGTGATCAGCGTATTTTTCAAATACATGTTTTACATTTCTAATCTCAGAAAAATCCATAATGATGATAAAAATTACCTGGAGGCTGTAAAGGCATTTAACCAAAAGAACTGGTGGCTGGTAATTGCATCTCCTCTTATTTTGTTTCCCTTAATTATTCGCTTATTCAACCGTTCTAAAAACAATGAAAGGTTTCAATCCATATTAGATAGCCGAAATCAAGAGATGATCCGTATAGACCGCGACATTAATATTGAGGGTAAACCATTCTTATCGGACGGACAACGGAAAGAAGAAGTTTTGCTAACTTATGACTATGACATTTGGCAAAGTGTGGATCATAAAGAGCACATCATTAAGCAATGGCCAGCGGAAACCTATAACGATTATTCAGAATGCCCGGAATGTCATTTCAGAACCTATAAGCTTAATAAACAAATTACCACCAGAACGGCAACATATAGTCATGAGGGGCAAGCAAAAATCATAAATGAATGTAGCTTTTGCAAAAAAACTGAATTTATAAGATGGGTTACACTGGCGATGCTGGTCCAATCAAAATCCTCATCAAGTTCATCTTCCTCTTCAGGCAGCAGTAGCTCGTCCTCATCAAGCAGCTGGGGAGGTGGCAGTAGCAGCGGTGGTGGCACTGGTGGAAGCTGGTAATGTAACTTACCTATTTATAAAATACATCCGCTTCCATAAAAGCTGCTTTGTGAAGAAAGATAATCCTTTTTTCAAACTTATCTTCACCTATCAAAAGTATTTTCTAATTTTGAAACACTTAGCACGGTGTTTGCTTATAGCGTGTTTGCGATTACCTATTAAACTGTTCGCAGAATCTTATAACTTATGACTAGAATTTTCTTCCTCCTGATTACGCTTTCTATTTTTGCTAACCGTTTAAATGCACAAGAATTGTATCGTGTTAAGGCCGACCAATTGCGTGTAAGGGAAAGCAGCGATCCGAAAAGCAAGGTTATTGGAAATATAGCTCAAAATGAAACCATTACAGTTTTGGATGCCAACAATGCCAAGTTTTACAAAGTAAAGTTTAAAAACCGCGAAGGCTGGGTGAGCAAAGATTTCGTTGAAAAAACTGCACCTGCCGCTAAACCTACAACTCCTCAGTCAACTACTGCGCAGACCAGTGCAGCTCCTGCAGCGGCAACAAGCACCGACATGTATCGGGTAACTGCCGACGATTTACGGGTTAGGCAGCAAGCTGATCCAAAAAGTAAAATTGTGGGATACCTACCTAAAAATGAAAATGTGGCCGTAATTGATTCATCTAATACAAGCTTCTATAAAATTAAAGTTACCAATGGTGAAGGATGGGTGAGCAAAGAATTTTTGGTTAGGATTTCTCCTGTAAAAGCAAAGGTTGAAAAAACAAATATTACAGCATCTGTACCACAGGAAAAAAAAGATTATACGAACATTATATTTTTTGCAGTAGTAGCCTTAATACTCATTACCATATTATACTTTTCGATTAAATATGCCAGTGGCAACAAATTTTTAATCGGTTTTTCGGTAATTGTGATCCTGGTAATCGGCTATTTTTGTTATATTACTTTTATACAGGCAAAGGTGGTAGCAGGTACATTTGCAAGTAATGAAGATATACAGTACAAATCTTTTAATTTTAAATCCAAAGATTCGGTAACCGTCACCGATGCCTATACTGATTCTATTTTCACTTCGAAATATGTTATTGAAGGGGACATGATCAAACTTTATGATCAGCAGAACACCATTATGCTGTTGATCAGGGATGATAAAACGTTAGTTGGCGAAGGTTTTACAAGGGGAACTTTTACAAAAAAATAAATCTACCGTCATCAAACGTTCCTACGGAACGAAAAAAAAATATATTTTTTTTTCTACCCATGATCCGTCCCGATGGGACGGCAAATATTGCTATTTCCGTTTACATTTAACTGGCATTCTTGTCATTTGTGTAAAACATCCCGGCAAATGGAAAAGATTGATTATTCATTTTATTGAACAGACATTTTAGACCCTTGCCCGTAAACCGTCCCGGCGGGACGAATCATGGCTAGCCAATTTGTTATTGGCGTTTCGTTCCTTAGGAACGTTTGGTGTTTTTTTTTTACACGATCCGTTGTTTCTAAAGCTGATAGAGCGGAATAGCCCGGAGCGCAGCGAGGACTATAAGCGATAGCGGGGCTGCTGTTCCCGATGAAATAAGGAGCGCTCATTTTCAAATCCTAATGAAAAATCAATCCATAAAGCTGTAGCCCTCTTCGCCTGGATCCTGAAATAAATCCAGGATGACGGACCGATATATTATAATCAGCTAAAAATCAGCAAGATTTATTAAAAAAATCTTTTCTATTAATTAAAATATTTTTACCTTTGCAGTCCCTAAATAGGGAAAAAAGGAGACAATTAATTAATGGCTAAAAAACAAGTAGCAGAAAAAGAATTAGCAGCTAAAACAGCTGAACTTCAGGGAGAAGGCGGACGCCTGACTGAAAAAGAAACTATTGAATCAGAAGCTGATTCAGTTTCGATCGAATCGATCAAATCATCATTAGCAACACCAAGCGAAGATTTCGACTGGGATGCAGATGAAAAAGTTTTCGGTAATTACAATGATGCAGACCGTAAAAAGTTTGAAGATATGTATGCTGGAACATTCAACCAGATCACTAAAGGTGAAATCATCAGCGGTATCGTTGTTTCAATCAACAACAAAGATGTAGTATTAAACGTAGGTTTCAAATCAGACGGTTTAGTTTCTACTTCTGAGTTCCGTGATACACCGGATCTAAAAATCGGCGATTCAGTTGACGTATTCGTTGAAGCACCAGAAGATGCTAACGGTCAATTGATCCTTTCTCGCAAAAGAGCAAAAACCCAAAGATCATGGGAAGCAATTAATGAGGCGCTTGAGAACGACAGAATCATCAACGGTTTCGTTAAGAGCCGTACTAAAGGTGGTTTAATTGTTGATATCATGGGCGTTGAGGCTTTCTTACCAGGATCTCAAATTGATATTAAACCTATCCGCGATTACGATGTGTACGTGGGTAAAACAATGGAATTTAAAGTTGTTAAAATTAACCATGAGTTTAAAAACGTAGTTGTTTCTCATAAAGTGTTAATTGAAGACGATTTAGAAAGCCAAAAAGTAGAGATCGTTTCTAAATTAGAAAAAGGTCAGGTATTGGAAGGTACTGTTAAAAACATTACTGATTTCGGTGTGTTCATCGATTTAGGTGGTGTTGATGGTTTACTTCACATTACAGATATTTCTTGGGGCCGCATAGAGCATCCAAAAGAAGTATTATCATTAGATGAAAAAATCAACGTGGTTGTTTTAGATTTCGATGATGAGAAAAAACGTATCGCTTTAGGCTTGAAACAATTAACTCCACACCCTTGGGAGAACTTAAGTGCTGACATTCAAGTTGGTTCTAAAGTAAAAGGAAAAATCGTAACTGTTGCAGATTACGGTGCTTTCTTAGAAATTATCCCAGGTGTTGAAGGTTTAATCCACGTTTCTGAAATGAGCTGGTCACAAAACTTAAGAAATCCACAAGAATTCTTAAAAGTTGGTGATGAGATCGAAGCTGAAGTTTTAACTTTAGATAGAGACGAGCGCAAAATGAGCTTAGGTATTAAACAATTATCTAACGATCCATGGCAAGAAGTTGCTGCTAAATTCCCTGTTGGAAGCAAGCACAAAGCAACTGTTAAAAACATGACTAACTTCGGTGTTTTTGTTGAAATCGAAGAAGGTATTGATGGTTTAATCCACATCTCTGATTTATCTTGGTCTAAAAAAGTAAACCACCCTAACGAATTCACTAAAGTTGGTGATGTATTAGACGTAGTTGTTTTAGAATTAGACGTTGATAACCGTAAATTAAGTTTAGGTCACAAACAATTGGAAGAAAACCCTTGGGATACTTTCGAAACGATCTTCACTTTAGATTCGGTTCACCAAGGAACAGTTGTTAAAGTAACTGA
>Ga0163162_10001752_pt1 | contig 20345 bp, 15 predicted proteins | sample S55metaG_FD_115310 | JGI IMG/M metagenome (GOLD analysis project Ga0163162, IMG submission 115310) | Switchgrass rhizosphere microbial communities from Kellogg Biological Station, Michigan, USA - S5-5 metaG | ecosystem: Host-associated > Plants > Roots > Rhizosphere > Soil | place: USA...
CATGAAGTGTATGAAGATTAATTGGTGCATACCAAATTGTCGCCGTGCGAGGGTCATGGAGAGCTTGTCGAACCATTTGCGCGCGCGACCCTTCGACAAGCTCAGGGTGACAGCACCTCTTTGTTTAAAGTCGTTTCTCCTTCAGAACGCATTGGATTAAACAAGTTCAGGATGACGCTTTTCTTATACTCATTCCAACCCCAACCATTTCGCCAGTCTCCAACAGCCATATACAATAACTGGTGCAGCCAGTACATCAATGGTATAGTGGATGTGTTGTATCAGCAGCATTACTACCAATAACAGTGCGGCAATTAAAGCTATTATTTTGTCCGTCCGTTTTTGCAGGTGCAGGTATACTAATACCATGGTGGCTGTATGGCCCGAAAAAAACAGGTCTTTGGTGATAAATGTATGGCCGTAAAAAGCACTGGTGCTGGGATCAATAAGCGGAACGAGGCCTAAAGGCGGATTCAGCTTGACCAGGCTGATGGTAACAAAGCGGGCGATACATACAAAGTTCAGCGTCCAGATGTAGGTGATACACACCCTTGGATTATATACCCCCCGCCACATCATGAGCAGTCCCATACTCCAGATGAGTATAAAAATCGGGACTGAAAGATCATGAGAGGGCAAATGAGCCAGGATCCAATCGTGAAGTACAACGCCATCCGTTCTTTTTTCAATATGCTTAAAAAAGGATGGTAGCAGATTGATGATGATGACTATGACAATAGTAGCAATCAATAACTTAAGCTTGCTGGCCCGTGTACTGTAGGCGCTTTGCCAAAGCTGTTTTATATGATATATGGGAGTTAAATTCAAATCTATTTTCGATATAAGGCCGCAAAAATACGGTTTGCTGCTTAATATTAAGCCATTGTCAGCTGTTTGTTAATTTAATAAGTTTAAATATACATAATAAAAACAAATGCAATTATGTTGCATTAACTTATTTATATTTGCCTCATGGATTTTCAAAAGCTTTCGCCCCGGTTGGATAATATTGGTATAACCGCATCAACCCTTTGTGCTATCCATTGTGCTGTAGTGCCGCTGCTGTTTACCAGTCTGCCGTTGGTTGGTCTTGGTTTTTTAGCCAATGCCTGGGTAGAGTGGGGGATGATCATTTTTGCTTTGGCTATAGGAGTTTATTCTATCGGCATATCCTATAGGCGTACACATCACCGTTCGGTGCCCTTAATAATGCTGGTATTGGGTTTTACTATAATTATGGGTGGGCATGCTTTCGCGACAACAGGAAAAGCTGAGGCTATGATAGTTCCTTTTGGGGGATTACTGATAGCTGCCGCGCATTATGTAAACTACAGGTATACCGATGCCTGCAATCATGATCATAAAACATATAAACTTAAAAAAGTTGAATAATGGATAAGCGCCACAGGAAATTCTTTTATGCATTTTTGCTGTTTAATTGCTTTTTAAGTCCTGCTTGTAATCATGAAAAGCACAATCATGTTCACAGTGTACGGCATAATATTGACAAAGCGCATAATTGACTCACCCTGTCTGCGCTTCGCTGGACCACCCTCTCTACGCAAGCGTAAAGAGGGTAAGAAAATAAAAATCAATCCCCTCTTTGCGAAGCAGAGAGGGGTGACGAGCGTAGCGAAGTCGGGGTGAGTCGATACATTGTACTTATAATAACGATATAAAAAATACCGTTATAAAAGCCGGCAACTAATAACGTATATTATACGTACCATTATTAAATTAGCGGCCTTATAATTATTACCTGATTAATACATGACACAAATCCGCGATATCCATCATTTTGAGCACCTGCTTGATAAGCATCACCTGAAAAAAACCGCGCCGAGGCTTCGGGTTTTATCTATGATGTCGTCAAGGCATGCGGCTACCTCACAGCCCGACCTGGAGAGCCTGATGCATGATATCGACAGGGTTACCCTTTATCGCATCCTTAATGCTTTTGAAGAAAAAGGGATTATCCACAAAGTGTTCGATCTTAATGGTACTGCAAACTACGCACTATGCTCGTCAAACTGTGACGAGCATGATCATCATGATGAGCACCTGCATTTTAATTGCACCCAGTGCAAAAATGTGTATTGCCTTAATGATATGAATTTGCCCGCAATAAATCTTCCCGCTGGTTTTGAACCGCATGGATTTACCTTGTATGCCCAGGGCCTATGTCCGAGATGCAGTAAAAAGGCGGTAAAAAAATGAAAAGTATCAGTACTTTTTTGAAGGCGGTTATCCTGCCTTTTATACTTCTTCCTTTAAGTTCATTCGCGCAGCAAAAAGATACCATACCAGCTGCTACAACCTTTAAGTTTAAAACGGTTATTATTGATGCAGGACACGGAGGTAAGGATGCCGGGGCCCGTGGCTCGCATTCGTTCGAGAAAAATGTTACGCTGTCTATAGCCCTGAAGCTTAAGGCTGCACTTGATACCGCAATTACCGATGTTAGATCCATCCTTACCCGAACCGACGATACTTTTATTCCGCTGAACCAGCGCTCGGCTATTGCCAATCAAAACCACGGTAACCTGTTCATCTCTATACACTGTAACTCGTCGCCAGAGGGTACGGCAGCGCGTGCACATAAACAAAAAGGAGTACTGCTGCTGGTATACGGCTTTCACCGCCTTAAGGAGCAGGAAGAGGCCGTGCGTGAAAATGCCTCAATTTTTCAGGAGAAGGATTACAAGCAAAATTACGAGAGCTATGATGAGAGCGATCCTTCAAACCTGATCGTATTGAACGCTTATATCCAAAAATACCGTAAGCAAAGTATCCGCTTTGGCGACCTGCTCGACGATGAGTTTACCGGTATAGACGGCAGGGAAAGTAACGGCGTGAAAGAACAAGGGGTCTTGGTACTGGCCCATAGTGCCATGCCGGCTGTATTGATTGAAACCGGTTTTATCAATAACCCGGAAGAAGAAGAATATCTTAATTCAGACGAAGGGCAGCATGAAATTGTGATGTCGATCATCAGGGCGCTCCGAAGTTATAGGAAAGCGATAGGCTCATAAACGGCGACGAATAGCCTTTATTTTAACGTTCCATCAGGGTATCTCGCAGAGGACCCTGATGTATACGCCATGCTTATTTGTTGTTCTGAATAATCTGGTGGATGTTTAGAACAGCGGTGAACCTCAGGGTCCTCTGCGAGAGACCCTGAGGGAACTTAAAGTATAGAAATATCCTTTGCCCCAGAGGGGCAAAACAAAACGCCTTGCTGATTAAACGGCAAAAACAATTTTGTGGGTTAACTTTAACTCACAGAGGACCCTGATGTATACGACACGCTTATTCGCAGATTGCTTCGTGCCACCAACGACGCCTTCTTTATTACTTTACAGTAACCGTTTTTGTAAAACAGATATTATCCGAAGCGCTTCCTACCTGAATTTCAAATTCGCCGGGCTCCACTACGTACTGCATTTTATCATTATATAAACCCAGTTCTGAAACAGGTACCTCAAGGGTTACCGTTGCGTGTTTGCCTGCTTTGATCAATACTTTACTGAACGCTTTGAGCTGTTTTACCGGGGTGGCGACAGAGCTGAATTTATCATGAATGTAAAGCTGCACTACTTCTTTGCCATCCCTGGTGCCGGTGTTTTCTACATCAACAGATACTTTGATAGTTCCGCCGGTTGTCGAAAAAACAGAATCAGCTAAAGTGCAGTTGGTATATTTAAAACTGGTATAGCTTAAGCCATAACCAAAATTCCAAACTGGTTCGGGTTTATCAAAAATGTAGTGCATTTTAGGATCTTCGGGTGTGCCGGGCTGATCAAATGGTTCTTCCTTGTCGGTTACAAAATGGTTATAGTAGCAAGGCGTGTTACCGGTACTACGTGGGAACGATACGTTTAACCTGCCCGACGGATTTACCGCTCCTGTGAGGATATCTGCGAGTGTACGCCCCTGTTTTTCGCCGCCATACCATTGTACAAGTACAGCATCAGCGTTGTCTTTAACCCATGGCATGGCAAGCGGTTTACCTGCAATAAACACTACTATCATGGGTTTACCGGTTGCTTTTATGGCTTTCAATAGATCCATTTGCACGCCGGGGAGTTCAAGTGATGACAGGTCAAAACCCTCACCCGAGGTGGAGTATTTGGGGCTGCGGCCCAAAAATGTACTGCGCGTACCAATGGCAACTATCGCAATATCGCTTGCTTCTACGGCTTTAACAGCTTCCTGGATGTGAGTTTTATCCTGGCTCCACCAGTCGCAGCCCTCGACGTTGTTTATGGTGAATTTGTTGCCGAGAACTTCTTTAAGTCCTTGCAGTAGAGTTACGCCTTCTTTCGGATCACGCTGTGTCCAGGAGTAATCACCAAAAATGGTTTGGTTACTGTTAGGGCCAACAACCGCTATCGATTTGTATTTAGATAGATTTAAGGGCAAAATATTGTTGCTGTTTTTAACAAGCACAGCGCTTTCATCAGCAACCTCTTTTGATATGGCTACGTTTGCGGCACTGTGTACCACTTTATCAACCTTTGCCGGGTTGCCATAAGGAGCATCGAACAAACCTAAGGTGAACTTAACCGTCAAAACACGGCGCACTGCCAGGTCAATATATTTCAGGTCCAGTTTGCCGCTTTCAACCAATTTTTGCAGGTGTTGATAAGCATCATCAATATCAAGGTCGATACCGGCGATGAGGGCCATTTTCGCAGCATCTTCCTGCGTTGCAACCGCATGGTGAAAAGTTAGCAGTCGATCAACAGATCCCCAGTCGGAGTATACATAACCCTTAAAGCCAAGCTCGTTACGCAGTATATCGGTCATGTAATAATGCGAGCCGCTCATAGCTATGCCATCGTATGAACTATAACATGACATTACTGCCAGCGGGTTAGTTTCGGCAATAACCCTTTTAAACGGGTACATATACAAGCTGCGCAGTTCGCGCTCGCCACCGCTTACATTGGCACAATTTAAACCTCCCGAAGGTGAGCCATGGGCCATGAAATGTTTAGGGGTACAAGTGATATTATATTTTTGATAGCCATTTACAAAGGCAATACCCATTTGTGCTATGAGGTACGGGTCTTCGCCGTAAGTTTCTTCTACACGGCCCCACCTTAGTTCGCGGGCAATATCCAATACCGGCGAAAGGATCTGGTGAATGCCGATCACATCCGCTTCGGCTCCGGCTGCCTCCGTCATTTTGCGGATTAGGGCGGGGTTAAAGGTACTTCCCTGCGCAAGCTCCTGGGGGAATAGCGTACAGCCATTTTGCAGGATGCCTTCAATCCCTTCGGCCGCGGTAAGTATCGGGATTCCCAGCCTTGTTTTGGTTAGCATGTAGGTTTGCAGCTTTTGGTACATATCGGCGCAATCTGACGCTTTCATGTTCATTTCATGCGTGCAACCGTAGCTTTCGCCTTTAAAAATGCCTTCAATTTCATCTGCCCGGCCCGATGCCCTGTTCTGCAACTGCTGGATCTTTTCTTTCAGCGTCATTCGCGTCAGCAAGTCTTCAACCCGGGCGTTTACTGCGGCTTTTTTGTTCTTGTATAGTGGTGTATCGGTTACTGTGCGTAAAGCGCCAAAGCTTTTGATGCCAGGTAAAAGCAGGAATAAGATTAAAATAGATATTTTTTTCATTAAGTGCTAATTAGGTAGTAGGTGTATGTTGGTTTGGGGTTTTAAAATACAGTGCATATCCGCAATCGATTGCGGATGTAGCTGCGAAGATAAAACGTTTAACCAATTGAACAAAATGACTTGACATTAATTTACGGTTATGGATATAGCGGCTGTACTCAGCATTATTTTATGATTACAAGAGGAGCAAAATAGATTTTTAGTCCGGTTTTAGAAATGGACAAATCTGTATAAATGATGGATTAAAATGTTAGCTTGATCCTGGCAAAAGGCTAATGAATAGGAAAGACGAAGAATTATTTCAGACAGCTTTTTTGCTGAATGTTTGGCTTAAAATGAATAAAAGAGTTTATGGACACCCTTTTTTACGTTGAGTTTTAGCTGAGATTAGAGTATTATATAACAATATTAAATAAGATGCTCGTGTAAATATTTGATTAAAAGCATGTTAAAATTAATGTTCGGAATTTGAAAAAATATTTTGACTGCATATGTCTGAAGTCATATATTTGCGGCCACCAACGCGAAAGTAGCTCAGTTGGTAGAGCACGACCTTGCCAAGGTCGGGGTCGCGAGTTCGAATCTCGTCTTTCGCTCAAAAGCCTTTCTCGGTATCAAGAAAGGCTTTTTTTATATCCTCAATTTATTGCTGGCTCCTGGGCGAATAACTAAAATGCTTCTTAAAAGCATACGTAAAATGTGACAGGTTCTCAAACCCTACTTCTGCATACACATCTGAAGGTTTTCTGTTTTGTTCCCTGATGCGGTAGTGCGCCAGTTCCAGTCGTTTTTGCGTAAGCCACTTTTGCGGGGTGGTATCAAAACTTTTCTTAAAATCCCTTTTAAAAGTGGTAAGGCTGCGCCCGGTGAGATAGCCAAACTTTTCCATCGGCATATTGAACATGAAATTGCGCTCCATAAAACTGGCCAGGTCAATTTTGCCGGGTTCCTGGAAATTGGCAAGGACGCCGTCTATATCATTATCGATAACCCTGAGAATATTTATAGCTTCTTCAATTTTAAGTGAAGCAATGTTTACGGGCAATCCATCTTTTAGGTCAAAATATGGGATCAATGAGGCCAGGCAGCTTTCCAGCAACGGGTGCTTGCCGAAGTTGCGGATGCCGGGTGTATGCGATAACCTTGCTTTGGGAGTGTGCTTACTGTAAAACTCCTTTAGCATGGGCATGGTGAGGTGCATGGCTACCGTTTTATGCGGTAAGCCATCCTTGGGGTAATTAATGACCGTAGTTAGTTGATTTCGGGGGATCAGGAAAATATCTCCTGCTCCAAAAATATGCATGGAATCAGCCTGTACTATTTTTGTTTCGCCCGAAATAAACCAGATCAGCATGTGATGTTCAAACAGTACTTCTGTCCGAAAGGGCTTATCTTCAAAGTGAGATAGTTTAATATCAGGGCTTAAATAGTGTGTTTTAAATTCCATAGTACATCAACGTTGCCAATTGATAAAGCTACAACCGATCTCAGTTTGCCGCAAATTTTATACCTGTCATTTCTTCGCTCAATGTCCATAGTTTTTGAGCGTTCTCCGCGTCAAGCGAATAGGGTTTTACACCACGTAAGGTAAGAGGCTCATCATATTTATGCTCAATATCTCCGGTATCCAAATCAGCTACCTCGGCATTTTCGCAATATACGCCGCCAATGTTATTAAGCTGCGGACTGGTTGCGCACCAAACCGAAGTTGCAGCGCCCTGCTCTACAGTTTTAAGCCTGGCGGCTACTTCCGGGAAGATGTTGCCATCGGCATCAAACATACCCATTTGCTGAAACAATTCTACGGGGGCACCACGGCCAAGGTCAGTACCATTTACTGATCCCGGATGCAATGAGTAAGAGCGGATTCCGAAATCTTTACCGCGATGGTCTAATTCAACTGTAAAAAGGTTGTTTGCTGTTTTCGACTGGCCATAGGCTGATAAGGTTTCATAATCGCGGTGATGAAAATTAGGATCTTCGAAATTAAAAGGTGAGATCTGGTGACCAAAAGAAGATACATTGATCACCCTTGCGCCATGGGCCTTTTTCAGCGCAGGCCAAAGTAAGGCGGTAAGCTGGAAATGCCCAAGATGGTTGGTTACCAGTTGTGATTCGTAACCGCGTGCATCGCGCTGAAGTGGTACCCACATGATCCCCGCGTTATTGATCAGGAGATGCAGTGGTTCGGCAGTTTTCAGGAAGTCGACTGCAAAGGCATCGATAGAGGCGGGATCCATCAGGTTCATCACTTTAATGATCACATTCGGGATACCTTCCAGGTTGCTTGCGGCTTTGTTATAGTCCCGCGCAGGCACAATAACTTTTGCCCCTGCTGATACTAATGTTTTTACGGTTTCCAAACCAATACCTGCATAACCGCCGGTTACTATGGCCGTTTTGCCGGTTAGGTCAATGCCTTTAATAACATCGGCAGTGGTTGAACCTGGCCCAAATCCTGAACCCAGCGGCTTTTGCAGCGCACCATTATAATTATCTTTTAATTGTTCCATTTTTAAATGATTTAATGAAACAAAAGTATAGGCGATGGGCTACAGCGCTTTTGTTTTAAAGGCCGATGTTTTTTGTTTTAAAGACCATTTTTATAAAAATAGATCTGTAACAGTTTTGATACAAAAATAATCGATGATAGGGAGTGAGTGTGTGAGCGCCGTGAGAGGGTAATTCTTCCCCGGTTCGGGAAAGTTTATATACGCTGATTTTACCTGTGAATAGGTAAAAAGGTCTGTTTGCGGATAAATTTCTGTGATATTTTCAGGAAAACGTTTTACGGTAACTGTACCAGCGAATAACTTTCAGCAGTTCTTCTTCTGAAATCATATTATTACCGGTTGGTTGAAAAGCCAGTTCTTTATCCAGTATCGTAGCGAGCATTGGCTGTGCCAGGTCCGGATTGGATTGTGTTTCCGGTTCGAAAACGCAGACGTAACTCCCTGAACCAGGGATTAAGATTACGTCGACCCCATCAATGGAGTTTAGTAAATAATTTTGATCCATGCTATAGGTGTTGCAAAAAGCATACCTGTTAACGGGGGCGGCCAAAAAACAGGAGATATCCATCGGCATCTTCCAGCTCAAAGCCCCGCAAGCCGTCATGGGTATCCTGCAGGGGAGAAGTAAAGACAGCACCCCTCGATATAAATTCAGCGGCTAACTTATCCGGATCGGGAGTGCCGACATAGGCATCCCAACGGGCATCCGGGGCACGTTTACGGTTGGGGATCGGTTCAGCGTTTACAGCCTTGAGGAAAATCATTGCCCCATCGCGCTGTACAATGGCGAAAAATGGATCATGGGCGGGTTCTTTAAAAACTGCTTCAAAACCAAGTTTTTCACCATAAAAGGTAAGCGCTGCCCTAACGTTGCTAACGATGAAGAATGGCGCAATGCCGGAGATGGATGGCTGATTCATACGTTAAATATTGAGGTTGCTCATATAAAGATATGAAACCAAAGATGGATTAGCAATATGGGAAATTCAGTTTTACGAAGCCTTATCCATCAACAATAGCTCATGGTCGGTTATCTACTGGCCCTGGTCGATTCATCCTCTAAAAATCAGGTAGTTCAGTATATTTGTTTATAAGGAAAATCATTTCTTATGACAGAAACCAATGATAACCTGTTTCTCCAATCTGCTAATGCTATGAAGACAATCGCACGCCATCTAATTTTAAAAGCTATAAAATTCAGCTTGTTTAAATTGCTTGCTGTAAGTTTATTATATGTCCCCGTAGCTTTTACCGCAACCAAATGCCAGGCACAAGCTACGCCATCACGTTCGCTGCTTGCACTTTCAAAAAGTGATCATATCCTTGCGATCATCGATCCGGTTACCCTGAAAGTTCTCGCACGTGTTCCGGTAGGTTCCGATCCTCATGAGGTTATTGCATCGGCTGATGGAAAGACCGCTTATGTTTCCATCTATGGTGGCGGAAGCCTGCACGAGCTTAGTGTGGTCGACCTCGTGGCACAAAAATCTTTGCCTGCCCTTGATACCAGGCCATTGATGGGGCCTCACGGGCTAACATTTGCTGTTGGTAAGGTGTGGTTTTCGGCAGAGGGGGCTAAAGCTGTTGGCCGTTACGACCCCGCAACGGGTAAGTTTGACTGGGCCATGGGAACAGGCCAGGACAGAACGCACATGATCTATGTAACTAATGACGGGAAAAAGGTTTACACCACAAACGTGTCGTCGGCAACGGTGAGCATTTTGGCGGATAGCCTGCTGAAGCCAATGGGGCCTCCGGGCGCAGGGGCTCCTCCGGCGGGCGCGACACCTCCGCCAGGGTTTGCACCTCCGGCGCGCCATGATTGGATACAGACAGTTATCCCTGTAGCCAAAGGCTCCGAGGGTTTTGATGTATCACCCAATGGGCGCGAATTATGGACTGCAGGTGCAGAGGACGGCAATATTTCAATCATCGATATTGCAGCCAAAAAGGTAACTACTACAATTGATGCGAAGGTTGTGGGTGCCAACAGGCTTCAATTTACACCGGATGGTAAGCGCGTATTGGTTACCAGCCTCCGCACCGGCGACCTGTTTATTTTCGATGCGGTATCGCACCAGGAGTTGAAACGTATAAATACCGGGCATGGCGCGGCGGGGATCCTGGTTGATGATGACGGATCACGCGCATTCATCGGTTGCACGGGCGATAACTATGTAGCTGTGATAGATCTTAATAAGTTGGAAGTGACAGGGCATATTGAGATACGCGGGGCCGATGGTTTGGCCTGGGCGGTGAGGCGATGATGATCAGAAATAAACAGAAGGTCGAAAAAGAGAATAATTATAAAAAACTTAAGCCGGACGAATGTTGAACTCATACCTATTCATTTGTAGTCAAAACAGAGATTTCCATCAACTAAATTTTGGATTATCAAAAGTATTTGTCAACTCTATTTGATAATTGAGACTAAATCGAAATAATTGTAGGGGTATTATATTCGTCCTAATAAAATTGCTACTAAGATGGAATGGAAACTTCTGTCATAAGTTGAATTTTGGACGTTGTTACTATCTCCGCTAATTGCGGAATAAGTATTTTATCTGTTTTTTGTAATAAATTGATATTTCCTCTTCCGTGTTGTAACTTCCCAATTAAAACTCCCAATACGGTCTTACCATATCGGAATCTTACAGGGTTTTCGTCGTAGATCGAAGCTAATTTTTTTATTGCTTTAGAATAACTGAATTTATAACCTTCATCTTTTTTTCAGCTTCCTTTTTAAACTGGTCAATTTTTGTATAAAGTTTATCAAGTGATTTCTCCCTTGTTTCATCAGTTGATTCTTTAATCAGTTGATCTATTTGTTCAATACTAATATCTGGATAAATAGCATGAATATGCTCGGAATTAATAAAATAGGATTCTACATCGTAACCATCTGTTTTAAATAAATGATGTTTTATTCTACCAGATTGATTAAGATTGTCCAAACGCTCTTTTACTCTATCTTTATCTATCTCATCGTCATTATATATATCACTATCCCTATGAAAAATAATATCTGTCAGGTCCGGCTTATCAGTTAGTTTGATTTTACACGATTGCATTGCTGCCAAAAGGTTGGAACGACTTTCATAAGAAACAAATTCAGTAACAGTCATGTCAAAGTCTTGCATTTCAAAAAGCTTTGATACATAGTTTAAATCTTTGTCTTCAGATAATATAAGAAATTTGGTATTGCTTTTTAGTTTGCTTAACTCCTCGGCCTTTTTCTCCGCGAGTTGTCTTAACTCTACTTCTTTTTGAATATAGTCGGAAATAATTGGAAGAATACCTACTTCTTTATCAAATATTTGGATATTATCAAGGTCGATGACATTTAAAGTTGTGCCAGAAATTTCATTCTTGGATTTAGCAAGATATAAAGTCGTTTCCTTCGTGAAATCTTTAGCTAATGAATAAAATGCAGGTGAATGGGTGTTAATAAATATTTGCAAATCAATCGAGAAATTTGCAAATATTTTGGAAAGTTTAAACGCGTTCACCATTTCCATATTATTTTCAGGCTCCTCGAATCCCCAAATTGTATCTGGGTTAATAATTGCCCTTCCTGTTATAGACTTGTAGTGGGCCGCAATAAATTTCAAAATAATCGGGATATGCTGTGCTTTGATGCCATCACCTCGTTTATTTAGCGAAATCATAGCCCCACTTTTATCAAGAGAAAAATCAAGTGTGGAAAAAAGTAACTTGAAATCGGTAGGCATTCCAATTTGACTTGAATAACCTAATTCAGTGGTAATATTTTCTACCAACATTTCAACCTGAGATTTTAGGCTCTCGATAAATTTTGTCGATGCATCGTTAAATGCTGACGGGTTGATTTCGCTTAAGGCATCATGTAAATCACCCATTAAATAATTAAAATATTCTACTCCTCTTATAGCTGGAACATATTTATACATTATTTTTCTTACCCATTGCAATGCACCCCCTCTACCAGAAGGCTGTTTTCCTGTTTTAGTCTTAATCTCATCTTTGTATAAACCTTCTCTTCGCCAAACTTTAGTCCAGATTAATGATTCTTTGTCTTTAAATCGATCTGGGGTCTGAAATTCAATCCTAATCGTAATTTCTTCAGCTTTTTTCCTTGGCGTTACTGCATATTTAGAAAAATCGTCTGTAAAACGAAATAAGGTTCCGATTTCGGTTTCTCCATTAAAAAAGAGATTTAGCGCCTTTAAAAAATTGGATTTACCGATATCATTCTGTCCAACTATTATATTTAAATGATTCGGATTTACTTTTCGATCAAGTTTAACGATCGAACGAAAATTAGTAATTTCAATACTACTTATTATAATCACTGCAATTGCTTAGGTTTGTTAAAGGGTAATATTATAATTAATTAGCGCCAGCTTATTAACAAACATACTATAGTTTTTAATATTTATAATATATTGGATAGAAAATTTCTTGTAAAAAAAAGCAGCAAATTTTATTTGCTACTCACCTAAAATGGCACCCCAACTCAGAGCCCAATCAAAAAACACGCTACGCCTATCAAAACTGATAACTAACCCCTCCCTGAAATATGAATGAATTTTGCCGGTAAGAGATATTAGCCACTCGGTCATTCAGCTTGCTAAATCCTTCAAATGGTACTTTTTGATCCATATTAAATGTTTCCAGCCTTTGCATAAATGTATGGCCGGCTACCATGGTGAACTTCCATCTTCGGCTAAGCGTGAGGTCGTAAAGCAAACCCGCGCTATTTTGGCGCAAATGAATGTATTGAGGTTGATTGGTTGTGTTAAGCCGGTACATACTGCCATCTAAGCCAACAGTGAGGCCCAGTGATTGCGAATTGGAGAGCCTGCGTTTTAAAGAGGCCCTTGACGGTAAAACAGCGGTAAGGTTCCAGTTATCATTGATGGTCCAGTCAAAATCAGGCAAAGGCAAAAGGAACTTGCCCGAATAATTACGGGTATATATTAGTGTAACGCCCCATTTAAAGGATTTGCTTGCCCGGAAGCCCATACGTACACCGAGGGTATACAGGATGTCGTTGGTTTCAATGCCGCGTTTAAAATCTGAACCGGCAGTGGCTAAGCCTATAAAGGAAATTGTTTTAGTTCGGGATAGCGAATAATTAAACAATAAAGGCACAGTAACGGAATGAAAAGCACTCTCGCCAATTTTTTCCTCATTTGACAGGAATAGGCCCCGGTAACGGATACCGGTTTTTATCAAAACTGTATTTACAGTCGAAAAATCTTTGTAAACGGGGATGCCGATATCAACAATAGGCTGCTGCATGGTCATGGAACTGTTGTTTACTTTAACAGGGCTAACAATATCAGTTACGCTAACTCCGCCGAGGAAAGGGGAGGTAGTAAGAAATTTTTTATGTTTTGCGGTATCCGGGCTTTGGCAATAGGAAAGTATGGGCAATAAAAAGCCTGTCAGAAGAAAAACGTATTTTTTCATGTCTGTTAATTTGTTTTAAAGTGTATAGGAGATGTTGTTGATTACATAGGGGTAACTACTGAAATTAGTTTCTTCATCAGGTTGTCGAACTGTTTTCTTTCTTCATCTGTAAGTTCTGCGGCCAGGGCTGCATCAAACTTTTCAAGAACAGCATTGGCCTGTATGGAAAGTTTTTGACCATACTCCGTTAATTCAACGCTGGTTTTCCGTTTGTCGTTAATGTCCTGTTCTACCTTTACAATATCATTCTTAAGCAAAAAAGCTACTGTTCTGTTAACGGAAGCTTTGTCGCGGTGCTGCCTGGCGCAGATTTCCTGCTGAGAGGTAGGCCCGGAGTAATACAGGCTAAGTAAAACCTGTAGTTGATCCATTTCCAATGGAAAGCCTTGATCCCTAAATGCTTTGTCACATTCCCGGCGCAGCCTGTTTGAAACCAACCCAATTTGAGCGATTATGTATGGTGGTATAGGATGATTATGCTGATCCATAATACAAAGGTAAATAAATGGTTGATATATCAACCATTTATTAAAAATATAATTTTATCCGGGTTGCAAATCAATGGGGTAGGTAAGGGACAGTTAAAAGCTATTTAATATGCATATTGCAGTCCACCAATTATTTTTACTGTAAACCCAATTATGATAAAAAGTTGCGCCTTCGCAGCCAAATCGGCTGCCCTTGCTTTGTTGCTATCAGTTTTATGTGCACAGATTAACTTGTACGGTGCCGTAAAGGGACTTAGGATAGTTAACCTGCAGGTGGAGTATACAGATACACCCATTGGCATTGATGTTAAACTGCCCCGATTCAGCTGGCAAATGCTGGCACCCGGAGGCACGAGAGGGTACAGTCAAACGGCTTGTCAGATCACGGTAAAAGATCCGCAGGGCAAAGTTGTATGGAACAGCTCCAGAATTAAAAGCGGAACAGCCTTGGCTGTGGTTTATGCCGGTTCTCCGCTTAAAGCTACAACCCGGTATAATTGGACGGTAAACGTTTGGGATCAGACAGGCGGTGTTTCCTCCGCGGGCTCATGGTTCGAGACCGGGTTGATGGACACCGGTATGTCGGCCTGGGATGGCGCGCAATGGATAGGCGGAGGGGATAATGACCTTGTACTTTATGCGCATTATCTGCCGTTATATAACCTCCAATATAAAGTGGCTATTGCGCCGGGTAGCTCCAGGGCAAGTATGATCTTCGCTGCTAATGATCCACGTTTGATGGATAGTAACAAGAACGTTTTTCAGCTCGCCAATAAAAAGAGCCAATCCTATTTTAAAGTTGAACTGGATATTTCGGGTTTGGAGCAGGGCGGGAATGCGAAGATCAATGTATACCGGGCAGGATATTCGGAAAAAGATACATTGGGTAAAGTATTTAAAAGTTTCCCGGTAAAAACTGATTTGATTGGTAATGGTAATAAGAACAAACCACACTCCATCCTCATCCATAATGAGTTTGGTACGCTTACATTTACTGTCGATGATGATAAAACATTTCTTGCCGACGAGAAAAATGGAACAGCGGTAGCCCCAGCAAACCGCGGAGCTGTAGTAACACTTAACCCGCTTGGGGCGGGTCATGATTTAATCACGTACGGGATGCTGGGGGAGATAGGTTTTTCTGCAGATCAGGGGCAGAAAGCTGAATTTTCTGATCTTACTGTGTCAAATATCAGGTCGCCGCGTAGTACTTTATTCCATGAAAAAACTGATGAAAATAACTACAGCGGAATTTTTAAAGAAGCTGCTGCCGCGTCATCGTCAGGACTAACTATTAAAGATGGGAAGTATGAAGTAAACGGTGGTAATGCAGGGGCGTTCATCCTCGCCGATCCAAGCCGGAATGCCATGCCGATGTTACGGTCGGTGTTTAATGCCGATAAAGCTATTTCAAAAGCAAGGCTTTACGTAACCGCAAGGGGGATCTATGAAGTTTATCTTAACGGTAAACGGGTGGGTAACGACTATTACAACCCCGGCCTTACCCAGTATAACAAGACACACCTTTACCAAACATATGATGTAACCGCCATGATAGGCAAAGGAAAAAATGCCATCGGTGCTATGCTGGGTGAAGGCTGGTGGAGTGGCTTATTGAGCTATGGTTCTGTATGGAACCATTTTGGCGACAGGCAATCTTTATTAGCCAGATTGGTGATTACCTATGCCGATGGCTCGGAAGAGGTGATCAAAACAAACGATAAAAGCTGGAAATATTATAACCATGGGCCTGTTGTTTACAGCAGCCTGGATATGGGCGAGGTTGATGATGCCACACGGGATGCCGCCGTCAAAAACTGGAATACTGTAGCCTATGATGATAGCAACTGGCAAAAAGCAGAAGAGATATCGTTAAAAGGAACAACATATACAGGGGATGAGGTTGACTATTTCGGAAAAAAGATCCCTCTTGATTTTGACCATATTTTGATGACCGGACAGATCGGCACATCGGCAGGCATCTATAAAACCCTTACCGCAAAAGGGGTGAAGGAGGTTAGAAAAGGAGTTTATGTGTATGATATGGGGCAGAACTTTGTAGGTGTGCCCCATATCAGCATCAAAAATGGCGTCGCCGGAAAGAAACTGACGCTGCGTTACGCCGAGATCCTGTACCCGAACCTGAAAGAATCCGGTAAAAATGTAGGCATGATCATGACCGAAAATTACCGTGCCGCTTTAAGTCAGGACCTTTATATCATGAAGGATGGCGACCAGGTGATCCAGCCGCATTTTACTTCGCATGGATATCAGTATATCGAAATCACCGGTATTGATAGTCCGCTGCCTCTTGGTGATGTTCAGGGACTGGCAATCAGTTCGGTAAAAAAACTTACGGCTGATTATGCAACTTCTAATCCCAAGGTGAACAAACTATGGTCAAACCTTACCTGGTCGAACATTGATAACTTCCTGACCATACCAACAGATTGCCCGCAAAGGAATGAGCGGATGGGCTGGTCGGGCGATATCAGTATTTTTTCGCGTACTGCCACCTACGTATCCAATGCCGATCAGTTTTTACGCAGGCATATGTTAGCCATGCGCGACCTGCAAACCGAGCAGGGCCGGTTTACCGACATAGCGCCTGTTGGCGGTGGATTTGGCGGGGTGATCTGGGGAAGTGCTGGGATCACCGTAGCATGGGAAGCCTACCAGCAATATAATGATTTATCCCTGCTTGCAGAACATTACGAGGCTATGAGCAGGTACATGGACTATATAGACTCAACCATCGACCCGAAAACAGGCTTCAGTACAGATGGCGTACTGGGCGACTGGCTTGGTCCGCAGTATATGCAGTTGGGTACCGCCTTCCCGGTGACGGCTTATCATGTTTATGACCTGGGCATTATGGCAAAGGTCGCAGCTATATTAGGAAAGAAAGATGATGCTGAGAAATTCAGCAAAAAATATGAAGAGCGTAAAGCCTTCTTTAATAAAACGTTTGTTAATGCTGATAAAAAGGCCGTAGGACTTGTTGGTGGCGGGATGTTCGGTGAGCCCGGAAAGAAGGAGTTTAAAGTTTCGGATACACAAACTGCTTATGCAACAGGCTTGGCACTCAGCGTATTTAGCGACGAAAATATCAATTATATGGCAAGAAATCTTGAAGCTGCCGTTGAACGGGAAAATAAGAACGACCAGGGAATTGTTCGCCCGGCTTATTCCCTCATGACCGGGTTTGTAGGTACGGCAGGGATCAGTAAGGCACTTTCAGATCATGGGCATTCGGATCTGGCTTATAAACTGTTGCAGAATGAGCATTACCCATCATGGCTGTATGCAATTGACCAGGGTGCCACAACTATCTGGGAAAGGCTCAACGGTTATACCGTAGAGAATGGTTTCGGTGGAAATAACAGCATGAACTCTTTTAATCACTATTCGTTTGGTGCTATCGGCCAGTGGATGCTTGCTTATTCTATCGGGATCCAGCGCGATGAACCTGGCTTTAAGAAGTTTATCCTGCAACCCGAACCTGATCCTACTGGCAAGATGACCTGGGCAAAAGGATCTTATGATTCGCCCTATGGCAGGATAAACAGCAGCTGGTCTGTAAGCGGTAAAACATTGACCTATAACGCTACAGTTCCGGCAAATACTACGGCTACTTTGTTCCTTCCGGCAAGTGCTATTAAACAGGTGACTGAAGGTGGTAAGCCTGTTGCCGGGGCAAAGGGAATCAGTTTTATCCGGTTTGAAGGAAATAAGGCAGTTTACCGTTTAGCGTCTGGGGATTATCGGTTTCAATCAACTCTGTAAAAAAAGTTCCCTCAGGGTCTCTCTGCGAGTTTAAGTTAACCCACAAAACGCCTTGCAGTTTAATCGGCAAGGCGTTTTGTTTTGCCCTTATGGGGCAAAGGATATTTCTATACTTTTATGCTACAAACCTTTTGCACTTCTGGTGCATCTGTCCTTAAGCACACCTTAATTAATACCTGATTATGTTATAGAACCTTGCCGGCCCCAGCGGGGCCACATGTTTATAGCCTTAAAAGAGGATATTTTTTGGCTCCATAGGTGCCTCCTATTGAAATTTCAGTTGGTGAATTTTGTGGGTTAACTTAAACTCGCAGAGGACCCTGAGGTTCACCGATGATAAAAGAGGGCCGGTCGGTCTGAGCCTGTCGGAGACTTGTGCGCAGAGGCCCAGCCCACCATGCTTCGACAGGCTCAGCATGGCCCCGTTTTCAATGTCCCTCACTTAATCAACGTAACAAGAGGCTTACCTTTTTCGACAATATAGGTAGCAAGCTCACTTGCCTTAGTACCTCCCACATTTTTTACCGAATGTGCAACGCCGTAGGGAATAAATAAAACATCGCCGGCTTTAAGCGTTGCTGGCTGTTTGCCCTCTACGTGGTATTCCAGTTCGCCGGCAAGTACATAAATGATCTCTTCACCAAAGTGTGTGTGTGACGGATAAGCTTGTCCCTTTTCAATATCTACGCGTATCTGTACCATTTCGCGGCCGGGAGTGCTTAGGTCGTGGCGCTGTAGCTCGGTGCGGCCCCCCGCTGGCGCCTGCTGTGCAAAGGCTGATGAAGAAAATATAAAGGCTGTAAGTACAGCAATAGTAATGGCAATAGCCAGTTTGTTTTTGTTAGTTTTCATGGCGTTAGTTTAATTTTTAGTAAAACTACGGTCTTGAACAGCCTGTTGTGAAGCATCAGATTAATGAAGCAGACCAAATTAACCTTCAGGCAGACATTCACAGGCCTGGAACAGTCAGGTTTTGCCAAACAAATTTATATCGGTGGGCGGTATTGCCTGACAAACGTCTGAATTAATCAATACTAAACAATTGGTATTATTTTTTTGTGCAATCGATTGCACATTTGATTTTTTGTTAACTATATTTGTTTTTAACCAATTACCGAGTATTAATTATAGTAGGCTTTATTAATGCGACGGCCGTTCTTTTCAACACAACATAAAGCTGGTGAACCATACGGATATTTAACTTCATGATGTCAAAAACACCCATAACAGGCAAAGCGTTAATTTTCTTGCTATTCTTATGCTGCAGGTGTAGCCTGGTGTTAGCCCAGCGTGATCTCAATTTCACTACCCTGACAACCAAAGAAGGATTATCTTCCAATACGGTTAGTGTGATCTGGAAGGACCGCAGCGGTTTGATGTGGATAGGGACCAACGATGGACTTAATAAATTTGACGGCACAAATTTTACTATTTACCGTCATGATGCACAGGATTCAACCAGTATTCCGGCCAATGAGATCTTGTCAATTTGCGAAGACCATTTAGGGCGCATGTGGGTTGGTACGGGAGGAGGAGGCCTTGCCTATTACGATCGCCGGCATAATGCGTTCAGATCCCGTAGTGCCAGCGCCGACTGGCCAAATCTTCGTGATATCAGCGCCCGTGCCATATGCGAAGATCATATGAACAATTTATGGGTAGGAAGTTATGGAACCCTCCGAAAAATTGATTTCCGCACAAATAAAATCTTGAAGATCCAGTTGGGAAAAGTATCGGACTCCTTCGTTGTTTTAAGTTTGTTTGAGGATAGTAAGCAACGCATGTGGGCGGGAACCAATATCGGCGTTTATATGTTCGATCTAAAAACAGGTAAAAGTTCATTGTTAGCGCATGCCGATACGGACCCGGCAAGCATCAGCGATAATGTGGTAAAAAGCGTAACCGAAGATGCAAATGGCAATATCTGGTTTGGTACTACAAGAGGATTAAACCTGCTCATGCCCGACGGTAAAAGCTTTCGTAGTTTCCGTCACGCCGATAACAATCCTGCAAGTTTGAGCAGCGATGATATCTATGTGATTGCACCTGCCGGCGATAATAAACTGTGGCTGGGTACAGAAGAGGGGTTAAATATATTTGATATATCCGATCTCACTTCTGTTAAAGTTAGACCAGACATCCGAAAGATCTTTAGCCTGGCCAATAAATCGGTAAAGAGTATTTTTATTGATAAAAGCGGTATTTTTTGGCTGGGTACCTACCAGGGCGGGATAAACAAGTATGACCGGAACCTTCCCCTGTTCAATCTTAAACGAAGCAATGCACTCGATCCCCAGGGCCTTGCTTCGCCATTGGTGACTTCTTTTGCCGAATATAAAACCGACCAGGTTTTTGTTGGTACGGATGGCGGCGGTGTGCACCTGTTTGATCAGAAAACGGGCTTGTTTACCCGTTACGGCCAGGGAAATTCTATGGGGCATTTATCAGTGCTTGCTTTGAAGTTGGATAAGCG
>Ga0163162_10001755_pt1 | contig 20325 bp, 18 predicted proteins | sample S55metaG_FD_115310 | JGI IMG/M metagenome (GOLD analysis project Ga0163162, IMG submission 115310) | Switchgrass rhizosphere microbial communities from Kellogg Biological Station, Michigan, USA - S5-5 metaG | ecosystem: Host-associated > Plants > Roots > Rhizosphere > Soil | place: USA...
CGCCGGTCGCAACGACGGCATGAAGTCCGGCCAATTGTTCGGGCCGCGCAAGGCTTCACCCGCGAGCACGCTGGGATCGTCCTCAGCCAGTTCCAGGCCGATGCTGAAAAACTCCTTGTAATCGGGTTTGGTTGCCTGATACATGACGGCGTCGCCAAGCGCATTGAAGCCGCGATGCCGGTGATTGACCGCGACGCGACGCTTCACTTCCGGCGCATGTGCGAAGAATTCGCGTGCGCCTTTTATTGCGCCATCGAGTATGTCCGCAGGCACGCCGTGATTGCTTACGTAGAAAAATCCGATGCTCGTGCAGGCATCGCGGATCGCTGCAGCGGCTTCGCGCAAGCCGGCGGGATCATGCGCGCGAACGGCCGCCATATCGACGACAGGAATGTGAGAAGCCGAGCTCATTCATGACTCCAGGGTTTGAATTCCGATCACAACACAGTCTGTATATACCGCCAAATCCACAAGCGCAACCCGGCGTTTGTTCGAGCTTGAACTCGCGTTCATACAGGGCCGACACTCATCCTCACGAAGTATTTTTGACATGCTTGGCACCGCAAATTGACGGTATATACTGAATTGCACTACTGGAATTCCAACGTCGCCGCTTAGCCGTTGTCTGTCGCACCGCTCACCAAACCGCTTGCCCGCCTGCGCTGACTCAAGAAGCCAGGTGTTCTTAAATCAGGGGATTTCAATAATGAATGTGTTCTCGAAGTGGAAAGGTCGTGCGCTCGTGGCTGCGCTGATCGCGACAGCGGTTTCTGTTTCAGCCCACGCGGAAGACCAGTTGGCGAAGGTAAAAAAAGCGGGTGAGCTGGTTGTCGGAACGGAGATGCAGTTCGCGCCGTTCGACTTCCTCGAAAACGGTCAGCAGCAAGGTTTCAATAAGGATTTCTTTGCTGAACTCTCGAAGGAAATGGGCGTGAAGGTTCGCTCCATCGATCTGCCTTGGCCGAGCGTGTTGCCGGGCCTCGAAGCCGGCAAGTTCGATATCGTCAGTGGTCCCGTGACCATCACAAAAGCGCGCATGGAACGCTACGAATTCATGCTGCCGATTGCTGACGGCACGGTTGCGCTGCTCAAGCGCGCGAACGATACAAGCATCAAGACAAACGCCGATGTCGCGGGCAAAGCCGTCGGCGGCGGCAAGGGTTCGGCGCAACTCGACCAGTTGAAGCAATACGTCGCGACGCTGCCGGGCAAGACGAGCGTTCGTGAATACATCGACAACAATCAGGCCTATGCAGACCTTGCAGCCGGCCGGATCGTCGCCGTGGGCAACTCGCTGCCGAACATCGCGTACGTGGCGCGTCAGCGTCCCGATACCTTCGCCGTGGTGCAGCCGCCGTTCGGCACGAAGGTTTATTTCGGCTACCTGGGCCGCAAGGATCCGGACAGCAAACCGCTGATCGATGCGATCAATCAGGCAATCATCAAGATGCATGGCGACGGCCGGCTCGCGGCCTTGCAGAAGAAGTGGTTCGGCGTGCCGATGGAAACACCGACGACCATGCCCGCGCCTAACTATTGATCCAGGAAGCCGATGGCGCTCCGGCGCCCTCGAATCCCCTGACGGTGAGCCCATGTTCAGCCTTCACGCATTGTTGGACGCCCTGCCGCTTCTCATCAAGGCCGCGCAAGCCACGGTCCTGATTTCGCTTGTCGGACTGGTGGTGGGATTCGTCGTTGCGATCGGCGTGTGCAGCGCACGGCTTTCCAAGAACGTTTTTGTCTCGAAGCTAGGCGGCGCGTATGTCGGTTTTTTTCGCGGTGTGCCGCTGCTCGTGCAGCTTCTGCTGACGTACTACTTCCTGCCTTTTATCGGCATCAATGTGCCACCGCTGGTCGCGGCGGCCGCTGCTGTTTCACTGTGCGAGGCCGCTTATCTCGCCGAGATCTTGCGCGGCGGGTTTATCGGTATTCCGCACGGGCAACTTGAAGCGGCGCAATTGCTCGGGTTGTCGCGCGTGCATGCCGTGCTGCGCATCCAGGTGCCTCAGGCGCTGCGCATGACGCTGCCTTCGCTCGTCAATGAAATGGTGATGCTCGTGAAGGCGTCGTCGCTGATCTCGGTTGTCGGTGTCGCCGATGTCACGCGCACCGCGCAGAATATTGCAGCAAGTACCTATCGGCCGCTCGAAGCGTATGTCGCGGCCGGACTCGTCTATCTCGTGATCAACGGTGCGTTGTCGCTCGCCGGGCATCGCGCCGAACGTCGTCTGGCTCAGGGGTAGGCATCAGCATGGCCCTTCACTTCGATGCATCGGTTCTTACCGGTTCCCTGCCCGCGCTCGCAGAAGGTTTCGCGACGACCATCGCCGTATGGATGGGCGGTGTGCTGATCGGTATGGCAATTGGCTTTGCCATCGCGTTGCTGCAGATTTTCTGCGGCAAATGGGTACGCGGATTCCTGCGCGCGTATATCGAGATCTTTCGCGGCACGCCGTTTCTGGTGCAGCTATTTGTGTTGTATTACGGCGGTCCGTCGTTCGGGTTGTCGCTGGAACCGTTGACGGCGGGTATCGTGGGATTGGGCTTGTACGGAAGCGCGTATTTTGCGGAAGCGTTCCGCTCGGGCTTTACGTCGGTGCCGCGCGGTCATATCGAAGCGGCGGAATGTCTCGGCTTCACGCGGCTTCAAGTCATCATGCGCGTACAGTTGCCGCAAATGCTGGTGATCATCGTGCCGGCGCTGACCAATCTGATCATTGTATTGAGCAAGGAGACGGCGGTACTGTCCGTGGTCACTGTGCCTGAATTGACGTTCGTGCTGACGGGCATCGGATCGGAGAAATTTGCCTTTGTCGAAACGCTGCTCGCGCTATGCGTGTGTTATCTCGTGCTCGTGGAAGTGGCGTCACGGGCCGGACAATGGGTCGAATTGCGCGTCGGCCGTTTCCTGACGCGCTGATCGCAATGAACACGCGACCCCACAAACTGAGTGCTGAATCATGAAGAAACCGATTAACGGCAACACGCCGGCGCAGGCTGAATACATTGTCGATGCCCGGCATGTCGGCAAGCATTTCGGCACGCTCAAGGTGCTCGACGACGTCTCGCTCGCCGTGCGCAAGTCGGAGGTGACGTGCATTATCGGGCCGTCGGGTTCAGGCAAAAGCACCCTGCTGCGATCGCTTGCTTTCCTCGAGGAGTACGGCGAAGGCGAGATTTTCATCGAAGGTGAATTGCTTGGTTATGTGATGGATCGCAGCGGTAAGCGCGTGCGCGCGCCACAAGCCGAGATCAACCGCGTGCGCCGCAACGTAGGCATGGTGTTCCAGCAATTCAACCTGTGGCCGCACATGACGGCCATGGAAAATGTAGCAGAAGCACTGATACGCGTGCGCAAGCTTCCGAAGGCCGAAGCGCACAAACGCGCGCTTGCCATGCTCGACAAAGTCGGCCTCGCCGATCGTGCGAACAATCATCCCGCGCGTCTTTCGGGCGGCCAGCAGCAACGCGTGGCCATCGCTCGCGCGCTCGCGATGGAGCCGCACATCATGCTCTTCGATGAACCCACGTCCGCGCTCGATCCGGAACTGGTCGGCGAAGTGCTGCAAGTCATGAAGGACCTTGCCAACGACGGCATGACGATGGTCATCGTCACCCACGAAATGGGTTTTGCGGCGCAGGTGGCGGATACGGTCGTGTTCATCGATCATGGCAAGATTGCGGCGCATGGTTCGCCCGAAGACGTGTTCCATAACGCCCAACAACCACGGCTTCGCCAGTTTCTGCAAAACTATCTCGACCGGAATGCGTTCTGGGCGCGCCGTGAGGAACCCGCTCCGGGCGTCGTGCCGGTAGCGACCGAATCCAGCAGGATATGACGACATGAATACGAACGGGCTTTCCAACCCAGCATTGGCGACAACCGAAACTCCGGCGCCGCTCGCACGCTACGAGCGCGTGAAGGAGCATATCCGCACGCGCATTCTCTCGGGGGAATGGCGGCCGGGCGACCGGATTCCGTCGGAGATGACGCTGGTCGGCGAGCTGGGTGTATCGCGCATGACGATCAACCGTGCGTTGCGCGAGCTGACCGAACAAGGGGTATTGACGCGCTTTTCGGGCGTGGGGACGTTTATCGCGGAAGAGAAGCCGCAATCCACGCTGCTGATGATCGCGCATATTGGCGACGAAATTCGCGCCCGTGGTCACGAGTATGGCTATTCGATCATGCTTGCCGCGCGCGAGGCGGCCGCAAGCGATGTATCGGCGGCTTTAGGTCTGGCTCCTGGCGCGTCGGTGTTTCATGTGGTGTGCGTACATCGCGAGAACGGGGTGCCGGTGCAGCTCGAAGACCGCTATGTGAATCCGGAAGTCGCACCGCATTTTCTCGAGCAGGATTTTTCGACGGTGCGGCCGTCGGAGTATTTGTACAACACGGTGCCCGCGCACGAAGTCGAGCATGTGGTCGATGCGGAGCTGCCCTCTCGTGCCGATGCACGCTTGCTCGAGATCGGGCCCGATCAGCCATGCCTGACGCTGGTGCGCCGGACGTGGGCGAACAACGTTGCGGTGACGTTCGCGCGCTTCGTGCATCCGGGCACGCGATACCGCTTGGGATGCCGCTTCAGCAGCGACAACATACAGCGGCAAAGCTGAATACGCTTTGCTCGCTGTACGTTTGAAACTCAAGCCGCGCCGTGCGATGCAAACTGCAGCGGGCAGAATCCGGCGATCTTGCCGCTCGTGACCTGCTTCGCAACCGCCACGATATCCGGCGCGAAGTAATGATCGAGCTCGTAATGCTCGACATCGGCGCGAATGGATTGCATGACCGGCTGCAAGCGCGGACTTGTCATATGCGGCGCTCTCAGATCCACGCCTTGCGCCGCCGCGAGCAGTTCGATCGCGAGGATATGCGTCACGTTCTCGGCAATGTCTCCGAGCTTGCGGGCGGCGAACGTCGCCATTGAAACGTGATCCTCCTGATTCGCCGATGTCGGCAGCGAGTCCACCGACGCCGGATGCGCGTAAGTCTTGTTCTCCGACGCAAGCGCTGCCGCCGTCACATGCGCGATCATGAAGCCCGAGTTCACACCGCCATCGCGAACGAGGAAAGGCGGCAAGCCCGAAAGCGTTGCGTCGATCAACAAGGCAATGCGACGCTCCGCCAATGCGCCGATTTCAGAGGCGGCAATGGCGAGGTTATCGGCGGCAAACGCAACCGGCTCCGCGTGGAAATTGCCGCCCGAAAGCACTTCGCCCGTGTCCGGGAAAATCAGCGGATTGTCCGATACGGCATTCGCTTCGATCAGCAGCACGTTGCCCGCATGACGAATCTGGTCGAGACACGCGCCCATGACTTGCGGCTGGCATCGAAGGCTGTACGGGTCCTGGACCTTGTCGCAATCCTGATGCGACAGATTGATGTCCGAGCCTTCCAGCAATGTGCGATACGCAGCGGCTGCATCGATCTGGCCTTGATGGCCGCGCAACGCGTGGATGCGGGCATCGAAGGGAACGACGGAACCTTCGGCGGCGTCCACCGACAACGCGCCCGACACCAGGCCCGTGCGATACAGATCTTCGATAGCGAACATGTTGTACAACGCGAGCGCCGTGGATGCCTGTGTGCCATTGAGCAAAGCGAGACCTTCCTTGGCCTGCAGCGTCAGCGGTTCGAGGCCCACTGATTTGAGGCCATCGAGCGCGGGAACGAGTTTTCCGTCCAGGAACACCTCGCCGATACCCATCAACACGCCCGACATATGCGCGAGCGGTGCGAGATCGCCCGATGCACCAACCGATCCCTTGACCGGAATCACAGGCAGCACGTCCGCGTTGAACAGCGTGATCATGGCGTCCATCACCTTGCGGCGAATGCCGGAATGACCGCGCCCGAGGCTAGACAATTTCAGCGCCATCAACAAACGGACGACGGGCGGCGACATTGGCTCGCCCACCCCGACCGCGTGCGACAGAACCAGATTGCGCTGCAGGAGTTCGAGCTGGTCGGCGGGGATGTGGGTGTTCGCAAGGCGGCCAAAACCCGTGTTGATGCCATAGGCCGGGAGGCCTTTTGCGGCGATGTCCTCGACCGCTTTTGCGCTGGCGTCGATTGCCGCGTGGCTTGCGGGATCGAGTTCGAGCCGGACGCGTTCGCGCGCGATCTGGCGCAGTTGCGGGAGGGTCAGTTTGCCGGGGGTGAGCTTGATCATCGGTGTTGTCCTTGGCTTGTCAGGCTTGCGCGTTTTCACGCAGGGCTATCTTGTCTATACAAGAGCATAACCGCGAGTCTAGGACAACAAAATCGGTATATACAAGTATTTTCTGACTTCGATAACGTGAAAAACGCCCTGAAATGGGCGTCAAAGCCTGCTACACCGGCATCTTGAGCGGAAACTGAAGCAATCGATTCAAATCGTCAAATTTTAAAATTTCAATATTTGCTTCAATCGTTTCCTCGGGCTTTAAAATTCCTGTCTATACCGCATTCCGCGCGATGTTTAGCGCTGCAGCGGCCGCAGCGGTGCGGGTTTCCACACCAAGCTTCTCGAAGATATGCTCCAGGTGCTTGTTCACCGTTCGCGGTTTCATGCCGAGAATCTCGCCTATGTCCCGATTCGTTTTCCCACGCGATAACCACAATAAAACCTCCGCTTCCCGCTGCGTCAGGGTGAAACGCGAGGCGAGATCGGCCGTATCACGGCCATCGGCATGTTCTTCGAAGACGACGATCCAGGTCCCGCGATTCGCCGCGCCCGCAATCCGGGCGATCAAGCGTTCGCCGCCCGGCAGGATTTCGACCGTTTGCGCGCGGTCTTCGCACGGAGCCGCCGTGTAGTCGAGCAACCAGTCGGCCAGCACGCCGGGCAAGCGCGTGAGCGGCGCGACCGCGGTGGCCACATCGCCGTCACCGCCATAAAAATGCGCAAGCCGCGATGGCGCAAGCGCGCTATGCCAGTGGACTTCGCCCTGCGCGCTTGCAATCACGGCCGCCCGCGAATTCAGTTCGAGCACGATATCCGCGTGACGCTGACTCGCCGCACGCCGGACATGCGCCGCGATCCGCGCAACGACCTCATCGGGGCGGATCGGCTTGGTCACGTAATCGATTCCCCCTACCCTGAAGCCCTTCACCACGTGCTGTGTATCGGCGAGCGCGGTCATGAAGATCACCGGAATATGCTTGTAGAGCGGATTGTTCTTGATCTGTTCGCAGGTTTCGAAGCCGTCCATGCCGGGCATGATGGCGTCGAGCAGGATCACGTCCGGCGTGAGGCGCGCGATGCGTTCGAGCGCGGACGCGCCATCCAGCGCAACGAGCACCGCGTAACCCGCGGCCACGAGCGCGCTCGACAGCATGGCGAGATTGTCGGGCGTGTCGTCGACGATAAGCACCACCGGGCGGCCCAGTGGAATGTCAGGCTGCATGAGGCGTTGCTCCGTCGGGGGTGGCTTGATCGCTTTTGCGTAGTTGCAGGTCGAGGTCATCGAGCATGAAACGGCGTGCTGATTCATGCAGCGGCGCGAGGGTATCGGCGAGTTCGGGATGGGTTTGCGCGGCCTCCTCCAACTGCGCGACAAAACCCTCCATATAACCGAGTTCGAGGTAGCGTCGCAGCTCCTCGGCGAGGGGTTCGGGCAACGGGACGTTTGGCGGCGGCGTGGATGCCGCGCTGTCCTGGCCCGTTGCGTCGGTGAGCCATTCGAACTTGAGCAAGGCCGCGACCTTGTCCAGCAGCAGCGGCACGTGCAACGGCTTCGCGAGGTAATCGTCGCAACCGGCCGCGGCGCCTTTTTCCACATCGCCCGCGAATGCGTTCGCCGACAGAATCAGAATGGGCGCTTCGCTTAAGCGGTGTTCGCGGATGAGCTGGCTTGCTTCGAAGCCGTCCATCGACGGCATGGCGACATCCATCACGATCAGGTCGACGTTGTTGGTGGCGAGCAGTTGCAGCGCCTGTGGTCCGCTGCTGGCTTCGAGCATGGTGAAACCCAGCGGTTCGAGCACGCCGGTAACGATACGGCGTTGATCGGTCAGGTCGTCGGCCACGAGAACCGAACGGCGCGGGCCGGGATAACCGAGTACGTCGCGTGGACGCGGCACGAGCACGCGAGGCTCGCGCACTTCCGGCAGGAACAACTGGAGCACGAAGCGCGTGCCGGTGCCGACGCGGCTTTGCACATCCAGCCGCCCTCCCATCATCTCTGTCAGCAAGCGGCAGATCGTCAGCCCGAGACCCGTGCCATGATCGTTCGGACGCGCTGCTTCGCCACGTTCAAAGGGCAGGAAAATCGCTTCGAGTTGTGCGTCCGGAATGCCCGAACCCGTATCTTCTATTTCGAACGTCGCGAGACCCCACGCGTGGCTCGTGCGCAAGCGCACGGAGCCTTCTGAGGTAAAGCGGACCGCATTGCCCAACAGATTGATCAGGATCTGGCGGACGCGTTTTTCATCGGCGCGAACGACGGCCGGCAAACGACCGCTCGTGTCCAGATGAAATGCCAGGCCCTTCTCCGCAGCTTGCGGTTCCATCATCGCGCCGAGTTGCGTGAGGAGTTCCGGCAGCGATACCTCGGAGACATCGAGCTGGAGTTTTCCCGCTTCGATCCGCGCGACGTCGAGCAGGCCATCGACGAGCGCAAGCAAATGTTCGCCACTCCGGTAAATGGTCGCAAGCGCGTCGCGTTGAGGCGCATCCACCGCGCCCGCTCCGCGCAGCAACAACTGCGCGTAGCCAAGGATGCTGTTGAGCGGCGTACGCAACTCGTGGCTCAGGCCGGTCACGTAGCGGCTTTTTGCGCGATTCGCCGCATCGGCGGCGGCGCTGGCTTGCTGCAGGCGAGCATCGGTGAGACGGTGCGCTTCGATCTCCTGCATCAACAGCAACGTCTGCCGTTTCGATTCCTCCTGCGTGACCGCGCGGCTTTCCTTCGCGAGAACGAGCCACCACACGCCGATACATCCCACCAATGCGAGCGCAAAAAAAGCCTTGAGATAACCGCGAAGCAACGTATCGAGCGCGCTCTCATTGCTGGTGGCGAGCGTCAGCGCGGTCTGGCTGTACGAGAGATAAAGCATCGCGCCGAGCAGCGACAAGGTCACTGTCAGATAGATCAGGTAACGGCCGACGCGCAACGTCTGCGATGTAGGTTCCAAGGTGGGAAATGCGCGCTTCAACGCAGCAGTCAATTGCGATGAAAACCGCGCATGCGGTTTGCATGTGTCGCCACAACGCGAATCGAGCGAGCAGCACAGCGAACAAATAGCGCCTGCATAAGCCGGGCACGACGCCATGTCTTCCCGCTCGAACTGGTTCTCGCAGATCACGCAGCGCAAGACCGAACCGGCTTCCAGATCGGCGCTGCCCCGCGCAAGATAAAAGCGTCCGCGCGTGGCGATGGCGATCAGCGGCGAGCACACGAAGGCCACCGCCAGCGCAATGAACGGCGCCAGCGCCTGCGCGATCTCGCCGAGATAACCCGCTTGCGATAGCGCCGCCGCCACCGACGCGATCAGCATTGCGCCGACGCCGACGGGGTTGACATCGTAGAGATGGGCGCGCTTGAATTCGACGTCCTTCGGGCTGTAACCGAGCGGCTTGTTGATCACGAGATCGCCGACGAGCGCGCCGATCCATGCAATCGCCACGTTCGAATACAACGCGAGCACCTTGCCGATCGCGCCGAACACGCCAAGCTCGACCAGCATCAGCGCGATCAGCACGTTGAACACGAGCCACACCACGCGCCCCGGATGACTGTGCGTAAGGCGCGCGAAAAAATTCGACCACGCGAGCGAACCGGCATACGCGTTCGTCACGTTGATCTTCACCTGCGAGACGATCACGAAAAGCGTGGTTGCCGCAAGCGCGAAACCGGGTGTATCGAATACGTAGCGAAACGCGACGAGATACATCTGCGTGGGCTCGGTGGCGCGCGCCGGATCGATCTGGTTCTGCAGCGCGAGGAACATCAGGAACGCACCGCCGAGCATCTTGAGCGCCCCCGGCACGATCCATCCCGGACCTGCGGCGAGCATTGCACACCACCATCGGACACGATTTTTCGCGGTGCGCGGCGGGAGGAACCGCAGGAAATCGACCTGCTCGCCGATCTGCACCACGAGCGCGAAGATCACCGTACAGGCCGCGCCGAAGGGCATCAGGCTGAACTCGCGGCCGCCCTGCGCGTAGCCCGCGAACGTGGCCCAGTCGGAGAAAAGATGCGGCTCGCGGATCAGGATCGCCACATAAGGCGCGACTAGCAACACGATCCAGACAGGCTGGGTCCAGCTTTGCAATCGATTGATCAGCGTAATGCCGAACGTGACGAACGGCACGATCGCGAACGCGCTGATCAGGTACGCAACGGCTATCGGCATGTGGAAATACATTTCCAGCGCGAGCGACATGATCGCGGCTTCCAGCGCGAAAAAAATAAACGTGAAGCCCGCGTAAATCAGCGATGTCACCGTCGAGCCGAGATAGCCGAACCCGGCGCCGCGCGTAAGCAGGTCCATGTCGACGCCGCAATTGGCCGCGTAATAACTGATGGGCAGTCCTGTCAGGAAGATCAGCACGGACGTCACGACGATCGCCCATACGGTGTTCGCAAAGCCGTAGTTCAGCGCAAGCGAGCCGCCGATCGCTTCCAGCGCCAAAAACGAAATTGCGCCCAGCGCCGTGTTCGCGACCCGGAACTCGCTCCACTTCCGGAACGACCGGGGCGTGAAGCGCAGCGCGTAGTCCTCGAGCGTTTCGTCGGCGACCCAGGCGTTGTAGTCGCGCCGGATCTTGACGATGCGCTGGGTGCCGAGCGCGGGCGCCGCGGCGGGGGTATCGGATGGATGCATAAGGCTCATGAATGCCGGTCGAAACGGGTAGATCGCACGAACATGCACTGGAGCGACGTGCGCGCGGCGGCCGGAATGCCGGTCCATACGCGCGTCGCGTCGTGAGTCTAGCGATCCATAAATACGCGCGCTCTACGTCAAAAGACGTATTCCGGCGCGCGTATCGGCCACTTAACTTCTGCCCCATGCCAGCGCAACGCGTTCGAGCCGCGCGCTTATGAAACCTCCAAGGAGAATGTCCATGCCCTTCGACGACCAGCCAGACGCCGCCGACAACACAGAAGCGATTTCCCAGCGCCGCCGCAAGCTGCTGCTCGGCCTTGCCGCCGCACCGGCGCTCGCCGCGCCCGCTTTCGCGTTCGGCCAGTCGCTGTCCACCGCCCAGGTGAACACCACGAAGCTCGCCGTCACCGATACTGAAGTCACCGTCGGCCAGTTGCATTCCGCCACGGGCACCATGGCGATCTCCGAGACGGGCTCGATTCAGGCCGAGCGTCTTGCCATCGACCAGATCAACGCGGCGGGCGGCGTGCTCGGCCGCAAGATCAAGATCATTCAGGAGGACGGCGCGTCCGACTGGCCGACTTTCGCGGAGAAATCGAAGAAGCTGCTGGAAAACGATCACGTGGCGTGCGTGTTCGGATGCTGGACGTCGGCGTCGAGAAAAGCCGTGCTGCCGATTTTCGAACGCGACAACGGCCTGCTCTACTACCCGACGTTCTATGAAGGGCTGGAACAATCGAAGAACGTTTTTTATACCGGGCAGGAAGCCACCCAGCAGATTCTGTGGGGGCTCAACTGGGCTTCCCAGACGAAAAAAGCGAAGTCGTTTTTCCTGATTGGCTCGGACTACATCTGGCCGCGTACGTCGAACAAGATCGCGCGCAAGCATATCGAGGACCATCTGCACCTAAAGGTGGTCGGTGAGGAGTATTACCCGCTCGGCCAGACGAACTTCAACTCGCTGATCAACAAGATCAAGATCGCCAAGCCCGATTGCATCTACGCAATCATCGTCGGCGGATCGAACGTTGCGTTCTACAAGCAACTCAAAGCGGCCGGCATCACCGCCGACAAACAATTCCTGCTGACCATCTCGGTGACGGAAGACGAAGTGCTCGGCATCGGCGGCGAAAACTTCGCCGGCTTCTATTCGGCGATGAAGTACTTCGAATCGCTCGACAACGCCAACAACAAAGCCTTCGTTTCCGCGTTCAAGGCGAAATACGGACCGAAATCGGTGATCGGCGACGTCACGCAGGCGGCCTACCTCGGGCCGTGGCTATGGAAAGCGGGCGTCGAAAAGGCGGGCAGTTTCGATGTCGACAAGGTGGTCGCGGCGTCGCCCGGCATCGAACTGAAAACAGCGCCCGAAGGCTACGTGAAGATTCATCCGAACCATCACTTGTGGAGCCGCACACGCATTGGCATGGCGCAGGCCGACGGGCAGTTCAAGGTGGTCGCGGAGTCGCCGGATCTGATCGAGCCGAATCCGTTCCCGAAGGGTTATCAGTAATTCCCTGCTTCAACTCTGCCCTACAAGGAACCCGTCATGTCCGCCACCGATATGTTGAACATTACGCTGATGCAAGGCTTCGCCGGCCTGAGCCTCTTCAGCGTGCTGCTGCTGATGGGGCTCGGCCTCGCGGTGATCTTCGGACAGATGGGCGTCATCAACATGGCGCACGGCGAGTTCATGACCATCGGTGCGTACACGGTCTACGTGTTCTCCAAGTGGGCCGAGTCGATGGGCACCGTCGCCACCAACATGTTCCTGCCGCTTGCCATCGTCGCTGCGTTTGCCATTGCCTTCGTGTTCGGCTGGATAGTCGAGTGGGTGCTTATCCGGCATCTGTACAAACGCCAGCTCGACACCTTGCTCGCGACCTGGGGCCTGAGCCTCGGCATGCAGCAGACGTTCCGCTCGACTTTCGGCCCGAAGGAAGTCAGCCCGACGCTGCCGGACTGGCTGATGGGATCGTGGTCGCCGGCTCCGGGGCTCGACATTCCCATCAACGGCCTGTTCGTCATGTGCCTTGCAATCCTGCTCACCGGCGGCGTACTCGCGGCGATGTATCGATCGCGATGGGGCTTGCGAGTGCGCGCCACCGTCAACAACCGGACGATGGCCAACGCTGCCGGCATCGATACAAAACGCACCGACCGCCTGACGTTCGCCATCGGTTGCGGCATGGCGGGTGTGGCGGGCGCGGCGTTCACGACCATTGGATCGACGGGGCCGACGAGCGGTTCGCTGTATATCGTCGACTCGTTCCTGGTCGTCACGTTTGGTGGTGCGGCAAGCTTGCTTGGCACCGTGGCCTCGGCCTTCGGAATCGCGCAGACCCAGTCCATCAGCGAGTTCTTTCTCACTGGATCGTCGGCGCGCGTGATCACGCTGCTCGCCGTCGTGCTGATCCTGATGGCGCGTCCGCAAGGTCTTTTCGCGTCCAAGGTGCGGCGTGTCTGAGCGCGTTGAACCTGTTCCACTTTCATCGGAGTTCGCCATGAACCGCATTCCTGCTTCAACGCCACCACCGCCCTCGCGTCTGGGCGCCTTGCGCGACTGGCTGGCCTACAGGGGATTCGGCAGCTTCGTACTGCTTGCGCTCGTGCTGCTAGTTGTCATGCCGCTCGCGCTCGATGTGTTTCGCCTCAACCTCGTCGGCAAGTACCTGACGTATGCGTTCGTCGCGATCGGGCTTGTCATGGCGTGGGGCTATGCGGGCGTGTTGAGCCTCGGCCAAGGTGTGTTCTTCGGGCTCGGCGGCTACTGCATGGCGATGTTTCTCAAGCTCGAAGCATCGGACCCCGTCAGCACGAAAATTCAGTCGACGCCCGGCATTCCCGACTTCATGGACTGGCACCAGATCAAGGCGCTGCCGTGGTTCTGGAAGCCGTTCGAACATTTGCCGTTCGCGATTGCCGCGGTGCTGATCGTTCCGACGGCGCTTGCCTTCGTGATCGGATTCGCGATGTTCAAGCGGCGTGTGGGCGGTGTCTATTTCGCGATCATCACGCAGGCCATCGCTTTGATTCTTTCGGTGCTGATCATCGGGCAGCAAGGTTATACGGGCGGCGTAAACGGCATCACCGACCTGAAGACCATGCTCGGCTGGGACATCCGCCCCGACTCCGCGAAGATCATTCTGTACTTCGTCAACGCAGTGCTGTTGCTGGTTGCGATCCTGTTCTGCCGGCTCGTTCAGACCAGCAAGCTCGGCACCTTGCTGCTCGCCATGCGCGACAAGGAAGATCGCGTGCGCTTCTCGGGCTACGACGTCGCCATGTTCAAGGTCTTCGCGTTCTGTCTCGCCGCGCTGCTCTCGGCAATCGGTGGCGCGATGTTCACACTGCAGGTCGGCTTCATGTCGCCGTCGTTCGTTGGCATCGTGCCGTCGGTGGAGATGGTGATCTACGCGGCCGTTGGCGGGCGCATGTCGCTGATCGGCGCGGTGTACGGAACGCTGCTGGTGAATTTCGGGCGCACGTATTTCTCGGAGAGCTTTCCGAACCTGTGGCTGTTCCTCATGGCAGCGCTTTATATAGGCGTTGTGATGGCCTTCCCCGATGGCCTCGCGGGACTTTACGACACGCACGTGAAGCCGCGCATAGCTTCGGTCTTGCGCCGCGGCGGCCGCAATCGTCGCAGCCGTTCAACGCTCGGGAGCCCGTGATGAGCAATACAGACTTCCTGCTCGCGGTGGAAGACCTGAGCGTTTCGTTCGATGGTTTCAAGGCCATCGACGCGTTGAACCTCTACGTGGACCGGGGCGAACTTCGGGTGGTGATCGGACCGAACGGCGCCGGCAAGACGACCTTGCTAGACCTGATCTGCGGGCGCACGGCGGCGAGCAGCGGTTCGATCAAGTTCAAGAATGTCGAGATGACGTCGATGGCCGAGTTCCGCATCGTCCGCTCGGGAATCGGGCGCAAGTTCCAGACGCCGTCCATCTATGAAAACCTGAGCGTGTTCCAGAACCTGGAGGTGTCGTTTCCGCGTGGCCGCGGCGTGTTCGGTGCGCTTGCGTTCCGCTGTACCGCCGAGGTTCGCGAACGAGTGCAGGAAGTCGCCGAAGAGATTGGTCTCGCTGCACTGTTGCCTACCGAAGCCGGCCTGCTTTCGCACGGACAAAAACAATGGCTCGAGATCGGCATGTTGTTGATGCAGGACCCGGAGTTATTGATGCTCGACGAACCCATCGCCGGAATGAGCGTTCGCGAACGGGAAATCACCGCCGAGCTGCTTATCAAGATCTGCCAGAACCGTTCGATGATCGTCATCGAACACGACATGGAATTCGTCGCGCGGATCGCGCACAAGGTCACCGTGATGCATCAGGGAAAAATCCTCGCCGAAGGTCCGATGGACCAGGTGCAGAACGACCCGCGCGTGATCGACGTGTATCTCGGACATTGAGGAGGCGACGGCCATGCTGCAGGTAAAGGATGTGTTCGTGAGCTACGGACAAAGCGAGGCGCTGCATGGCGTCTCGTTCGAGGCGGCCCGCAACGAGATCGTGGCGATCATGGGGCGCAATGGCATGGGGAAAACCACCTTGTTCAAGGCGCTGATGGGCGTGCTGCCCGTGAAAGGCGGCGCGATCGAGCTGGACGGCAAGGATGTATCGAAGGATGAAAGCTTCCGCCGGGTGGCAAAGGGACTTGCGTATGTCCCTCAGGGCCGGCAGATATTTTCATCGCTGAGTGTGGAGGAGAATATCCGCACCGGCATGGAGCAGGTCAAATCCCGTAGGATTCCAGATGAAATCTATGCCCTCTTCCCTGTTCTCCACGAAATGCGCAACCGCAAGGGCGGCAATCTCTCCGGCGGGCAGCAACAGCAGTTGGCGATTGCCCGGGCGCTCGTAAGCGAACCCAAGGTGCTGCTGCTCGACGAACCCACCGAAGGCATCCAGCCGTCGGTCATCAAGGACATTGCGCGCGCGTTGCACGAGATCCGCAAGCTGCGCGAAATCACCATTGTTGTTTCCGAACAGGTCCTGAGTTTCGCAATGGATGTCGCGGACCGGTTGTTCGTTATAGAAGGCGGACGGCTGGTTCATGAGAGTCCGCGCGATGCCATCGATACCGCCCGCATCCGTCAGTTCCTGTCGGTCTGAGCTCATTCATTCGCCGGTGCAGCCGGTATTCATAGAGGAGATTCACATGCCCGACACGCTCATCAAAGTCGACCTCGAGCAATCCGCCTTCGACAACGAGCAGGTCCACAACCGCTGGCATCCCGACATTCCGATGGCCTGCTGGGTCAAGCCCGGCGACGAGTTCGTGCTGGAGACCTACGACTGGACCGGTGGTTTCATCAAGAACGATGATTCCGCCGATGACGTGCGCGATATCGACTTGTCGATCGTACATTTTCTTTCCGGGCCTGTTGGCGTTCATGGCGCCGAGCCGGGCGACCTGCTGGTTGTGGACTTGCTCGATATCGGTACGAAAGCCGAAAGCCAGTGGGGATTCAACGGATTCTTTTCGAAGCAGAACGGCGGCGGATTCCTCACGGAACATTTTCCGCATGCGCAAAAAAGTATCTGGAATTTTCACGGCCTTTTCACCGATTCGCGTCACATTCCCGGCGTGAGTTTTGCAGGACTGATTCATCCTGGTCTGATCGGCTGCCTCCCCGATCCGAAGCTGCTTGAAACGTGGAACGACCGCGAGATTGGATTCATCGCGACGCAGCCCGATCGTGTGCCGCCGCTCGCCAATGCGCCGTTCGCGCCTACCGCGCACATGGGCAAACTCCAGGGCGCCGCGCGCGACGCAGCCGCCGCCACGGGAGCGCGTACCGTGCCGCCGCGCGAACACGGCGGCAACTGCGATATCAAGGACCTGTCGCGCGGTTCCAAGATCTACTTCCCGGTGTACGTGGACGGCGCGGGCTTGTCTGTCGGCGACTTGCACTTCAGCCAGGGCGACGGCGAGATCACGTTCTGCGGCGCGATCGAAATGGCCGGCTGGGTCCATATGAAAGTGGATCTGATCAAGGGCGGCATGGCGAAGTACGGAATCAAGAATCCGATATTCAAACCGAGCCCCATCACGCCGCACTACAACGATTACCTCATTTTTGAAGGCATTTCCGTCGACGAAGCCGGTCAGCAGCATTACCTCGATGTGCACGTGGCTTACCGGCAGGCATGCCTGAACGCGATCGAATACATGACGAAGTTTGGCTACTCGCGAGCGCAGGCTTACTCCATTCTCGGGACAGCGCCGGTTCAAGGTCACATAAGTGGCGTAGTGGATATTCCGAATGCATGCGCGACGCTTTGGTTGCCGACCCAGATCTTCAACTTCGATATCAGTCCGAACGCCGCGGGCCCTGTGAAGCACATCAAGGGTGGAGTCGATCTGCCTTTATCGCTTGATCTCGTCTAGCGGATATTCACAAGCGGTCCGGCCTGTGGCTTGGACCGCGTTGAAAGAGGACGTCGTATGCCTACTTATGAATTCGAATGTGCCAATTGCGGTCCGTTCGACGCAATGCGCTCCATCGCCCGGCGCGATGCGCCTGCAAGTTGCCCCGTATGCGAAGCCGATGCAATGCGTGTGATACGCAGTGCGCCGTTGTTGTCCTCGCTCTCCGGCACGACCCGTTCCGCGCACGCAATCAATGAACGCGCGGCGCACGAGCCGGTGCGATCATCGGCACATGGCGCGGGTTGTGGATGTTGTTCGAGCAAGATCAAACTGCCGCGTACAGCAGAGACACAGGCGGCCCCGCGTTCGGCAGGCGGCCGGCCTTGGATGATCAGTCACTAGCCCTGCTCAGCGCATCGATTCAAATGCCCGCTTTATGCGCCGCAAAGATCAGCCGCAGCCCGAGCACGGCGACGGCCGTCGCGGCAACCCGATCCACCCATTTCTTCGCGCGCAGATACACCTCGCGCGGGCGGCGGCTCGAAAAACACAACGCAACGATGGTGTACCAGCCTGCTTCGATTGCGAACAGCAGCGGCGGCAGGACGAAATAACACCAGAGCGGCGGATGTTGCGGCAGCAGGGCCGCAAAAATACTGCCGTACCAGATCGCCGTCTTAGGGTTGCTGAGTTGCGTAGTGAGGCCGATCCAGAACGATTTCCGCAAATTGCGGCTTTGCGCGGAACTCGCCTGATCGACGGAAAGGGGGTTGGATGCACCGCGCCAGATGTTGAACGCAATGTAGATCAGATAAAGGCCGCCGGCAACTTTCAGCGTGACATACAGCCATTCTACGGCCGATAGCAGCGTGTACAAGCCTGCCAGCGCAATGCCGCTAAAAAAGACGCCGCCGACGCCCATGCCGAGCGCGGTCGCGAGTCCATCGGCGCGAGACAGTCCGATCGCGTTGCGCGCGACCAGCACGAAGCTTGGGCCTGGGCTCATTGCGCCCATCAGGATTGCGGCGAGTATGGCGAGAACGGCGGCTGAGGCGGTCATCGGGAGGCTCCTTTTGTGCGCAACGAAGCGGTTTGGGATAACGAAAATAACACGATGACGGCGTCTTGGCTTTTTTCAGCCGTTAGCTTGATCAGGTCTCGTTGCTGCGTCGAACGCTGTCGCGCAATGTCAGCGGCCAATGAGCACACTCGAAACATGACAATAACAATTGTAGAGACACGTTGAAACATAGCGCGGCATGGTCTATACTCGTTTAAACATTTGGGGAGTCAGATCATGGGAAAAACTGCAACACTGACAATTCAGCAATGGGGCAATAGCCTGGCTGTACGAATTCCTGCCGCAGTCGCGCGCTCCGCGCACTTTGAGGTTGGCCAGGAAGTCGAAGTTACAACAGAAGAAGTCGGCGTATCCGTAAAACCCATAGGTCCGCGGAAGCTGACTCTGGCCGAAAAGCTTGAGCGTTTTGACCCGGCAATGCATGGCGGTGAGTCCATGAAGACATCCCCTGTAGGCGTGGAGGTCTGTTAATGGCGCGGGGTTCATGGTTACCTGATCGACGCGACGTCATATGGATCGATTGCAATCCACAAGTCGGGCGAGAAATGAAGGATTTTCATCCAATGCTGGTTCTTTCGCCGCAAGCGTTCAACGAGCGAACGGGCATAGTAATCGGGTTGCCGATGACAACGGCATCGTTCAACGAATCGAACCCCTTCGCTATCAAGTTTGTTGGCCCAAAAAACGTAACGAGTTACGTCCTCGCACATCAGCCGAAGTCGTTCGACTGGCGCGCGCGAGGAGCGAAAGCTCACCCTTGGAAGCAGGTATCAGAGGACGTCTTCTCAGCGGCTTGCGAGCAACTGAATCAGATCATCACGATCTGCGCTTGAGAAGTTCTGGACACTTAAGCACCTGACAGATTCTGACAGGCGCTAAACGTACCCTGGTCGAAGGCGCGTGAAGTTGCAAATCAGTGAACCGCTGCGCCGTTCAACGTGACTTGCTTGACCGCGCTCGATTGCAGATTCCACTTCGCGACGATCGCGGCATAGGTGCCGTTCGCAATCAACGTGTTCAGCGCACCGAGCACGGCGTCGCGCAGTTTCGGATTCGACTTGGCGAACGCAATGCCTTCAGGCGATGTCGCAAACGGCTCGCCGATGGGCTTGTACGTATTCGGTTCGAGCTTCATGGCGTAAGGCAAGGTCTCGCTCCCCTGCACCCCCGCGGCGATCCGCCCTTGCTTGAGCTGCATTCGGGCGGACGACGTGTCCTCTGTCCCCGCAACGGTAACCGCAGCCTTGCCCGCGCCTTCGCAATTTTGCGTGCTCCACGCGGTGGTATCGGCGGGAAACGAGGTGCTGCGGCTTGTACCAACAGACTTGCCGCACAGGTCCGACGCCTGCTTGATCTCGTTCGCCCGTGACGCGAGGATATAGAACTGCGCACCCGAGTTCAGGTAGTCCAGAAAATCCGCGGTATCGCGACGACCCGGGACATCGCTCAGGCCGCTCAAAATCATATCGACACGACCCGTTGCCAGCGATGGCAACAATTGTTCGAACGCCGACTCCTGCCAGTCGAGTTTCACGCCGAGTTGCTTGGCGATTGCGTTGCCCAGATCGATATCGAAACCGATCAGGTCACCGCTTTCCGGGTCCTTGTATTCCATGGGCGGATAGATGGAATTGACCGCGACCTTGATCACTTTCGACTTCGCGATTGCATCGGGTAAAGCCTGCGCGTTCGCGCCGCTTGCGAACAGGAACGCGGAGAGGCACAACGCCATCACACTGGAAACGGCACGCATCGGGTTCAGCTGGTTCATTGAAGACATACCCTTATGAAGGTCTTGTTGAGTTATGAAAATCGATCAGCGCACTACAGGCCGTGCATCGGCGTCACCGTCGAGCCATTGCGTAAGTGTGCGGGCGTCGGCGAGATTGTCCAGATCGAGTACCGCCGTTTCCAGCGCGTTGACCGAGGCTTCCGAAAGCGCCATGCCCGCCAGCGTGCGGAATTTTGCAGCGAGGTTTGCGTCGGAAACGGGGTTGCGTGGATCACCCAGTGGCACGTTGACCTGCTTTGAACGCGGCTCGGC
>Ga0163162_10001759_pt1 | contig 20293 bp, 16 predicted proteins | sample S55metaG_FD_115310 | JGI IMG/M metagenome (GOLD analysis project Ga0163162, IMG submission 115310) | Switchgrass rhizosphere microbial communities from Kellogg Biological Station, Michigan, USA - S5-5 metaG | ecosystem: Host-associated > Plants > Roots > Rhizosphere > Soil | place: USA...
GCAAGCTCGCCAAGCAGATCGCGCATACGGCGCGTAGCGAAGCGTGGCTGGTCGATTACCGATTGGCGCCGGAGCACCCGCATCCAGCGGCACTCGAGGATGCGATTGCTGCGTATCGCTGGTTGTCGCAACACGAAAGCAGCGGGCGCATCGTCCTAGCAGGCGACTCCGCCGGCGCCGGGCTGGCAATTACAGCGGCATGCGCGATCCGCGACCTGAAGTTGCCCTCTCCCGCGGCGATGATCCTGATCTCGCCGTGGACCGACCTGACGCTCAGCGGCGAGTCACAGCGCACGCGCCGTGATCGCGACCCGATGCTGCGCCGCGCCTGGCTCGCGGCGTGCGCAGCGCACTACGCCGCGGAACTGCCGCTCGAAAGCGCGGCCCTCTCACCGCTTTTTGCGGACCTGACGCATCTCGCGCCGATGCTGATCCAGGTCGGCAGTGAGGAAATCCTGCTGTCCGATTCCGAACGTCTGGCGGAGCGCGCGATGCAGGCAGGAGTTTGTGTTCGCCTGAGCCGCTTCGACGGAATGTGGCACGACTTCCAGGTGCACGCCGGCGTGTTGCCGGAAGCCGATCAGGCGTTGGCACAGATCGGTGCGTTCGTCGATCGTTGCCTTGAAGGGCCGGTCGATCCGTAGGGTGGGCCCAGGCCCACCGCAATCATCGCCGACGTTTGTCATGGCGAAGGCTGGCACTCGAAAATCCTTCCAGCGGTGGGCCAAGGCCCACCCTACAATTTTTTCGTCATGAAGACGCTGTTGGGATCGTCGATATAGTCGCCGAACGGCCTGCAGTACGAGAAGCCGAAACTCTCGTACAACCTGTGCGCCGGTTCGAACGCCTTCATCGAGCCCGTTTCGAGGCTCAGCCGCTCGTACGAACGCCTCCGCGCCTCTTCGATGATGTGCGTGAGCACGGCCCGGCCGGCGCCGCGCCGGCGATGCGCGACCGCGCTGCGCATCGACTTGACCTCACCGTGTTTCGGCGTGAGCTCGCGCAACGCACCGCACCCCAGCAATTCGTTTCCGGACCAGATGGTCCAGAACGCGACATCCGGCTGGCGCAGCTTGTCGATATCCATCGCATGCACGCTTTCCGGTGGAGAAAGGTCGAGCATGTTGTCCAGGTGCTCTCGCAGCAGAGCGCGAATCTCGGGACCGGACAGATCGTCGCGTTTGATTTGCACGTCCTTCATCGAGGTGTCCTGTGCATCAGCATTGAAGCCGCGGCATTCGTCCCGCACTCCCGAGCGGCGGCTTCGAGTCCCCCGGGCGCAGGGAATATTACGTAAACTCTCCGGGTTCATTCCAGCGGTGCAAGTGATCTCCAGGTGCCGCACCTGCTTGCAAGGCGTGACCATGAAAACACTGGCCTTCAAATCCGCGCGCTCTTTCCGGACCTGGCTGAGCAGGAGCCATGGCCGCGCAGAAGGAATCCTGCTGCGCATCTACAAGAAGGATTCCGGCGTGGCGACCGTGACCTATGCGCAGGCGCTCGACCAGGCGCTTTGCTTCGGCTGGATCGACGGTCAGAAGCTGCCCGGCGACGATCGATCATGGTTGCAGAAATTCACGCCGCGGCGGCCCGGGAGCGGATGGTCGAAGCGCAACACCGTGCATGCGCAGCGGCTGATCGAGTCCGGCGAGATGACCGCTGCCGGGCTGCGGGAAATCAATGCTGCCCAAGCCGATGGCCGCTGGAAGTCAGCCTACGACGCCTTCGGCGGCGCTGCCGTTCCCGATGACTTCCTGACGGAACTGGCGTGCAACCGAAAAGCGCATGCCTTCTTCAAGACGCTCAACAAGACGAACCTGTATTCGATCGTCTATCGGCTGCAGACGGCGAAGAAGCCCGAAACGCGCGAAAAGCGCAAACAGGCAATCATCGCGATGCTCGCGCGCGGCGAGAAATTTCATTAGCAGGACTGAAGCCGGCATTGTGGGGAGGTGTTGCACGACAGGTCATTTGATTTGCCACCTGCCGAACACGGGAGTTGAAGCCGCTGGCGGTGGCGCCACTTGACTCAACCCTCGCGCTGCCTCAGCGTGAGCGCTCCTTCCCGGCCGCTTCGCCGAAAGTCTCGCGATCCTGCAAGAAGCCATTGGCAGTCCTCGTCGTTCCGAAGTGTGCAATGTATGCCGTGCAGCGGCGAACGTCGGACCAGCGACGCTATGCGCTGCGGCTTTTCTATTCTGGATGGCAAGTGCGGAAGCAGCGGCGGTGCCACCGAAACAAGACATCGCCATTACCGATGTCACCGTTATCGACGTCCGGCAGGACCGCACGTCCCGGCCGCGCACGGTCATTGTCGACGACGGCCGCATCGCGGCGATCGTTGCGCCGGGCGACCAGATTCCGGAGCGTGCACAGCGCGTGGACGGCCATGGCCGGTTCCTGATTCCAGGACTCGTCGATATGCACGTCCACTTGTTCAATCTCTACTCACACCGCCCGCCGAACGACTGGACGTTTCCGCTGTATGTCGCCAACGGAGTAACCGGCGTGCGCGAGATGCGCGCGGATGCGGCGTCGATGGCGCAGGTAGTTCGCTGGCGCAAGGCCGTGGAAGATGGCGAACTCATTGCGCCTCGCATCCTCGCCGCCGGCATTGCCGTGGATGGAAAGTCGCCGGAAGACGCGGCGCGCGAAGTCGACGCGGCGGCGGTGGCGGGCGCGGATTTCATCAAGGTTTTCTCCGAGGTGCCCGAGTCGCGCTGGCGAGCGATTGTCGAGGCGGCGCGGAAACGCTGGTTGCCAGTGGTGGGCCATGCGCCCGCCGGCTTGTCGTTGCTGACTGTCGCCGACGGGGGGCAGCGCAGCAACGAACATCTGATGCAGGCTTACGAAGCGTGTTCGTCGATCGAGACACGGCTGCTCGCCGAGCGTCATGGCCTGGAAGGCGACGCGTTGAACGAGCGACGCGATGCGCAGGAGGCGCAGGCACTGGCCGCCTTCGATCGCGATATCTGCCGGCGCCTCGCCAAGGCGCTGGCCGCGACGGGGCAGGCCCAGGTGCCGACGCTCGTGCTGGCCAACGAAGATGCGCTGCAGGCAGGCGCGCCGCCGAGCGCCGATCCGCGCTGGCGCTATCTTCGCGCCGACGAGCACACACGCTGGGAACGATTCCTTGCCGGATACAGCGCGAACGACGCGGCGCTCGCGAAGCAACGCTGGCCGGTCGCCCGCCAGATCGTATTGGCGATGCACCAGGCGCACGTGCCGATCATGACGGGTACCGACGCGCCGATGCCGGGTGTCTATCCCGGCTTTTCATTGCATGAAGAGATGGCCATGCTGGTCCAGTCGGGTCTGTCGCCAAGCGATGCGTTGCGGGCGGCGACGCTGGCGCCGGCGAAGTTTCTCGGCATTGCCGGTGCAGCCGGCAGCGTCGAGGTCGGCATGCGCGCCGACCTCGTGCTGCTCGATGCCGATCCGACCAAGGACATCCGCAACACGCGGCGCATCAACGCAGTGCTGCTGGATGGACGCCTTCTGCGGCGCGCCGACCTCGACGCGTTGCTCGAAGCGGCGGCAGAAAAAGCTCCCGCAGGACACTGAGCCGCAGCCGCCGAGTGACCGCAACTCAATACCAGGCGGCGGCGACGACGCGGGTTACCGGGTTCGTTCGAAATCCATGTGCCAGTTCGTTTCCCAGGTCTTGCCGCCGTCGGGCGAAAACGCCTGTTCCCATTGCGCGCTCGTTGGCGTGATGTGCGACCAGGTAAAGCGCATGCGGATCGGCTTGCCCTTGAGCGTGGTATCTGCATAGAAGTTGCCGACGCCGTCGGTGAAGCGGCCCTTGACCGGCGGATCCAGTTCTCCGAACGGATTGCGGCCGTCGACCCACCAGATGGCCCACTGCGCCGTCTTCGGATCGTAGGCGCGCAGACCGATGGCGCGATAGGCGCCGCCCGGCATCTCGAGCACGTTGTCGTCGACGTTGCCCCAGCCGTCCATGAGATGGCGCATCGCGCACGTACCGTCGAATTCGACCCATTCGTGATTGTCGGCCAGCCGCTCCTTCAGTCGCCGATGATGGACGCGCCATTCACCGGCGAGAAAGTCGAAATCGTGAAGGTGCGACAGATCGGCGGCACTCTGCATCGGTGGCGGGGCATCCTCGTTGCAATACGCCGGCGTGATCAGGGCAGATGCCGTGGCCAGTGTTCCGGCAGCGAGCAGGGCAGGGAAGTGTTTCATGGCGGCTCCTCGTTGGTGGTTTGCCGCCGGCATCATTGCGTGCTAAACATGTCATCGGATGTCATGTATTTGATCAATCTGTCCTCGATGTTGAACAATGCTTGCGAGCCGCCTCCTGTCGATCCTGATCCTGCTGCAGACGCGCGGCCGCATGAGCGCGCGTGAACTCGCGGCGCAATTCGAAGTCGCGGTGCGCACGATCCATCGCGACGTCGATCAACTCAGCGCGGCCGGTATTCCGGTCTACGCCGATCGCGGACGCAATGGCGGCTTTCGCCTCCGTGACGGCTACCGCACCAAACTCACCGGTCTGACTCAGGCGGAAGCCGAAACGCTGTTCCTTGCCGGCCTGCCCGGGCCAGCCGCCCAACTCGGGCTGGCCGACGTGCTTTCCTCGGCGCGCCTGAAGCTGCTGGCGGCGCTGCCGGCCGAGGTCCAGCCGCGGGCGCAGCGTATCGCCGCGCGTTTTCACCTCGACGCGGTTGCCTGGTTTCATGGCGTCGATCGCCTGCCATCACTGCCGGCGATCGCCGGCGCGGCGTGGAGCGACCACATGCTGGAAATGCGCTACCGCCGTTCCGGCGACACTGAGGCACGCCCGCGCGCGGTCGCGCCGCTCGGCCTCGTGCTCAAGGCTGGGACCTGGTACCTCGTCGCGCAACGCGGCTCCTCGATCCGCACCTATCGCGTGGCCAACATCCACGATGCGCGGATCAGCGAGGAAAGGTTCCTGCGGCCGAAGGCTTTCGATCTGGCCGCGCACTGGGAAAAGGCGTCTGTCGACTACGAGACCGGCGTGTATCAGGAACACGCCGAGGTACGCCTCTCGGCAAAAGGCATGGCGATGCTCGATCTGCTCGGTCCCTATGTCATGCGTGCCGCCGCCGAAACCGCCAGCAAGCCCGATCGGAATGGTTGGGTGCGCTGCACGCTGCCGCTCGAGTCGTTCGATTTCGGCGTGCGCGAACTGATGCGGCTGGGTAGCGAGGTCAACGTGCTCGGGCCGGCGCCATTGCGCACGCTGATGGCACGCAGTGCGAGGCAGATCGCTGCCGCGCACGCAAGTCGGCGTTCAACGCGATGACGTTGGTTCACGCCGTCGCATCAGGATGCCGCGGGTGCGGCGCATGGCCTGGGCGACCCGGGTGGGGCGCCTTTGGCAACGCGGCTGGCGGCCTCTCAGCCGCGCAGAGGGCCGGTTGGGCAAGGTTGTTGTAAGGTCCCGTACCCTTCCGCCGTCTGTTGTCAGGAGATGTCCGCCTCACCTGCGGCAGGAATGATGTTCTTCCGAAATCCAGGGCGACGCCTTGACGGATGTGCGGCGCGCCATTGGGTTTCGCCGCACACAGCCCAATTTGAGAATGAGGCACGGAATCTTTGGGATCCGTGGCAAAGGAAATAAAATGTACAAATACACAATGCGCAAACCGGTCGCGACGCTGTTGGTCGCCGCCCTGTCGCTGCTGGCCATCGTCGGCCTGGGTTATCTGCGCGAAGGCCGCGCGGCCGACGAGGCGGCGCCCGAGATCGCGCGGCCGGGCTTGCAGTGGTTCAATGTCGCCAGCCCGCTGCCGATCGCGTCGCTGCGCGGCCGCATCGTGATCCTGGACTTCTGGACCGAGGGCTGCATCAACTGCATCCACATCATTCCGATCCTGCGCGGAATCGAGCAGAAGTTTCCGGAGCAGGTTGTCGTGATCGGCGTGCACTCGCCGAAGTTCGCGGAGGAGAAGAGCGCCGCGAGCGTCAAGGACGCGATCGAACGCTACGAGATCCATCACCCGATCGTGCATGACCCGAAGATGACGATATGGAACGACTACGGCGTGCAGGCGTGGCCGACGCTCGTGCTCGTCGGCCCGGACGGAAACATCCTGGCGCGCGTTGCCGGCGAGCCCGACCCGGACCGGTTCGGCAAGGCAATCGGCGAACTCGTCGCGCGCGCAGGGCAGGCGGGCGCGTTGAAACCGGCAAAACTCGACCTGCAACTGGACGAACAACCGAAAGGACGTTTCCTGTTTCCCGGCAAGATCAAGGCCGCGCTCGGGCAGACGACGCAGTGGGTGCTGGCCGATGCAGGTCACAACCAGGTCGTCCTACTCGACGATGCCGGCAACGATGTGCGCCGCTTCGGCAGCGGAGTGGCAGGATTCAAGGATGGAGCAGCAGATGCCGCGACGTTCGATCATCCGCAAGGACTCATCGCCGGCGGCGACGCGATCTTTGTCGCCGACACGGGCAACCACGCGATTCGCCGCATCGATCGCGCAACGGGGGCAGTGACGACGCTGGCCGGCACCGGCAAGCGTGGTACGACGTTGACCGATGTGGCGCAGCCTGCCGCGTCGACGGCGCTGGCGTCCCCGTGGGATCTCGAAAAGAAGGGCGACGCGTTGTATCTGGCCAATGCCGGGACGCACCAGATCGGCGTTCTCGATCTTTCGAAACACACGGTCGCAAGGCTGGCCGGGAGCGGCGCGGAAGATCTGAAGCCCGGCCTGCCCGAGGCCGCGGCGTTTGCGCAGCCGAGCGGCCTGTCGCTCAGCCGTGACGGCAATACGCTATATGTCGCCGACGCGGAAAGTTCGGCGATCCGCGCGATCGCTCTGGGCGACAAGGACAGGACGCAGACGCTCGTCGGAGCCGGACTGTTCGAGTTCGGCAAGACCGATGGGGCGTTCGACGCCGCCCGCCTGCAACATCCGCTCGGCGTCGCTGCCGACGGCGACCGCGTCCTGGTCGCCGACACGTATAACAGCCGCGTGCGCACGCTCGATCTGAAACGCCGGACGGTCTCGCAGTTCGATGGCGGGAAGTATACTTGTATCGATCCGGTGTGCTACCCCACGCGCGAACCGGCCGGCATCGCGGTGGCGTCGAGCGACCGCATACTGCTGGTCGACACCGGTAATCACCGGGTCGAAGAGTACCGGCCGTCGCTGAAGACTTATCACACGTGGGCGCGGTGAAGGCTGGCTACAGCGGAAGGAAAAGGGTATGACCTGGGATTCCTTCCTGCGCTTCGCAGCGGAAGGAAAAGCGTTTGACTGAGATCCTTCCCCCGCTTAGCAGGGGAAGGAAAAGCGTTTGACCTGAGATTTCCTTCCCCCGTTTAGCAGGGGAAGGAAAAGCGTTTGACCTGGGATTCCTTCCCCGCGTGCGGGGAAACATCGGCAGGATTGCCGATGTTTGCAGCGGAGCTGCCCGAAGGGCGAGCCACATGGATGTGGCTCGTACCAAGGTGGCGGCAGCCGGAAGGGGGCGATTGCGTACGGCTGCTCCCCCAACCCAACTTTGGCGCGCGACTAGCGGCTGTTGAGCGAGCGCACGTTGCCGTCGCGGTCCACGATACAAGCCAGCGGTCCATCCGGCGTGTCGACATCAACCGACAAGATCCCCTGGCCAACCCAGCGCACGTCGCCGGTACGGATCTGATCGGGTCCAAACGGTTGTCCCGATGCCGCCTGCTCTATGCACGCGCTTCGCGCAATGCGGCGGGGGCTGTCCCCGCTGGCGTAGCGCGCTCCATCGGCGCGCTCATCGGGCGGCGGCGGCGGTGGCGGCGGATACGCGTCGGGCGGATTTCTTGTGTCGCTGTAGCGGTTTTCGTTGTGCACGGCATCCTTGCCCGCGCGATAACCATCGCGGTATTCGGCCGAGTCCGCGCGCCGGTCGAATAGGCCGCGCTCGCCATCATCGAAGCCGCGTTGCCATGCAGGTGAGTGCCGCGTGTCGGCATATTGCGGGTTGTCGGCGTTGTCGTATGGCGCTCGGCCTGCCGTGCCGTCGGACGAGGGCTGCACGTCGAACACGGCGCGGCACCCGCCGGACACCCAGATGGCGTCATGGTTCGGACTGGACCTGATGCCCCAGTTCTGGCCCTCGACACACGGCGCATTGCTCAGTTGCTGCACCAGGCGGACATTGCCGCCCGGCTGGAGCGTGCCACACGCTTCGGTTTGCGATTGATGGGATTCGCAGGTGATCTGTTCGGCGTACGCCGTCGAGGCGCCGCCGGCGATGATGAGTATGAGTGCTGCGCGTAGCGATAACATATTCTGCCTCCTGGTCTGGCCTCACAGCTCAGTCCGCTTTTCCGAAGGGAGGCTGCAAGGACATCCTCCCTGCTGTCGAAGAATCGACAAAAGTCGGATGTTGGCTGTCAGAGTGCATGCAGCCTCGCCAATCCACGCTGAATAGAACGTGGCGCCGCGCGCGCGCTTCAGCCGGCGTTGTCGCTGCCCGTTCAGGCTCCTACGCTTGCGCTCGCCGGGCCGCGCGCGCGGCACAGTTCGCGCTTCGCCTGCGCCGGCAATCGCTTGATGCGATGTTCGGCGACAGATGCCTCCGAGCGGTTCGCATACTCGAAAGATCCGAGCAGCCGAGCCGGGGGATGCGCGCGCATGTAGCGCGATCCCTTGCCGCTCGCATGCACGGCATAGCGCGCAACAACATCGACCGCAATGCCGGTGTAGATGCTGCCGTCGGTGCATTCAATGAGATAAACGAACCAAGCCATGCGGCGATTCTATCCGGGAGCCTTCATTGCTGTGCCAGAAGAATCCGCCGAAGGCAGGGCCAGGTTTCGATGAGGATCACGTACCGGGTGAACTCGGTGATGCGGTGAACGGCGGCAGCGGCTTATGGTTCGCGCAAGACAGCTATGCGGATCCCGCCGCACAGGGCTACGTCACGGTGATCGTGCCTGTCACGCTGCCCGTCGTCGGTCCAGGGCCGTGGTACGCGTTGTGGGGGCCGATCGTCGCCATCGCGACGAGCGCCAGCGGTTACAGCAGCGAAATCTCGCCGGTTACCAACGACTGGATCTTCGGCGACGGGTTCGAGTCGGCGCCGTAGGCCGCGACTTTTCGGCCGCTAAAAAAAGAACGCCCCGCGTCGAGCGGGGCGAGTACTCGTAGAGCCTGTTACTTGAACGAGACCGAGCGCGTGGCTGAAAACTCGTCGTGCAAACGCGCATAGCGGCTCTTGATCCGCGCGTAAGACGTGGCGTACTCCGGATACGATGTGGCGGTTCCGAACAGGATGCCTATTTCGCGCGGCGAGAAATTGGCGCGAATCACCTGGTGCCAGGCCGTGCACGCCACGAGGTCGCTTGGCGGCGCGCAGTTGCCATCAAGCCCTTTGCTCGCGAAGTCCACCATGCTCGGGGCGATCTGCAGATCGCCTTCTTGCGTCGAAACGCCAGCATGGGATTGTGAGATGAATGCGGTCAACAACACCGCGGCCAGCGCCGCGGACTTGCCCAGACGTGTTTTGAAACGGGAACGGATCATTGTGTCTCTCCTGTGAGGTAGGTTTTTTTGGCCTTCGCGTAAAGTGGTGCGACGGCGGGTCGCAGTGCGCGGAAGGCTTGCGCGCTGCTTGCGCCATCGCCGTCCCCGGCGCGAAAAATTTGCGTAGGTGCCCCGCATATGGACTCGAATCCGAATGCGAGGAGGACGGTTACCATGAAGAACGAAGTCCGGCGCTGCAACGCGCCAGCGTCACCGTGGACTTTCGGACGTCGCTCGAATCGATCGGCGAGATAACACGCAGCCGGAGGCGAATGCGCCACGGCATGTCTGGAGCTAAAGCGTGGATGAGCCGATGCGCCGACAACGCCACGTTCGCCGGGATGAGCCGTCGCGTCGTTCGTTGCTGGCCGGTCTTTCTTCCGCCGGCACAGGTCGGAGAAACCTCGCTATACGGCGCGCAGGTTCACGGCCGCCTGAAAAGCACGTTACGGCGCGACGAAGCCAACCCTGGCATGACTGCCATCGCAGAACGGCTTGTTTGCACTCTGGCCGCAACGGCACAGCCGTGCGCTGGTCACCCGTGCGACCATGCGTCCGGTGCCGCTCGTGATCTCGAGGTTGCCGCGTATCTGCAACGGGCCGTTGACCTGCGGATCGATTTGCAGCGGGCCATCGCGCACTGCCAGCATTTCCGTCTGCGTGCCCGTTGCCGGTTCGCCGCTCGCATTGAATCCGAAGTCATGGTGCGAGCTGTCGCAAAACGGCTTGTTCTTCGACGCGCCGCAACGGCACAGCGTGGCGCGGAAACCGATCGATGCGCCGTTGACGCGCAGGTCGCCACGAAACGCGTACGGCCCGGCTTCGCGCACGGCAGCGAGATTGACCGGCGGCGCTGCTTCGTCGGGCCGCGCGTCCTTGCGCCGATAGCGGATCGCCCCAGAAGGACACACGTGCGCGAGTTCCGCGACGCGCTCGACGTCCATCGTGTCGGGGTGGATCCACGGACCTTTGACGTTGGCGAGGAAGACGCTCGGTCCCCAGGTCACGCAATTGCGCGCATGGATGCAGCGCTTGCCTTCGTAGATCAGCGTGAGTTTGTCGGTTTCGACTGACTCGATACCGTCCTGCGTCGTCGTCGTCGTCGCCGGCTCCGGCGCGGCAGGTTGTGCCTGCGCTGCGGCTGCAAGCGGCGACGCAGCTCGAGGTTGCCCGGGTGCAGACAGATCGAAGCCGCTCGCGGCCTTGCGCGCAAGCCCTGACAGGATCGATGCGACTATATCCGTGCGTGCATCCTGCGGGTCGCGCAGACGCAGTGCGCCGGCAGCAAGGTCGTCGAGGCGTTCGCGGAAGAAGCGCCGCGCGCTGATTCCCGGCGGCAGGCTCGCCGCATCGCGCAATGCGATGAACGACACGCCGGCGTGGCAGTGTGGATTCGATGGGCCGGCAGGCAGGCGCGCGGCGCGCTCGGCGAGCGGCGTCAGCGCGTGCATCAGCCCGACACCGAGTTCGAGCGCCAGCGCCTTGTCGGGATTTTCCGCCGGAACCGCGTACGTGTACGCGAGCAGGCGCAGCATCAGGCCGTAGAGGCTGTTGGCAAGGTCAGTGGTAGCAATCGCACGCGCATCCTCGATCCAGACGCGGCCTTCGGGACGCGGCGGGCGCCGCAACACCGGATTCGTGGCGGCGGGAAACGCCGGCGCGAAGTTCGGGTCTTGCTCGAGCAATGACTCGTACTCGCTTCTGATCTGCGCGAAGCGCTGGTAGTGGGAACCTTCGCTGTGCTGCGCCGCGCCTTCGCCCTGTGTGACGATTGCGGCGAACGCCGCCAGCACGGTCTTCAAGCAGATGACCTTTTCGACGCCCTGCAATCCCGTGTCCGTCGACGCCAGCTGCAGCGCGGGATCGCCGCAGAACGCGACGCTTTCGCCATGCGCATGGACGAAACGCGTCAGGCCCTCGCCGAGGATCTCGTAGAACTTGCCGACGCTGGCGTAGTCCATCGCCATCGGCGTGAGGCGCGGACCGTCGGCGCCGCGCAGGTAGGCGCGTTCCGGGGCGAATACGGGACTGTCCGGCTCATTCGAGTCGGTGGGACTTTCCAGATGTATAAAATGTTGCAGCGTTGCGGCGTCGAATGGCGCCAGCCGGACTACGATGCCGGCCGGCAGGTAGCCCGGGTCGAGCGGAAAATTCGAACGCCCGAGCCGCGGCGCCCCGCCGAGTGCGGCAGTGATGTTCCACACCGCAACCAGATGACCCATTTCCTGGGTCGCGATGTCCATGATCGTCGCGCGCCAGCGCTTCACGGCATCGAGCTGAGCCGCGCTCACTCCTTCGTCCGCGCGCGTTTTCAACGAAAACGCCGCGTACAGGTAAGTGCACATCAGGCAGTGTTCGAGCTCCGCGGCCTCGCTCAGCGCGTGGAACAGGTGTTCGCGGCTCGGGGCCGCTTCGGTATTGCTGGCCATGCGGGTACGGTCTCCTGGCTGCTGCCCGCATAGCTTAGGACGTATTCGTGAAGATTTGCAGATTCCCGATTGTCGGTGCCTATGGAAGACCAAGCGCTTTGGTGATCGCGTCGGCGTGAATCCTGGTGCGCGAGAACGCGCCCGACGCCCGCGAACGATCGCAGCGCTGACGAGCGTGCAGGCTCGGCGGAATATTGTGCTGCCCGCTTCGATCGAGCATCCGTCAAACGTTGCACGCGCGTTCGCGCGCAAGCGCTGAGTGTGCCCGGCAGACCAAGGCGCTACTCAGTGCTTGGCTCGAGTCGAACGCGCCTTTGCAAGGCTCGATCTCGGTTGGCGATCGGTGGCAACAGCAGGCAATATTTCAACCGCAAGCGCGCTTTTCCAGATACCTTTCGCACGTCCGGCAACGCCGCTGAACGAAGTCCTCGATCTGGCAACTCAGCGCCTCGAACGTATCTGCGATCGTCAGATAGGGATCGTCCTGGTCGGAATCCAGCCTCGCGCGGCCTCCAGCCTCGATCTCGATGCACGGCAGCGCCAACCAGATGTGAACTCCGTAATGCCTCCCGGCGTGCAGCCGTTGCGAAGCCACGTCGATCCTGACGCGGCAAGCGAGAATATCGTCGACGAAGCGCTCGAGGTCGAGCACGCGTTCGAGCACGCTCGCGCGCAGTGCGTCCGGTGCCTCGACGCCGTGGAAGGCGATGGCAGCGGAAACGACATGGTCGATCCTCCACTTTGAGGGCTCTGGCTCGAAGCACCGCGCTCCCGGGCGAATGCTTGCGACGAAGCATTGCGCATCGCGCGATTCACGGTGGCGGGCGCTTGCTCGATCACCTCACGGCGCGATCGCGCCGGGTGCCTTGCGTCCCGACAGGCTGTGCGGCACCGCGCGGCGCGTGAACGGAATCAGCATCGGCACATTCCGGCGATATTCGCGATAAGCGTCGCCGAGGCTGGCGTCGAGATCGCGTTCCTCGAGCTGGATCGCAATGAGGATGTAGCCGGTCGTGGCGACAGCGAACAGCAGGTGGGTTGCCGTCATCGTCGGCGTGGCCCAGAACGCGAACAGCCAGCCCACGTAGAGCGGATGGCGGACAAGACGATAGGGACCCGGGATCCGGAAACCGATCGGCCGATATGGAATCGAATGCAGGTGCAGCCACACCTGGCGCAGGCCGAACAGGTCGAAGTGATTGATCAGGAACGTCGAGACCAGCACGAGCAACCAGCCGAACGCGCACAGACCGTACAACACCATCGCGGCAGTCGGATCCCGCACCGACCAGATGCTGCCGCCGAGCGGATGCCAGCAGATAAACAGGGCGATCAGCGCGAGGCTCGAGGCCAGCACGTACGTGCTGCGTTCGGCCGGCTCCGGGATCAAGCGCGTCCACCATTGCTTGAAACCCGGGCGCGCCATGACGCTGTGCTGAAGCGCAAACAGGAGCAGCAATGCAAGATCGATGGCGAGGCTGGTGGCGAGGTCGCCGGACGGCGGACCGTCCATCGTCTGCGGCACATAGACATTGCCGACGAAGCCGATTGCATACAGGTAGGTCGCAAGGAACAAGGCATAGCATGCGATGCCGTAGAAGAAGACGATGAAGCGCTTCAGCATGATCTGGACTCCCGGTGGATTCGCGAAAGGACGCCCGACGCGACTGGCAGCGTGGCCTGTCAGCAATAAGAACGAAGTCGAGTTGGCGGTTGCGCCATCAGGCGATGCTGCCTGCTGCCAAAACAGGAACGAAGATCAGTTGATGCCTACGCCATCAGGCGCTCTGGCGGACGTGCTCGGGCACTTGCGCATGTTGCGGAAGCGCATGTGGCGGAATGATGCCGCATGCGCGCGCGCGGGCGACGGCTTCGTTGCGCGAGCTTGCGTCGAGTTTCGACAGGATGCCGGCCAGGTGATGCTCTACCGTGCGCGGCGAACGCGACAGGCGCGCGGCGATGCGCGCGTTCTGCCAGCCGTTCGCGACGAGGCCGAGCACCTGGACTTCGCGCGCGGTCAGCCCGGCGCTGTTGCCGCGCGTGAAAGCGCGCGGACCACGCGGCACGGCGCGCACTCCGGCCGCGCGCATCTGCTGGCGCAACCGGTCCGCCATCGGTCCGGCGCCGAGGCGATCGAAGATCACCAGCGCCTGGCGCTGTGCCACCTCGTCGCCGTCGGCCAGCGCGCGGGCCTGTTCGTAGGGACAGCCGATTTTTTCCCAGGCGTCGGCGGCTTCGCGCCAGCGCCCGCCGATCTGCAGCGCAAACGGTTCGGCGCATTCTCCCGGTGCGTGCTTCAAGTCGCCGCTGCGCCACAGCCAGTAGGCGAGTTCGCCGACAAACCACGGATGGCGCTGGTCGCCGGCAAGTTCAAATGTCGCGCGCGCTTCGACGCGCACGCGGACCAGGTCGCCGGCGAGCCAGGCAACCTCGGCGCGCGCGCATCTGACCGGTGCAACGCATTGGAGCGTTCCGGCCTGCTCGGCAATATCCTGCGCGCGGTCGAGCGCTTCGTCGACGCCGGCATCGCCGCGGCGCGTGCGCAGGCGCCCCAATGCGACGAGCGCCATCAGGCGATCCGGGGACGGCTGGCAATGCAGGTGCGGCAAAGCCTGCTCCCCGGCGATATCCCAGCGTCCGCAATACATATTGACCAGCGCCCGCCACGCGTCCATGTAATCGGCGAGCCGGTCCAGATCGCGCGCGCGGGCGAAGGCGATGCCTTCGGCCAGGAAACGATCGGCGATTGCCAACTGATAGACCTCGCCGGATCCGGCGCCGAGCATGGCGTAGGCGTCGGCAGCGCGTATGCCGCCGTCGACAAGCGTGCCGGCAATCTTCAGTGCGGTTTGAAGATACTCGCAGCCACGCGCGTAGTCGACGAACAGCAATGCCGCGCCGACACAGTTGCAGGCGACGGCCAGGGTTTCCTTGTCGTCGTGCTGCTCCGCCAGAGCAATGGCCTTGTGCCCCCATGCGACGGCTTCGGCGCGGTCGCGATTGAGCATTCGCAGGTACGCTTCGGTCGCGAGCGCGGAGCCGAGCCTCGGCCCCGGCGGCAGCGTCGCGGCAATCGCAATCGCGCGCTGGCTGGCTGCGTCGGCGTCGGCGTTGCGCAGAGCGCGAACCAGTGGTATCGCATGGTGCGACAACGCTCTGCTCTGGCGGACGAGGTCGCCGATCCTGCCGAACAGGTCGATGGCTGTTTCGCGCGCGCGTATCGCGTTCTCGAGATCGTCCAGTTCGAAGCAATGGCTGGCGTAATCGTCGAGCAGCGCGGCGCGGTCGCCTTCGGACAGCTTGTGCGCGAGCGCGAGCGCCGTCCGGCAATGCGCCGCGGCCTCGCGCCGCGCGCCGCGCGATGCGGCCTCACGCGCGGCCAGCGGCGCCAGCCGGAGCAGCGCCGCGCTGTCTTCGGCCAGATCGGCGTGGTGGACCAGACGCGCCAGCGAAATCGCTTCCGTCGTCTGCTCCAGCGCCGCGAGCACCCGGGCATGCAAGCACCTGGAGCGCTGGCGCGGAATCGATTCGGCTACCGCGACGCGGGCCAGTTCGTGACGGAAGCGCAGCGTGCGCGCCTCGGCGAGCAGCAGTCCGCTTGCGACGCAGTCTTCCAGCGCTTCGGCCGGCGCAGCGAGCAGCGATTCAATCAACCATGTCTCGATTGCGCGCGGCACGACCGAAGCAAGCTCGAGCACGTCGCGCGCGGCGCACTTGAGACTGGAGGCACGCGCGAGCACGGCGTCGCGCACCGTTGCCGGGACACCGCCGCCGGGATTGGCCAGCACCTCGGTGACGAAGAACGGATTGCCGCCGGTCACTGCATACAGGTCATCGTCCTTGCGCGTGGCGGCACCAGCGAGCAGTGCCACGGCAGCGGGCGAAAGCGGCGGCAACGGCAGTCGCGTGACATGGCGCGAAGGCAGGTGCCCGAGCGTCGACCTGAGCAGATTCGCCGAGTCGAGTTCGTCGTCGCGATAGCTCAGGATCATCAACGCCGGCGCATGATGAATGCGCCGGCCGAGGAATTTGATGAGGTCGAGCGTTGCGGCATCGGCCCATTGGATGTCTTCGAGAATCAGCAGTGTCGGCGCCGGAGCGGCCACGAGTTCGTCGAATACCGCGCTGAACAAAATGGCCCGGTCGCTGCCATCGCCAAGCAGGTTCCTCAGGCTGCTGCTGGACTGGCGTGCCAGATCGTGCAGCGGACCCAGCGGATGCGGTGTGAACAACGCTTCGCAGGCGCCCCACAGCACGCGCTCGGCAGGAAGCGCGCGCACGAAATGTTCGAGCAGGCTGGTCTTGCCGATTCCGGCCTCGCCGCTCACCAGTACGCAGCGACCGGCGCCCGCGGTCGCCGCAGCAAGGTCGGTGGAAAGCGACGCCAGGAACGTGTCGCGCTCGAGCAGTCGCGTGTGCCGCGTGGCCCGGCACGAGCCGGGCTGCCGCGAAGGTGTTTCCGCATCCCTGACTGCAATTTCGCGAACGTTGTCGAGCATGCAGCGGAGTCCCGGCGAAGACGGATGCGGCCGTGCGGCCGCGCGTCTACGTGGAACGCCATTTTTCGGTGAAGTGCGCCATGTCGGGCAAAGAGTCCGGCGGCATGCGCAACAGGACGGAATGATTTACACCCGCTTCGACGCGTCGAAGCGGGTAAGTTGCCGATAGCGGAACCTCAGGTTCCGGCTTGCCGGTTGCAGGAGACGTTCGTATTCCAGTCGACGAAATTTCCCTTCGGGTTGTCTTCCCACGCCCAGACGTGCAGTTCGAAGAAGGCCGGAAGTCCATAACGGTTGGGCTCGCCGACATAGTTCAGCAGGTGCCCCTCGAGCGAGGGACCGGGAGCGACCGTGGATGCCGCCGCGATGAACTCGACGCCGACAAAACGATAGGTGCCGCCGTCTCCCGGTTCGTAAATCAGGGCTTCGGGCTCTTCGGCATTCAGAACGCCGTCGAAGATGCGGTCCGGCCTGACCAGGTGCACGCCCATCGCGCCTTCATTCGGACCGGTGACGCAAGGGGTGCCGAACACGAACGGCGGGTCCTCGTGCAAGGCAACGTTGATGTCCTGATAGCGTTCCGTCGCGGCGCGCACCTTGTCCACCAGTGGCGAACGATTCGGGCGGGGACCGGTGAGCAGGCTGACTTGCTCTGCCGCAAAGGCGGCAACGGGCAGCGCCAGCGAAAAGGCCAGCCACGCCGCTGTCTTCATGGGCTGCGAACGCCGGGCGGACTTGCCGGCGTTGTTCACCGCCAGCGTGGCGCTTCCCGCGCCGCGAATCGAATTGCTGAGACTGAAATTCATGGTAGGTTTCCTTGGCCGACCGTATCGGCGGCATGTTGTTGGAATTGAGGATCTATCGTTCGGGTACTGCAAAACGTGGCGCAAAGCCGCTCGAATCGGGACCGCGGCAATTTGCGGGGCGTACGATAGGAGCGCATGCGCTGGCGCACATCGGCAGGTCCACCCAAATTGCGCGCCCCCGGTACCCAGATTGGGCGACCGTGCCGTCGTTGCCGGAGGTCGCGCCAACGTTCGGGCCGATATCGCGCTCCGGCGTTGGCTATACTGGCGGCCATGGAGAGGGGAGCCCGGACGATGCTGCCAGTGGGCGCATACGCGCGCTATGTTGGCGCGCTCGTGCTCTGCACCGCGCTGTTGAGCTTCGTCGCCTTCCTTGCCGCCTTCACCCAGCCAGCGCCCGGCTTCATACCGGTCTGGCCCAGCAGCGGGGTGGGGCTGGCGTTGCTGTGGCGTCACGGCGCCCGCTTCTGGCCGGCCGTGTTCGTATCCAACACCGTCAGCAGCATGGCGGTCGGCACGCCGCTGCTGGCGGCGACCGGCATCGGCTGGCTCGAAGTGCTGATCGCGATGTGCGCATTGCGCCTGCTGCAGCACTGGAAGGTGCAGATGTCACTGGCGGACGTGCGCCAGTTCATGGGTTTCGTCGCCGCGCTCCTGGTCGCCAGTTCGCTCGCCATTCCGATCGATGCCGTGCGCATGCTCGTGCTGTTCGGTCAAACGCCGGGACAGGCGCTGGCCTACGGCGCCGAGTACTTTCTCTCCGCAACTTTCAGCTTCCTGATCTTCACGCCACTGCTGCTGTCGTGGTCGTACCAGCCGTTCCCGAAAGGTGCGAAGGGCTGGGTGTTCGTCGGCTCGATGCTGGCCCTGGTCGTCGTCGGATGGGCAGCGCTGTCATTGAACGCCGTTCCCCAGGACCGGCTGCTGTTTCCGTTGCTTCCGATCGTCGTCGTCTGCGCGCTGGTTGCCGGACTCGGCGGGGCCAGCGCGGCGTGCGCCGTCCTGACGATGGTCCTCAATGCGATGGCTCCGGCATCCGGCTCGATTTCGGATACGCTGCTGCGCTCGTTTTTCGTGCTGAGTTCCGCGCTCGCCGGCTACCTGCTCGCCGTCATGTTCCGCGAACGCGAGCGCACGGCGACGGAGTTGGAGTTTCGCGCGCACCACGACGCCCTGACCGGCCTGTTGAATCGCGGTGAATTCGAACATCGCGTCAATGCAGCGCTGCGCGACGTATCGAGCAGTCACGCACTGTTGTACCTGGACCTCGACCAGTTCAGGGTCGTCAACGATACCTGCGGGCATGCGGCCGGCGACCAGCTCCTGCGCGACGTCAGCATGCTGTTGACCTCGACCTTGCCCAGGGCGGCGATGGTGGCGCGCCTCGGCGGCGACGAGTTCTCGATCCTCATCAGCGGTTATTCCACGGAATCCGCGCTGGCTGTTGCCGAGAGCCTGCGCCGGGCGATCAACGATTTTCAGTTCGTCCACCACGGCCGTACGTTCTGGTTGAGCGTCAGCACTGGCGTCGTTCTTCCCGAAAGCGGTACCGACACGTTCGACATGGCGCTGGCCGATGCCGACCGCGCGTGCTACCAGGCCAAGGAGGAAGGACGCAATCGCGTTCGCCTGTTCGCGCATAGCGACCGCGACATTGCCGTGCGCCGCGCCGAAATGGATTGGGTCTCGCGCCTGCGCTCGGCGATCGACGAGAAGCGATTGCAGCTGTATGCCCAGCCGATCGTATCGGTCGGCGAGCCGAAGGTTTCTGACGCGCACGTCGAACTCCTGCTGCGCCTCGTCGACGAGAACGGAAACCTGGTCCAGCCGATGGCGTTCATTCCCGCGGCCGAGCGTTATGGATTGATGCCGACCCTGGACCGCTGGGTGGTCGAAGAGGCCTTCACGCTCTACGCCGCGCGGGCCGCGACCGGGCAGGGCAGCAGCGAAGACATCTGGGCAATCAACCTGTCCGGCGCGACGCTTGGCGATGCCGGCTTTCCGGCGTTTCTGAAACGGCAGTTTGCCGTGCACGGACTGCGCTTCGATGTCATCTGCTTCGAAATCACCGAAACCGCGGCGATCAACAACCTTTCGCAGGCGCGCAAGTTCATGCGCGAGATGAAGGACCTCGGCTGCCGCTTTGCGCTCGACGACTTCGGCGCCGGCGCGTCGTCGTTCTCGTATTTGCAGAACCTGCCGGTCGACTACCTCAAGATCGATGCAAGCTTCGTGACCGATATCGCAAGCAATCCGGTCAAGGAAGTAATGGTGCGGGCGATCAACCAGATCGGCCATGTCATGAACATCGAGACGATCGCCGAGGGTGTCGAGTCGATCGACCTGCTTGCGCGCCTGGGCGCAATCGGCGTCGACTATGCCCAGGGTTACGCCATCGGCAGGCCGCAGCCGTTCGCGGCAGGCAGCGCCAACGCCCGGCCGTCAGCGGGCGCGCGCGGCGCAGTCGAAAAGACACAGGGGCCTGCTGCGATCCTGTAGCCGGAAGTGCACGACGTTGTGGTGCGGCGATGCGGCGCATTGCCCGCAGCCGTGGCGAGGCGAACGGCGGGACGATCCATGGCCACGCGTTCCGCATCCTTGCGCAGCGCTGTTCGCCCACCGATGTCCTGTTTTTGCCGCGACTTCGTATTGATAGGGCAGGCAACGGTGTTGTCCGCGTGAACTGGCGAGTGCCGTCCGCCCGCATTGCTCCGGATTTGCCAGCTTCTGGCGGACTTCGCAGCGAAACGGCGTCTGTAGAGGCAATCGAACCTGCTGCTTCGCAAACCCCAACGAAGGATTACTGTCATGAAACGCAAGAACCTTTCCAGTCTGCTGCTCGCCCTGGCTGTCCTGCCGCTCGGCAGCGCGTTTGCCGCGCCGGCGGCGTGCGGCGTCAGCCTGACGCAGGAACCGCTGGTTTTGCGCATCGGCAAGGATGAATTCCGCATTGCGTTCGGTCTGGATGCTGCCAGTTGCCACGAGAGCGGCTGTTCGGGTTCGATCCGGTACGACGCGACCTGGCAGACAGACGACGGCCAGCGGAGCACCGAGCGCAA
>Ga0163162_10001761_pt1 | contig 20290 bp, 17 predicted proteins | sample S55metaG_FD_115310 | JGI IMG/M metagenome (GOLD analysis project Ga0163162, IMG submission 115310) | Switchgrass rhizosphere microbial communities from Kellogg Biological Station, Michigan, USA - S5-5 metaG | ecosystem: Host-associated > Plants > Roots > Rhizosphere > Soil | place: USA...
GGTTTGGCTATCTTTTTGGGCTTATCTAATTCTTTCGTCCTCATACTCTATAAAATCGTCATTGCGAGGTGCGAAGCAATCCCAAACTATGCAGATTCGCTCTGTAAGTCGGGGATTGCTTCGTACCTCGCAATGACGATTTTGATATTGTATTATGAGGGGCTTTACTGCTTCGCAGCCCATGCATCCATCTTCGCTTCAAAAACAGCCATTGGCATAGCGCCATCTTTCAATACCTGGTCATGAAACTCGGCGATATTAAATTTGCTGCCTAATTGCTTTTCATATTTAGTACGAAGTTCGCGGATTTTCAGCGCACCTATTTTGTAGCTCAAGGCTTGCCCTGGGATAGCCGTATAGCGTTCAATTTCGGCGGTAGCACCTTGTTCGCTGATGGCTTCATTATCCATCATGTACTTAATAGCCTGCTCGCGGGTCATACCTTTGGTGTGGATAGCCACATCAACAACTAAACGGATAGCACGGTGAATTTCATCGCCCAATGCGCCCATGTGTTGGTATGGATCGGTATATAAGCCCAACTCTCTACCTAACGATTCGCAATACAGCGCCCAGCCTTCCACATAAGCGGTTTCCCCATTATCAAACCGACGGAATTTTGGCAATGAAGCATTTTCCTGGGTTAGCGAGATCTGGTAATGGTGACCGGGGATAGCTTCATGCAAAAACAATGATTCCATACCAGATGTAGTATTGAATTTGGTAGCATCCAGTATCGGTACATAAAAAATACCCGGACGGGTGCCATCTGCCGAACCCTGGTTATATTCTGCACTCGCCGATGCTGCGCGGAAAGCTTCTGTTTGCCTGATCTCGAATGGCGTTTTAGGCACATGGTTAAACATTTTCTTCAGGTTTGGCTCCATGCGTTTATGAATGTTCTCGAAAGCATCAAGCACATCCTTCGGCGTTTTATAAGGGGTAAACTTAGGGTCTGTTTTCATGTATTCGAAAAACGCCTTCAGGTCGCCTTTAAAGCCCACTTTGGTTTTAATGCTATCCATTAATCCGCGGATGCGGGCAACTTCCTTCAAGCCCAATTGGTAAATTTCCTCAGGAGTTTTATCGGTTGTAGTTTGTTGTTTAACTAAATAAGTGTATTTAGCAGTACCATCCGGCAGTGAAGAAAAACCTGAGGTAGCGCGCGCATGTGGCAGATACTGGTTTTTCAGGTAATCGGCCAGTTTTTGGTAAGTAGGGTTAACTATGGTGGTGATCGCTTTTTTATAGGCTTCGGTTAGCTGTTTTTTATCCGCGTCCGAAAAATCCTTGGGCATATTGGTAACCGGGCCGTAAAACAAGCTCTTTTCAACATCCTTTGATACAAGGTCCTGCATTTCGGGGATCATTTTAACAACCAGTGATTTTGGCAGTACTACACCCGCTTTAATCCCTTTATTAAAATTGGAGATGGCTGTATCTGCCCAGATCTGGAAAGCCGATAAACGTTTCAGCCAGTCGTTATAATCAACAACCGATTTAAAAGGCTGTGCTCCGGATCCAGAGCCCAGCTGCCCCATGGTAATTGGCAAGGCATAAAACTGGTTAAAGGGCATGTACTCAAAATGGTGCTTAAAGTTATCAAGCGCCAGCTGTACCTCGTAAGTGAAAATATCGTAGGATAATTGGTCATCAGCATTGAGCTCTGCCCTTTCAAAGTTTTTCACTTTCGACAGGTAAACCGAGTTATAATCATAAGCTTTTTTCAAAAACTCTGCCGAGCCATCGTTAGGTAACAGGTCATTATAGCGCCTGTCGCCAATGTAAGTGGCATTTAAGGGATAAAGCTTTAAGCCATCCTGGAAATAATCTTCAAAAACTTTGGCGAGATCCTTATTAGCCGGGATGCTGCTGCCGCCCGTATCGGTTGATTTAGGCTGGTTGCAGGCAGCAAATGAACCTGCTATGAATAGCATGAGTAATATTTTTTTCATGAGAGTGCTGTTAAAAAGATAAAGCTAATAAAAAGAAAAAGGAGATTTGTCTTATCGACAAATCTCCTTCTGTAAATTATAGTTCTTAAAGTTACAACCCCATTTCCTTTTTCAAAAACTTCCCGGTAAAGCTGTTCTTCACTTTGCACAAGCCTTCGGGTGTGCCGGAGAACAGAATATTACCGCCACCTGAGCCACCTTCGGGACCAAGGTCTATTACATGGTCAACTACTTTAATAACATCGAGGTTGTGTTCGATAACCAAAACAGTATTGCCTTTATCAACCAGTTGGTTAAGTACGCCTAACAATACGTTGATATCTTCAAAATGCAAGCCTGTGGTTGGCTCGTCCAGTATATAAAAGGTGTTACCGGTATCTTTTTTGGATAGTTCGGTAGCCAGTTTAACACGCTGTGCTTCACCACCCGAAAGCGTGGTTGATGCCTGGCCTAAGGTGATATAGCCCAAACCTACATCGTTCAGCGTTTTTACCTTGCGGTAGATGGCCGGGATATGCTCAAAAAATGGCGTAGCATCCTCAATGCTCATATCCAGCACATCACTGATGGATTTACCACGGTAGCGCACTTCCAGTGTTTCGCGATTGTACCTTCTGCCGCCGCACTCTTCGCAGGGTACTTGTACATCGGGTAAAAAGTTCATTTCAATTACCTTCATGCCTGCGCCCTGACAGGTTTCGCAGCGACCGCCTTTTACGTTAAAAGAGAAACGACCGGGTTTATACCCCCTGATCCTTGATTCGGGCAGAGCCACAAACAAATTGCGGATATCTGAAAACACGCCGGTGTATGTAGCCGGGTTTGAACGCGGCGTACGACCGATAGGTGTCTGATCTATCTCAATTACTTTATCAATATGCTCCAACCCCTCAATTTTTTCATACGGCAGCGGCTGTTTCTTCGCCCTGAAAAAATGATGGTTAAGTATTGGATACAAAGTTTCGGTGATCAGGCTTGATTTACCGCTGCCAGATACGCCGGTTATGCCAACCAGTTTACCCAAAGGGAAATCAACTGATACTTTCTTCAAGTTATGGCCGGTAGCTTTTTTCAGGCTCAGGGTTTTGCCATTGCCTTCTCTGCGTTTTTTAGGAACTGCTATCTCACGTTCGCCATTAATATATGATGTTGTGAGTGTATGCTCTTTCATGAGCTGGGCTGGCGTGCCTTGTGCAACTATCTGCCCGCCGTGTACACCTGCCGCCGGGCCCATGTCAATTACATGGTCGGCTTCCAGGATCATATCTTTATCGTGCTCAACAACCAATACGGTGTTACCCAAATCGCGCAGGTTTTTGAGGGCATTGATCAAACGCTCATTGTCGCGCTGGTGCAATCCGATGCTTGGCTCATCCAAAATGTACATCACATTCATTAGCTGAGAGCCAATTTGTGTAGCCAGCCTGATACGTTGTGCCTCCCCCCCCGAAAGGGTTTTGGCTGTACGGTCAAGCGTTAAATAGCTCAAGCCAACATCAAGCAGGAAAACGATCCGCGCGCGGATCTCTTTCAAAATCTCCTTAGCGATAACATTCTGACGTTCGTTAAGGCGGTCTTCCAGGCCATCAAACCATTCCTGCAGGTGATTGATATCCATGCAGGCCAACTCGAAGATGTTTTTATTATCTACCTTAAAATGCAGCGACTCTTTTTTGAGTCTTGCGCCTTCGCAAACCGGGCAGGTACGGAGTACACGATAATTCTCCATGTCGTCCATGCCTTCGTCGTTACGGCGTTCCTGCTGTTCTTCCAGCATACGGATAATACCTTCAAACGTGATCTGGTAGCTTTGAACATTCCATTTATTATATTCAACGGCAACGCTCAATGTTTCGGGGGCGCCGTTCAGGATCATATCCAACTGATCGCGGTTGAGTTTTTCAATAGGGGTTGATAGCGAAAACTCATATTTTTTTGCCAGCGATTTCAACACCTGGAAGATCCATGTTTCGCGGTACTCGCCAATAGGGGCTAAGCCACCGTTCATAATACTCAGTTTGGGATTGGGGATCACCGAAGCCTCATCAACCTCAAAAATATAACCCAGGCCGTTACACTTTTCGCAGGCGCCGTAAGGCGAGTTGAACGAAAAAGTATTTGGCTGTGGTTCATCATACGAGATGCCCGAAACCGGGTCCATCAGGTATTTACTATAATAAGATACATTATTGTCCTTATCGGCAATACGGATAATACCTTTGGCAATTTTCAAAGCCTGTTGAACAGAGGTGTATAAACGCTTGCTGTCCTTTTCGCTTACCACCAAACGGTCAACCACAATATCAATATCGTGGATCTTGTAACGGTCAACCTGCATTTTGGGTTCAACATCGGCAATAGCACCATCTACCCAAACTTTTAAAAAGCCCTGCTTACGGATAGATTCGAACAATTCGCGGTAGTGGCCCTTACGAGCCTTTACCACCGGGGCGAGGATATTAACCGGTTGCCCGTCAAATTTCTCGCTGATGGTTTTCAGGATCTGGTCTTCGCTCATGCGCTCCATCTTTTCACCGGTGGTGTAAGAGTAAGCATCGCCCGCACGGGCGAAGAGCAAACGCATAAAATCGTAGATCTCGGTAATAGTACCTACGGTAGAGCGCGGGTTTTTGCTTGTGGTTTTTTGCTCAATGGCAATAACCGGGCTCAGTCCCGATACCTTATCCACATCCGGCCTTTCCATCCCGCCCATAAACTGGCGCGAGTAAGCCGAAAATGTTTCCATATAACGGCGCTGACCTTCGGCATAAATAGTATCAAACGCCAGTGATGATTTGCCGCTGCCGCTCAAACCGGTAATTACCACCAGCTGGTTACGCGGAAACGAAACATCTATATTTTTCAGGTTATGCACCCGGGCACCATAAACTTCAACTTCACTTTGCTCGCCCAGATCAACAAGAGGTTTTGTACTCATACTTCATTAATATGCATTTATTGACATTGTTTGAAGCTAATTATTATAGTTACCAGTTTTTTACAAAACGCTGCTTTCCTAAAATTTTTGGCTTAAGCCGTCAATAGTTTGCTACAAATATAAGCAAAAAAGGCCGATCATCCACCCAGGATGACCGGCCTCAAAGTGCTCCGTAATGTAATCTTTTAATTAATTTACAGTATGATTACCTGCCATTAATTAATTGCCAGCAATTGCGATGCAGGCGGGATATAAAAATAATTATCATACCCATGCTGCTTTGGCTGTTCGATAACTGCTTTCATAGCAATAAGCTTATAAACATATGAACCGGTTTCGCGGTTCAGCTTCATGCGGAAATAGTTATCTTCATTTTGCTTATTAATGGCACGCGCTAATTTGATCGAGCCATTGTTGTACGCAGCAGCCGCCAGTGTCCAGCTGTTAAATTCATCGTATAGTTCTTTGATATACTTGCAGGCTGCAATGGTTGATTTGCGAAGGTTTTTTCGCTCATCAACTCCATGGCCCACTCTTAGTCCGTAGGTACGTGCTGTACCAGGCATAAATTGCCAAAAACCCGACGCGCCTTTAGATGATGTACCCGATTTAAGGCCCGATTCGACCAGGGGTACATACTTAAAATCTTCAGGGATACCATAAAACTTTAAAATCGGTTCAATAATCGGAAACCATAATTCGGCTTTCCGATGTAAAATGTTGCTCTGCACACTTTTATAGTCGTGCTGCCTGAGCGATTTGTTAAGTTTACGGGTAACCCTTTCGTCATTAGCTGGTAAAGCTTCATTGGCAAAGTTGTAAGCAACCGCCTTTGTGCTTTTGAGAAAAATAAAATCTGAGGTTCGGTGGCTTAAAGACGCTGCTTTTGCAGCTTTTTCGGTAACAATTTTACCGAAAATATTAAGCTCGGAAATGAGAACCAGCACCAGCGTTACGGAGCACGTAAGTAAGTGTTTTTTAATCATTTCTTTTCCTATCATTTAACTATACATTTGGTAGAATGTGCTGCAAAGGTATGTCATACGAATCACATAATCAAATACTTAGGATTTTGCTAACTTTTTTAGATGTGGTTTTCGGTTCAAAAACAGCGTTTAAAAGCGTTTAAACGGCGATTTTGCAAGAGGATATTTTTTTGATCTTTTTAGATAAAAATTGGCAAAAAAGCGTAACTTTGACCCTCACGCTGCGAAAGCGCTAAACAAAAAATTATGGTATTTAAGAGACCAGCAGGTAGTCGCGACGACAAACCCGGAAAGTCGTCATCAAGGAGTTCAAGATCCGACGACCGACCAAAAAAATCAGCATCAACCCCAAAAGGTAAAGCTACTCCAAACGGAGAGAAAAAAATACTTTCCAGACCGGAAAAAACATTCCAAAGCAACAGGTTCAGTGACGATAAGCCCAAAAGCAACTTTAGGGGCGGTGAATCATCTGGCTCAAAAAGATCAGGCGCTAAGCCAAGGCCGTATTCAGGCAGGCCAACCGGCGACAGTGAAGACAGGCCAAAAAGAAGTTTTGGGGGCGATAGTACTGGCGAAAGAAAATCTTTCAGTGGCGGCCCGCGTAAACCTTACAGCGGCAGGCCAACAACCGGTGATAGCGAAAGACCGAAAAGAAGCTTCGGCGGCGATTCACAAAGCGAAAAGAAACCTTACTCATCTCCACGCACCCGTTCATCAGCAAGCTTTGAAGGTAAACCTAAAAGGAGCTTTGGCGGTGATGCAGGCGGCGAACGTAAGTTTGCACCAAGAGGAACCGAAGGTGGTGATCGTAAGTTTGCACCAAGGGGAACTGAAGGCGGCTTTAAAAAACGCGAAGGAGGGTTTAAAGAGAAATCACCATTTGGCGAAAGGCCCGCACACAGGCCGCATGACAGGGAAAACCAACAGGATGCCCCTAAAACCATGCGTGGCCGTAAAAATGCTCCTGCAAAAAAATCAGAAGATGACGGCCTGATCCGTCTGAACCGTTACATATCAAACGCGGGCATTTGCTCACGCCGTAAAGCCGATGAGCTGATTGCCGCAGGTGTGGTATCTGTTAACGGTGAAGTGGTAACCGAGTTAGGTACCAAAGTTGATCCATTTAAGGATACCATTAAATATAACGGTGAAACGCTGAAACGCGAAAAAATGGTTTATGTACTATTAAATAAACCAAAGGATTATATCACTACAACTGATGATCCGCAAGAGCGCCGTACCGTAATGCACCTGGTTGAAAAAGCTACCCGTGAGCGTATTTATCCCGTTGGCCGTCTTGACCGTAACACTACCGGGTTGTTATTAATGACAAACGATGGTGATTTGGCCGATAAGCTTTCGCACCCGCGTAACAGCATCACTAAATTATACCAGGTTGAACTAAGCAAAAGTTTAAGCCAGGGCGATTTGAACAAACTTGCCTTTGGTGTTGAGCTTGAGGACGGTATGATTAAGCCCGACTCAGTATCATATGTAACAGGCGGCTCAAAACGCGAAGTTGGCATCCAGATTCACAGCGGTAAAAACCGTGTTGTGCGCCGTATGTTTGAGCACCTTGGTTATGAAGTGGTAAAACTGGATAGGGTGGTTTATGCCAACCTTACCAAAAAAGATCTCCCTCGTGGACGCTGGCGTTACCTTGATGAAAAAGAGGTAATTCAGTTAAAACACCTGATGAAATAAAAAAAATGCCCCGCTAATCCGCGGGGCATTTTTTTTGCCTATTTTGTTATCTTGCACAGCAATAACCATCAATAATCAACCATGAAGAAATTTCTTTTGATCATAGCTATGCTTTCACCGGCACTCACATTCGCACAAAATAAAAAAAACGGGCCCAAAACTTTCGACCTTGTGGTAGGTACTTACACTACCGGTAAAAGTAAAGGCATTGTAGTGTACCGCTTTTATGCCGAAACAGGCAAGCTGGCTTATTTGAGTGAAATTGATGGTGTTAATAATCCATCATATTTAACACTAAGTGCTAATAATAAATTCATCTATGCCGTTAACGAATTACCCAAAGGCGAGGTAAGCGCATTTTCATTTGAGCCTAAAACAGGCAAAATGACTTTTATTAACAAGCAATCAACTTTGGGTGCCGATCCTTGTCATATTTCGGTTGATAAAGATCAGAAGAACCTGCTCATAGCTAACTACTCAAGTGGCAATGTTGCAGTAATGCCTTTAAATAAGGACGGCTCAATAGCCAACGGCATCCAAACCGTACATGATGATGGCCATAGCGTAAACAAAGAGCGCCAGGAATCGGCCCACGCACATATGGCTGTTTTAACGCCCGATGAAAAATATGTATTGTATAACGATCTGGGAACTGATAAAGTAAATATTTACCGTTACCGCCCATCAAAAGAGCCTCGTATTGTACCTGCAACACCTGCCTTTGTGAGTGTTACTCCCGGCGAAGGCCCAAGGCACCTGGAGTTTTCTGCCGATAAAAAAACAGTTTACCTGGTAACTGAAATGGGATCGAATGTTATTGTGTTTGATTACAGTAACGGTAAGTTAAAACAAAAGCAATCCATCACTATGCTGCCTGATGGTTTTAGCGGCCAAACAGCAGGTGCTGCTATTCACCTGTCACCAGATGGTCGTTTCCTGTATGCTTCAAACCGTTTGGAAACCAACGAGATAAATATTTACGCTGTTAACCAGGAAACAGGCCTGCTTACTTTTGTAGCGCGCCAATCAACCTACGGTAAAAACCCGCGCGATTTTGCCATCGACCCAACAGGTAAATTCCTGATCGTAGCTAATCAAAACAGCGATAACATGTGGGTATTTAAAATTGACCAAAATACGGGCAAGCTTTCCCAAACAGGTATCAAAGTAGATATCGGTAACCCGGTATGTTTGAAATTTGCACCAGCTGAATAGTTTTTTGAGGTGAAAGGATAAAGGTAAAAGGCGAAAGGCTTTTGCCCATGTGTACAAAAAAGGCGAAGTTGGGATTATCCCGGACTTCGCCTTTTTATTTTCAGGCAGGAAAAGTACCTTCCGCCTTAATTCTTGGTAAACGAATAAACAATATATCCTGTACTATTACCTACGGTAACAGGCGATTTCAGGGTCATGGTTGATCCATCATTACTGGCAATATCCAAACGGTAACCTTCGGCTACGTTTTTGGCTTTATCACCTTCGTAAAGTTTTTTGAACTGAAATTGGGTACCGGTTGTACCGCCGTTATAAACCGACCAAAATATGGTTTGCGATGTTCCGTTGGTTAAAGTGTAAATGCCGTTGCCGCTGTTGGTAAGCTTCCATGTGCTGCCAACAAAACCTTCGGGAGGGGCCTGGTCAAATACGCTTTGTACTGCATTTTGTACAAGACCGTCATAACTTACATTATTGCAGGTCCAGGTGCCAACAAATTTACCGCGCGATACATTAGACGTAGTAGTGCTTTTGGTTGACGAGCAGGCCGAAATGACCAAAATAAGCGAAAAGATTGCGATTGAGGTTTGAATTAACTTTTTCATGACAGTATATTTTATGCATAAATAGCATAAATCCTGCCAAAGTGCACAATTATAAATTCACTGCTTGCTGCCGGGTACGCTTTTCTAATTCGTTTAACCTTTTATTGATTGATTCGGCAATCTGATCGGCCTCCCGAACCTTTTTTAGGCTATTAATAAACTTGGGATTGGTGTCCCTGTTCGATAAAATTTTACCGATCTGCTTAATAATGTTCATAGGTTATTCCTTATAGCTCTATTTTACGGGGTATAAACAGGTAAGGTTGCGTTAAATTTTAAAATATTGAATAAAATTCGATTAAACGTTTTATCAATTTAAAAAAAAGCAAAGCGCATCTGCAGCAAAGTCCTGCTTTATAGTGCTGTTAAGTTCAATGTGAATAATTTACTATCCGAAGAAATTACTCACCTGCCCCGTTCAAGAATGCTATTAACTGCTCCATAGCTTTCGCCCGGTGACTAATGGCGTTTTTTTGCTCCATGCTCATCTCGGCAAAGGTAATATCATATCCTTCGGGCTCAAAAATAGGGTCATAACCAAAACCGCCGTTCCCACTTAATTCTTCCCGGATGGTCCCTTCAACAGTACCTTCAAAAAAAAGCTCTTCCCCATTCCAGATCAAAGAAATTACGGTACGAAACCGGGCTTTGCGGTTGGTTTCGCCTTTTAGGCTATCAAGTACTTTACTGATATTGGCCGCATGGTTACCGTGCGTGCCTGCGTACCTGGCCGAGTAAACACCCGGTTCTCCGTTCAGGGCATCTATTTCCAGTCCGCTGTCGTCGCCAAAGCAGCTAAGTTTATATTCGGTGTATACATGGTGGCTTTTGATGGATGCATTGGCTTTAAATGTTGTGCCGGTTTCCTCAATATCATCATAACAGCCAATATCATGCATGGTTAACAATTTAATAGCTCCGTTGAGCTTGGCCGAAACCTCGTCAAGCTTATGGCGATTATTGGTAGCAAAAACTAATTGCTGCATATTATTTTAAGGCGTTTTTTATTTTATAACGTTTTTACCAGTTCCCAAAATGTTTTCTTATGATCTACATTATCCATCATCTCATCAAACGAGTAAGTATAAAGCACCGTAATACCGTTTGAGGTTACCGGCTTATTCGGCTTAAGAACTTTGATATCCTGCGGCAGGGCATCTCCTCCCAAAACAAGCACTTTAGTTGGCTTAAAAAAGGGTTTTAACTGGCTGAATTTGGTTTCACTATAGTTGGCCAGGTTGAATATCGCTACATCATCGGGGCCGAGCTCTTTACGCTTAAGGATGTTTTCAAGAGCAGTTAAATGCCCGGCGTTTATAAAGTCATCTACCTTATAATGAGTAAGTACCAGGAAATTCTTTAAGTTTTTGCCCCGATACTTAAAATCGGCAACCGGCGTTTGTATTACAGGCTGAGGTTCAGGAGTTAAGGAAGGAGTGACTGCTACAGGCTCGGGTTTAATATGTTCAATAACAGGGGATGATGGTACTGCTGCGGTAGGTTCGGGTTCAGCAATTTTATCATATAACATTTTATCTGCATTGAGCAGGTAAAGCTCATCCTCTAACAAAAAACGAAACGCGGCCGGGTTCTCAACTTTCACTTTAACAAATTTTAACCAAAAGTAGTTAAACGATCTCAAGCTTTATAGGCATATTAGCACAATTATAGCCGGCTGATTTTGCAGAAAATATTTGTTCGGCTATAATTAATAAATTTTACCGAAATTCGTAGTTTTTAACGGGTTAACTATCCCGTTTTATTTAGCATAACAGCGTTACATGAGAAAGTTAGGAGTATTAGTACTAAGTTTTATTTTAACAATAACATTTGCAAAGGCACAGGTAGCATCAGATACGTCGGCAAAAAAACTGGTTAAAGCCGATTCGGTTATTGCCACCACACCCGGCAAAACGCTTGATAAAATTGCAGCAGTAGTTGGTAACAGCCCAATATTGCTATCAGATATTGAACTGTCATACGCCAACTTCCTGGTACAGGGCAACCAGCCCGATCCAACCGTTAAAGCGCGGATACTGCAAACCCTGCTAACCCAAAAGCTGCTTGCCCAGCAGGCTGCTATTGACAGTATTGAGGTAAAGGAAGAAGATGTTGACGCTAACGTTGACCGCCGTATGCGTGAAATGACGCAACGCGCAGGCGGGCAGGAAAAACTGGAAGCGTTTTTAGGCCGCTCAGTTATTCAGTATAAAGACGAGATCAGGCCCGACCTGAAAGAGCAAATGGTTGCTCAGAAAATGCAGCAGCACATTACCGAAAAACTGAACGTTACTCCTCAGGATGTTAAAAAATACTATGACGGCATCGCGAAAGACAGTCTGCCATCATTTAATAAAGAGATTGAAGTTGGTGAGATCGTTTTTCAGCCGAAACTGAACAAAGACGAAAAAGACCTTTATAAAGCAAAAGCCGAAGAGTTAAGGCAGCGCGTAAAAAAAGGTGAAGACTTTGGTACACTGGCCAGGCTTTATTCGCAAGATCCTGGTTCAGCGCCAGAAGGTGGTGACCTTGGCTTTGCCGATCGTACCACTTTCGTAAAAGAATTTACAGCCAATGCCTTCAAACTAAAAGCGGGCGAAATTTCCCCTGTGTTTGAAACGGATTTTGGTTTCCACTTTTTACAGGTAATTGAACGCCGCGGCGAGCAAGTGCACGTAAGGCACATCCTGGTTACACCAATTGTTACGCAGGCCAGCTTAGACAGGGCAAAAGCCAAAGCCGATAGTATTTACGCTTTACTTGTAAAAGATAAAAATATGGCTATTGACTTTTCAAGCGCGGCCGCCTATTACTCCGATGATAAGGATACCAAATACAACGGCGGTATGATGCTGAACGCAGAAGATGTTCAAAGCCGCTCAACATTTATCCCAACCGATAAACTTGATCCTAAAGTGGCGCTAATTACCGATACCATGAAAGTTGGCAGCATTTCAAAACCTGATATCTTTACCGGTGCCGATGGTAAAAAAAGCTACAAAATATTGATGCTTAAATCGGCTACCAATGCCCATAAAGCTAATTTAGAGCAGGACTTTCCTAAACTTAAGGAATATGCCTATAATGATAAGGTTAACAAAACAGTATCGCAGTGGTTTGAAAAACGCCGCAAGGAAACTTTCATTAAAATTGATAAAGAATATCAATCATATGATGTGTTGAAGAAATGGGTAAACACTAACCCTACGCTGGTAATCCCTGAAACCAAGATCAAATCATCATCTAAATAACTTTATGCAACACCGTTCTGATGTAGAAGCTGCAGACGCTTTAAAGCAGGCTTACCAGCAAATTCGTGCCGAAATAGGTAAGGTAATAGTTGGCCAGGATGAAGTGATCAAATTTGTGCTGATCTCTATTTTTAGTAACGGGCATTGTTTATTGGTTGGCGTACCGGGGCTTGCAAAAACCCTGTTGGTGCAAACTGTATCGCAGGTGCTTGACCTTGATTTTAAAAGGATCCAGTTTACGCCCGACCTGATGCCGTCAGACATCATCGGTTCTGAAATATTAGGTGAAGACCGTAATTTTAAATTCATCCACGGCCCGGTTTTCTCAAACATTATCCTGGCCGATGAAATAAACCGTACGCCGCCAAAAACGCAGGCGGCACTGCTTGAAGCCATGCAGGAAAAAGCAGTTACCGCGGCCGGTGTTACCCACAAGCTTGCTCAGCCATTTTTTGTACTTGCAACCCAAAACCCTATTGAGCAGGAAGGCACTTACCCCTTACCTGAAGCCCAGCTGGATAGGTTTATGTTTAACGTAGCCCTTAGCTATCCCTCATTTAAAGAGGAATTACAGGTTGTTAAAAACACTACAAGCACCAATAAAGTAGAAGTAAATAAAATATTGAATGCCCAGCAGATCATCTATTTTCAGCAACTGGTACGCAACATCCCGGTTACCGACAATGTGATGGAATACGCGGTAAAGCTGGTGTCAAAAACCCGCCCTAACAGCGAGTTTGCTACACCTCAAATTAACCGTTTGCTAAGCTGGGGCGCAGGCCCAAGGGCATCGCAATTTTTAGTATTGGGGGCTAAATGCCACGCAGTACTTAACGGGAAATACTCACCCGATATCGAAGATGTACAGGCCGTAGCCAAACCCATTTTAAGCCACCGCATAGTACGCAGCTACCATGCCGAGGCCGAAGGTTTATCGGCTGCTGATATTATTGAGCAACTGTTTTAAGTTTATAATTGGAGGTTGGCGATTAGAGGTTAGTTTTAATTGCCTCGATAAAAGAAGAAGGTCTTGCGGTTTACTGCCACAAGGCCTTCTTCTTTTATTATAATAACAAATCGCACTTAATCCTATTCCCAGGTGCTGTGTCCTCACAGCGCGGTGCTTGCCAGGGATACTATTGTAGATAAGTAAGTAAGAAGACAACAGATATAAACATGGCATTAATAATACCGAATAAGTCAACATGTATTTTTTGCAATCAAGTACTTAAAGAGGGCACCGATTATGGCGGGTTTCCCCCTTTTGTACCAAATCGAGATGATGAGCTATTTATATTTTCAGATAACGCTTTTCATATAGATTGTTTAAACGCTGCTGAAAACAGCCAGAAGGCTATTGCATATGTCGACGAAAGTATAAATTCCCGCAGACCAGGCAATCGTAAATGCATTGTAACCGGCGAACCTATAACCAGGCAAGAGGATCACATAGTTATCGGCTACCTTACCTCTGATGAGTCTTCGGTACTACATCGGTTTAATTTCGTACAAATCCATCGAAACAATCTTGCAAAATGGGAAGACCGCCCTCTCTTGCTGTCGCTACTTTTGGAACTTAAAGCATCAGGGAATTGGCAAAATCATTACGCTCAACGCCATCTATCCGTATTGATAAAGGATCTTACGCTATAGTAAATTGGAAACATAAAAACAGAGGCTTTTAATAGTGTCGCAAGTGAAAGAAATACTAAATCAATCACCAAAGAAATACTAAATCAATCACCAAAGAAATACTAAATCAATCACCTACAATTATAAAACCCTCCTGAACGCTTTCAAAATGTGTAAGCATGCGACTTAGCGTTTTATACTCTTCTGGCTTATCTCTCTTTAGTTTAATCAGATATTCTTGAATCAACGATATGATGAGCCTGACATGACCTGCGTACATCCGCGTTGTAGCATATGGGTCAATTGTTAATCCTGTAGTCTTTGTAAAGCTTGATAATATGGGTTCTAATACTTCAAAGTCCGCATATCCCACCTCAAATAGCTTGCTGTTCAAGTGTATGTCAGTTATATCGTAAAAGTCTAAGGGCATGTTTATTTTAGGATGACTTCCATTAATTCTTTCGCGGCCCCTTTCTGCAAAGAAATGCGAAAGAACAGACCAGCTAACAAAAAGGCCAATGCAAACCCCGCAAAAAGATCTACCACACACATGTAGAGTAAAAGGATTCCAGAAGCAAAAATAAAATCCTCATAATGGATGAAATAAGTTAATTTAATAATTGCAGTATTACCGGAATTATCAATTTCTATTCTTCCTTCATCTAACTTAGTACCTGACCAACGTGCAAATTCTATACGTGATGAATTACGGCCACTAAATGATATCGCATAATCTGTAACGTCTGTAAGTTGATATCGATATTCCTTAAGTTGTTCAACGGTTTTATCATGCAAAACACCGGGCGCACCGTCTGCCGCCCGGGTTATTTGAGCTTTAAGTCTTAGTTTGTTAACCAACATAGACAACAAAATCCTGAAATGTCTACAACCCCTTCGTTATCGCCTCATACACCACGTCCTGGATTCTTGGTCTTATGTTCAGGCTGCCCAGTTTGCTGCCTACCGACGGATTTACCCGGTTTGACAGGAACACATAAACCAGGTTATATTTAGGATCAACCCAGATACAGGTACCTGTAAAACCAGTATGCCCATAAGTTTGATCAGAAGCCAGTTTTGAAGGATAATGCCTATCGGCTATCGGGTCCCAGCGGTCAAACCCTAAGCCACGACGGCTTACCGGGGATTGTTTGGAGGTAAACAGGTCAACTACTTCCGGCTTAAAGTATTGTGTCCCGCCGTAACTGCCTTTATTTAAAACCATCTGATATAGTATGGCTACATCATTGGCACTGCCAAACAAACCCGCGTGTCCGGCAACCCCGCCTAAAAGCGCAGATGTTGGGTCATGCACATAGCCATCCAATAATGACATGCGGTATTCCTTATCATTTTCGGTTGGGATTATCCTATCGGGTGTAAAACGGTATAACGGTAAAAAGCCTGCGGTTTGCATCCCCAGCGGGGTATAAAAATGCTGTTGAACATATACATTAAGCGGCACGGCTGTAATATTTTCAACAACCTCCTGCATGAACAACATGCTCACATCGCTGTATACGTATTGTCCGCGGGTTTTCAACGGAGAGCTCAGCATCTCGGGGAACATTACATCTTTATAGTAGTCCTTCCGTAAATAATAGTGGTCGGATACTTTTGTTGGATATGCAGCAGATGAATCTGTACTGTGATCTGTTGGTTTCACCTTCTCAAACGACTGGATATCAGGGATCAAACCGGCCTGGTGCAGCAACACTTCGCGGATCTGGATATCGTTCTTGTTGCTTTTGCGTGCAAGAGGAATATAATCGCCAAGGGTTTTCTCCAGGCTTAGTTTACCCTGATCGGTAAGCTGCATGGTTTCCATAGTAGTGGCCGATACCTTGGTCATGGAGGCAAGGTCAAAAATATCGGTCAGCTTATCGGGCGTTACATTATCATAGGTATGATATCCATAGGCTTTATTAAATATCACCTTACCATCTTTGGCAACCAATACCACGCAACCCGGAGTAGCATGTTCACGGATAGCTTCCTGCGCTATCTTGTCGATACCCTGCAGGTTTGCGGCGTTTATACCGGCTTCTTCAGGAACGGTATATTGCAACCTGGTTTTATCGGTGATAAAACCCATCCCTGTTTTATAAACAGCGCTGTAGTTTTTTGTTAATTTTTGTGAGATAGCTATCCCCCCAAATATAGCTTCGGCGCTGTACATCGCCGATACCTGGGATACCCGCTCCGTCCAGATCACAGGGGCGGTAATAACATCAAGCTTGCCCAATACTGATCCGTTACCAAAAGCGGCAACTATTACATTCTTGTTTTTTTGGTTTGAGCTGATAAAATCGAGCACATCCGGGTTACCCAGATCAGCATCGTTTACCTGTACTATAATGGTGTTATAAAACTTCAGATCGGAAGTTAAGTTGGCCAGCGTTTTATTGCCCGAATAGGTTGCACCATCAAACAGATCAACCTTATTATACTTATTTAAAAGGCTGTCAAAAACGGTGGCATACTGGTTACTGAAATGCACACTGGCGATTTTCAAATCCTCCAGCTTTTGCAAAGGCACCAAATAGGAAGCATTGTTAAGCAACACGGTTGAGTTACCAACTAATCTTTCTTCGGCAATGAAAGCCTGCCCTGTTAACGGCGGGTTTTGTGCACAAGCGGTATTAAATAATGCAAACCCTAATAGTACTAAAGGAACACGGCCCCATTTATTTTTTATCATATACTTTAACTCCGTTTATATAGGTTTTTGTCACTTTGGTTGTTGAGATCTCGCTGCCTTTTATCTTCATGATATCCTTATCCAATATCACAAAGTCGGCAAACTTACCAGGTTCGATGCTGCCTTTTTCCTTTTCTTCAAAGTTGGCTTTGGCAGCCCAGATGGTCATACCTTTTAATGCTTCTATCCTGCTCAAAGCATTTTCGGGCTGGAAGCCACCTTCAGGAAACCCTTTCAGATCTTTACGCTCAACTGCTGCATAAAACGTATAAAGCGGGTTAATATTCTCAACCGGAAAATCAGTACCCAATGGTAGCCATCCGTTTTGCTTCAGCAATTGCTTATAGGCATAAGCTGTTTTAAGCCGTTGGTTGCCCAATCTTTTGCCGGCCCAGTACATATCTGACGTCGCGTGCGTAGGCTGTACCGATGGGATAATACTATACTGACCAAACTTATCCAGATCCTGTGGTGATACCACCTGCGAATGCTCAATACGCCAGCGAAGGTCATTTTTGCCCTTTAAATTGGCTGCATAAACGTTAAGCATTACCCGCACCGCCGAATCGCCGATGGCATGGGTACACATCTGGAAACCATGGGCGGCTATTTTAGGCGCTATCTCTTCAAAATGTTTTTGGCTACTCAGCAAAAAGCCGCTCCACTTGGCCGAGTCGGCATAGGGTTGCAGCAGGCAGGCACCTCTTGAACCAAGCGCCCCATCAGCATAAACCTTAAATGCCCTTACATTTAAGCCCGGCGTTTTAATAATACCATGTTTAAAAAGATAGTCGTAGTTTTCCTGCCTGTCGGCCAGCATCACATACAGGCGCATTTTCAGGTCGCCTTTGTGTTGTAGCTCATTGATAGTATTAATCATGGTGTAAGGCAATCCGCAATCATCAACTGTGGTAAGCCCCACTGCAAAACAATTTTTCTGTGCCGAAAGCAGGGCGGTATCGATAATGGCCGCTGTAGGCTCCGGGATTTTACGGGTAACTATACCCACCGCATTATCAACCAGGATGCCGGTTAGCTTTCCGTTACTGGTTTCTATTTCGCCTCCATTAATGGTTTGTCCAGGTTTAACACCGGCGATGTTCAATGCGGCCTGGTTAGCTATAACCGCATGACCGTCAACCCGGCTAAGTATTACCGGCCTCATCGGGAACAGCGAATCCAGTTTTGCCTTATCCGGAAAATGTTTGTTTGTCCAGTCGTTCTGATCCCAGCCATTGCCGATGATCCAGCCATCGGTATTACGGTCGGCAAAGGCTTTTACCGAGTCGATGATCTCGGGCCAGCTATGGGTACCTACCAGGTTTACTTCCTGCAGGCCCATACCATATTCATAAAAATGGGCGTGAGCATCAATGAAGCCGGGGTAAACCGCGGCGCCCTGTGCATCAATCACTTCGCGGGCATTGTATTTTTGTTCAAGGGAATCGGCATTGCCTACTGCAAGTATCTTTCCTCCGCTTACTACAAATGCGCTTGCTGTTGTAAAATTGCTATCTACGGTGTATACAACCGCGTTTTTTACCAGCATGTCGGCATTGTATTCCTTCTGTTTGCAGGCTGCTGCCAATAATAGCAGCGCGGGCAATAGTCTCTTCATAAAGTGATTGTATGTTTATTGTAATTGTATTAAGCCACAAAAGTATATACAACTATCAAATCATAAAGTTATGCCATCAAATATTTAATTTAGCATCGAAATAGAAATTGAAGGGAATTTTTTTTAGATGTCAGACATTATTCAGCTTTTACCGGATGCCGTTGCCAACCAGATTGCCGCAGGCGAAGTAGTTCAGCGACCGGCTTCTGCGGTAAAGGAATTGGTTGAAAACGCTATAGATGCAGGCGCGGACAAGATCCAGCTTATTATTAAAGATGCCGGTAAATCATTGATACAGGTTATTGATAATGGCTGCGGCATGAGCCTTACCGATGCCCGCATGTGCTTTGAGCGCCATGCTACCTCCAAAATACGCAAGGCCGAAGATCTGTTTGCCATCCGCACCATGGGTTTCCGGGGCGAGGCAATGGCATCTATCGCCGCTATTGCCCAGGTGGAGTTGAAAACGCGCCGTCATGAAGATGAATTGGGCAGCTGCATCATAATTGAAGGATCGGAAGTAATAAGCCAGGAGCCCTGTGCAGCTAATACCGGTACATCCATCTCTATAAAAAACTTATTTTATAACACCCCGGCCCGCCGCAACTTTTTAAAAAGCAACCCGGTGGAGATGCGCCATATTATTGACGAGTTTCAACGTGTGGCCTTGGCGCATCCACAGATATTTTTCACCCTTCACCATGACAGCCAGGAGGTTTACCACTTGCCGGGCACTACACTTAAACAACGTATTGTACACCTGTTTGGCAACAACTATAACCAGCGGCTTGTTCCGGTTGAAGAGGATACAACGATTATTAAACTGCGCGGCTTTGTGGGCAAACCCGAGTTTGCGCGTAAAACCCGCGGGGAGCAGTTCTTTTTTGTAAACAACCGTTTCATCCGTGACTCGTATCTTAACCACGCTGTAACAACTGCGTTTGAAGAATTGTTGCCGGATGATTGTTTTCCATTTTATGTGCTGTTTATTGACATCGACCCTTCCAAGATCGACATCAACGTACACCCTACAAAAACGGAGATCAAATACCAGGACGAAAAAGCTATTTATGCCATTATCCGTTCGGCGGTAAAACGGTCGTTAGGGAGATATAACATTACCCCCAGCCTGGATTTTGACCAGGAAAACAGCATTGAGCACCTGATCACGCCCAAGCCATTTGAAGATATCATTGCCCCTACCATTTCCTTTAATCCAGACTTTAACCCCTTTGCCAATAAGGAAGAAAAACCCAGGCAGGAACATCCGTTTTTAAGGGATAGCGGAGGATATAAAAAAGACCCGATCCCGCAAAACTGGGATACCTTGTATGAGATCTCAAAAAAAGAAACTCTTTTTCAGCACGAGATCCACGAGGAAAAAACTATAGCGGTTGATGAGCAGGATGTGAGCAAACCAAGTGAGCGGCAACTGTTCCAGATCCATAACCGGTTCATCCTATCGCAGATCAAATCGGGCTTTATGCTCATTAACCAGCAGGCCGCGCACGAGCGCATTCTGTACGAGCGTTTTTTATTGCAGCTGCAAAATCATTCGGGGGTAAGCCAGCAAAGCCTGTTTCCGCAGTCGGTTACACTAAATGGCAGCGATTTTGAGTTATTGAGAGAACTTTTGCCTGATATCAAGGCGCTGGGCTTTGACATCCGCGAGTTTGGGAAAAACA
>Ga0163162_10001762_pt1 | contig 20284 bp, 20 predicted proteins | sample S55metaG_FD_115310 | JGI IMG/M metagenome (GOLD analysis project Ga0163162, IMG submission 115310) | Switchgrass rhizosphere microbial communities from Kellogg Biological Station, Michigan, USA - S5-5 metaG | ecosystem: Host-associated > Plants > Roots > Rhizosphere > Soil | place: USA...
CAGGCCCTCCAAATAAATCCAAATCACTCGGACCAGGTAAAATGCTTTTTTATTTTTTTGATTTTGATGGTTCCTGCAATGTATTGGAATTATCAACTTGAGACCACACATCGGGTACTTTCCAGGATCATTTTGTTCTTCACTGGCTGGATTACCTGGACTTTTGCCGAATATATTTTACATCGATTTTGGAACCACTCTAAAACGGTTGACAACAGCAGCGCGATTATTCGTCGTCATCATCATCATCATACACATCCCACAGAAATTAGGATCACCGGCGTCCAACGAGTATGGATGATTGTTATCGCATTCGTGCTGGTTGCGATTTCGGCTTGGACCGACAGCTATTTATATTGGCTCGCTGGTGCATGGATGGGCTTTTTCTGGTTTTTCCAAATGCACTATATCCTTCACCAGGCATGGGCAAGAAAGATTATCCCGACAATGGTGCGATATCATATCGTGCATCATTGCAAACAACCTGATCGCTGTTTCGGAATTTCAACAATGATCTGGGATGTTGTATTCAATACTACGCCGGACAACCAGGTAAAAATCTCACCACGCATTATCGATTTCTACTTCGGGCATGATTAAACTGACTTTGCATGAACAAGACTCTTTGATGGCCTTATTACCGACGATTTTTGTGTTGTTGAATTGTCGACCGCAGTTTGCTAAAGAAATTACTCCTGTTTTTCTCGCTGACAACGCTGATCTGCGTCGATTTATTGACCAGGTTTTTGAGTGAAGTATATATTTGGTTGCTAAAACGATCATCACGGGTTGAAATAAAATCGATAACACTATGATTTAAGAAAGTAACCTTCATCTTACCCAAATCAATTAATACAGTATTGTCACCAATAGCCAATTCATTATAAAATAAATTAAACGCAGCGGCATTGCTTAACGGCTCCGTATTTATGTCAAATTTTTTACCCAGTTCTGCCTGGCGCTCGATGTGATTTAATAGTGCCTCGAGTTTGTCGTATATGACTTCAATATCTTCATCGGATTCGAACAGGTCGCATTCGCGATAGTACTCTATTTGTTGAATCGTTACATTAATACTTTCCAGGTTCCAGATCTCTGTCGTCGGGATTTTAGAATATTGTTGGCTTATTTTCCTTCCAAGGTCCGTGAACTCTGGAAAACGCGTCTTTTTGATAGAAAACTTTTGTCCTTTCATCGACTCGTAATGAAGGATCGATTTCATCCACAGAAAAATCTTAAAAGCCGATAATTCATCAATCTGAAAATGATATATCCAGGGAATATCCTTTGTCAGGAAATAAAGATGCCGCTGTTCAAAGCTGTTCAGAAAAATAAAATTCTGCAACAGGTTTGTCAGGTACGGCCCAAAATAATTCTCCGGGTCGGTGACAATTTTCCCGGTAAAAATCAATGAATCTGTTTGAAGGTGTAAAAACTGATCCAGCGAAATTTTGTAGTGTGTGGAAAGTTTTTGGATCTCTTCAAATGTTATCGGTTTTTCCGCCCTGATGCGCCGATAGGCACTGTCAACACTTATGTTCAAAATCTCGGCGATTTCATCGACCATTGATAGGTGCGGTGACAGACTGTTTTTGATATGCTGAAAAAAAAGTTGCTGTACGGAGGGTTGGTTCATAAGTCAGTTGTTTAGTAGAATCCAGTTAAGGGGTTAGCGAGTTTTGGCAATTATTGCGACTCTATATAAATGTAATATGATTTTTTGCAATCGACAACAAGCCGCATCAAAAAAACACTGACTGGTCGCGGTTTCTGCCCGGTTTTCAAACGCTCCCGCGATAATCAATTAGCAATCGCCTAATTGCCGAAATACATTTGAATCAGCTTTTTCAAACGACAAATTTTCCAAGATGAAGTCCACAATTTTTTATACGGCCCCTTCCCTTCACCTCACACTCGCATTGATTTCATCAGTGTTGGTTTCTGAAGAAAATTTGTTTTCTCAGCCCTATATCGATGTCGTGAACGTGCGACTCGTTAAAAGCCCCGACATAACCCAACCATCGAAAGATCGCAACAGTACAACCCTTGATTATTTCAATGTTTCCACCACATTGCCATTTTTCCTGGTGAATAAAAAGGACGCGATTGTATTGAGTCCGTTTTTTGAAAAATGGTCGTCGACCGTCTCCGGTGTTGACCTCTGCAACCAAGTTCACTATGGAGTGGCTCTTCCGGTCTCGCTCTTAAAAACGATTCCTCATTCAACTTGGAGTCTGCTCACGACAGCTATTGTTCGCATGAATGATATGCGGATCACCAGCGATGGAAAATGGCAATTTGGTGGCGCCGTACTTGCTTCGAATCACCTGCAGAACAAAAATCTCACATACAAATTCGGAGTCTATTTTAACGGGGAATTCTTTGGGTTGTTCATCATTCCGTTGTTAGGAATCGACTGGAAAATCAGCGAGCGGACAAATTTGTTCGGAGTTTTACCTGCGAGCCTTACACTGGAACACAAACTCAATAAACACTTTTTCTCGGGAGTCACTTTCCGAACGTTTACGAATTCATATCACGACTCTGTTCAAAAATATTGGCGGATCGACGAGAACCAACTTGGAGTTTTTGCAGACTACTATATCAACAAACATATCGTGTTGAATTTGGAGGCAGGCTATTCACTTTTCAGAAAGATCAGAAGCGGCGCGAAAGACAACATCACCTACAATTGGAATGCGAGTGATAACCCATATTTCAAATTGTCGCTGGCATATCGAATCAGAACAAGATAACATAACTAAACCCGAATGTATCACCAATAAAACAAAACATCATGAAAAAGATCCATTACATTTTGATAGCTTCAATAATAAGCTTTTCAAGCTGCGCGCATTACTACTACGTGCCAAATACACCCAACATTCCCCAGTTCAAAGAAAAAAATGACATGCGCATCAGCGCAGCTTATAGTGCAGGCGAAATATTTGAAGGCGCCGAGATACAATTCGCCTACGCTGTTAGTCCGCATATCGGAATTATGGCAAATGGCCTTTTTGGTGGAAATTCAGAAGAGGACGTATATAACGATCGTCAATCCGGGAAAGGATCATATGGGGAAGTCGGTGCAGGTTACTACCTTCCATTTACTCCCAAAAAACTTTTTCAGTTTGAGGCTTATGGTGGCGTAGGAACAGGCGTTTCTAACCACGAGTACGGGAACTTTGGAACATCCAGTGTCGGAGCAACAAAATTTTTTATACAACCGTCGATCGGGTATTCCTCAAAGAAAGGACGTTTTGAATTTGCGATTGGATCGAGGTTTACACATATTAACCTGAACGTGAAAAGTCAGTCGGGCATTCAGCATGATGAAAATGTCCTCGATTATTCCTCAGGCTTACAATACGTGCAAGACCATCCTAATTCATGGCTATGGGAACCTTCGTTCCGGGTAAGCGTAGGATCAAAGCAGGTAAAGTTTTTCTTCAGCTATGCGCAGTCTTTTAATTTAACTAATTCGCAACTCGCGCAGGAATTGTCTATCGCTAGCATGGGAATAAGATTGACGTTGAACACCAGGAAGGAATAATGTAAGATGGCAGGCAGGATTTTTACAGCGATGAAAGAGCCGAAGCGACGTGTATTCGCTCTCGGCTCTCTTCCGTTCGCTCCACATTTAACAATCAAACTTGTTTCAGTTTATTTGCTTTCTCCCGTAGCGTATTAAAAAATCTGCTTCTTTCGCGCTCGCCAGTACCACTGACAAGTGTCGCCCGACTCAATAGCGTGTTAAAATTTTGAAACGATTTATCATTGAAACGCTGGTCTTTTGTGGTAATATAATTGATGACGTTATACGTGACAAATGACATTCTCTTATCATCCATTTCAACAAATATGCTATTGTTCCCGAGGATCACTTCGTTGATGTAAAGATGAAAAGATGCCTTGTACGAAACGTCTGTTGCGCCGGGAAAAAACTTCACTCCTTTTTCCGCCTGTAGTTCGAGGTGGTCCAATAATTTCAAGAAAGAATTTATAATGGTCAGCAAGTCATCCTTACTACTAAATACACCGGCATCACGGTAATATTCAATTTGACTGATTGTACTATTGATGCTTTCCATGTTCCAAAGTTCTGTCGATGGAACCTGGTTGTATTCTTTTAGAATATCGTTTCCGAGTTTGAAGCAACCGTCAAAATCATGATCCTGTAAACTAAATTTCCGGTTACTATAGGCCGGGTGATTCAGGATCGCCTTTACCCAGAAAAAAGATTTGAACGTGGCGACTTCCGGAAACATATAAAAATGAAAAACTGGAACATCCTTACACAAATACAAGATGCGTTTTTGTTTAAACGAATTGAAATATTTGAGATAGGCGAGTAACCCTTCCAGGTAACCCGTAAAATCAATCGTTTCTTTGTTGATTTCCGGAGCATGGAAAACGACGGAATCATTTTGCAGCAACAAAACCTGGTCAAGGGAAATGCGATAATGTTCGCAAAGTTTTTTTAATTCCATTAGGGTCACAGGCTTCTCACCACGAATTCTTCGATACACACTATCGGTACTTAGCGCGAGTAACTCACAAAGCTCATCGACAAGCGAGAGGTGGGAAGGGAGCTGATTTTTCAAATGATTGAAAAATTGCTGTTGGAGTTCGGGGGTTTCCATATAAGGAAATTACGGAAAATCCGTAAAACCTTAAAGCATGTTTACGGAAGATTCTTACAAGGATTGATAAATCCAAGGTATCGTATGGCACTTCCTTCAGCATTTGTTTCAATTTGTCGTTGTAACGGGATCCCGCAACAGGACTGGGTTTCAGGCTTCAAATCAATTATCGGTCGCCTTTGGAGAGGCGTAGTTTAGTAGAAGAAAGGATTCACACTTGGATCTTCTGCACTAAACGATCACGTGTTACTATTAACCTTTAAATGATAAGCCATGAAAATTGCTCTTCTCTGCACGATGATAGTTCATACAGTTGTTTTTTCCGCGATTGGCCAGTCGTCAACCGTCCACTTAAGGAAGCTCAATCATATTTCAATTGCGTTTACAAACGCGCATTCTCAAATACCATTCGGCAGTTTCTCAAAACTCTTTTATACGGAATGGCACCCAGGCGTTGAAATAGGAACGGGGTTTACGTGGGCATCAAAGCCACATCATGATTGGATTCAGAATTTCCGCCTGGGATATTTTTATCATGCATTCATTCAGCACAGCATTTCGCTGTACACTGAAGGCGGTTATGCATATAAGTTCCCATATTCAATCAGTGCCATCGCAAAATTGGGAGTTGGATATATGCAGGCAATCCCGGATAGTAAAATTTTGGTTTTGGACGGCAACAAGGGATACGAAGTGAAAAGCAATTGGGGACGCTCACAGGCAATTTTCAACTTTGATATTGGCGTGCAAAAACAAATCAGTAAAAGTGGTTTTAGGATCTTCCTCGAATATTAACAGCGATTCCAGATTCCATTTATTCCAACGTATGTTACCATACTGCCTTACAACATAATACTCTTCGGTTGTCATGTTCCCCTACATCAATAACTCTTAAACACTTTTTATGAAAAAGATATTTTATTCCATAATGATTTTCTCGCAACTTCTTGCTTGCAGAAAGATGGCGATTGAACCGACTTCGGGGCCATCACCCATCCCATCATGGCATGACACCAGCAGCGCGCATCCAAGGAATGAAATTTATAAAAATCTTATTGAGAAATATTATCGCAAAGGTTTGCCGGGAATCTCTTTGCTCGTGAACGATCAGTATGGTTTATGGATCGGTTCCGTTGGGAAGGCGGATCTCGAACGGAATATCAATTTTGAGACAGGCCAGGTTTCTAAAATTGCAAGTATCACCAAGCTGATGGTAGGCGCACTCATTTTTAAATTATTTGAAGATTCTGCGAGAAGTGGTCTCGGGTATCATTCGCTGACTCTTCCGATAAATACATGGATACCTCACCGGATAAGCGATAAAATTCCAAATGGAAATGAAGTCACACTCGGACAACTTTTGAAGCACGAAAGCGGAATTCCTGATATCGCAGAAAATGATAAGTTTTATCTCGATGTGATGAATGATCCGACAAAAAATTGGACGCCGGAGGAATTGTTAAAAACAATTGAAGGGACTGATCCTATTTTTAAGCCTGGTGACACAGCCATTTACTCCAATACAAACACAATTCTTGTGTCGATGATCATTGAAGCAAGCACTGGCAGAAAACACGGCGATCTTTTGAAAGAAAAAATTTTCGAACCACTTGGTATGACGCACACATATTATCAACCTTATGATCCATTGCCATCAAACACTGCGCAAGGCTATTTCGATTTGTACAATAATGAGCAATTGATCAATGTATCAAATATAATTACCGGAAGTGGAAATGGATTTGGAGGAGTGTTCTCCAACATTTTTGATATGTATACTTTTTTGGATGCTTTGTTACTCAAAAAAACTTTGATCTCGGAAAAATCACTCAGCATTATGCAAACATATGGGAAATCCGACGGCACTAACCGTTACGGATATGGGATTATGAAAAAATTTATCGATCGTGGTACAAATGCGGGTATTGGCCATTCGGGAAGAGATCTTGGATATACTGCCAACCTTTTATACTTCCCGTCGAAAAATGTCAGTCACGCTTTCCTGATTAATTATGGCACTGACAACAATAGTTTTCTTAAACAGGTCTTTCTGGATTTTCAAAAGGAGTTGCTTGATATCACCTTACAATGAAGAATTTCCTAAAATATTTTCTGCTTATCAAATTGGTGATCCGCGCCTGGTTCAAACATTTGATGTAACGACCTCCCTTCTTTGCGCCTTTGCGAGAAATATATTCACGCAAAGGCGCAAGGAAGAACAACGAGAATTTTTCATGTTCACATCCTTCTTTTCATCGCCTCGTATAAAATAATTCCGGCCGCAACTGAAACATTAAACGAATCAAAATCGCCGGCCATCGGAATGGTAAAATGCTGATCGGAAGCTTTGCGGATATACGACTGAATTCCCCTGTCTTCACTGCCCATTACCACACAACACGGTTCTGAAAAATCAAGTTGAAAAACTTTTGTGTCCGCCTTCATTTCGGTTGCGAAAATTTTTATACCGTTGAGATGTAGTATGTCGATTGCTTTTAATAAACTATTGACGCGGCAAATAAGGATTTTTTCTAATGCACCTGCTGAAGATTTCAATGCTTCTTCATTTAATGCGGCAATGCCTTTATCGGGAATAATCAGCGCCTGCGCACCACAACAAACCGCGCTACGCGCGATTGCACCGATATTCCGCACGTCAGTAATTCCATCAAGCATCACAAATAAAGGAATAGCGCCGCTTCCTACAATGTGATCGATGGACTGTTGGAGATCCATATACTGTACGATAGCGGCAAATGCAATAACTCCCTGGTGGTTTGCGCGGGTGACGGTATGCAATTTTTCCGGCGGCACCTGCTGAATCGGAATATTATGTTGTTTCGCCAATTTTCTTATTTCACCGATAGATTCGCCGCTGACATTTCGTTGAAATAAGATTTTATCGATCGCACGACCAGATTCAATTGCCTCTACTAAAGGCTGGCGACCGATGATAAGAGAAGAATTTTTCATGAATTGTGAGGAGAACCAGTTTTTGTTTGACAAGAAAAAAACCCGGCTGAGTATCTCTTTGCGCCTTTTGTATTTCAACTTCGCGCCTTTGCGAGAAATTTTCACGCAAAGGCGCGAAGTTGAAATGCAAAAGGCGCAAAGAATATATTTAAATCTGTGCGTGAATCAAAGCTCTCCCTGCAACATCATCAACTTTACTCGCTGAATTCCCGCCACCGACATAGAATCCGTGATCAATCCTTTTTCGACCATTTGATATGCTTCATCAAATGGGACTTTCTTCACTACTAGTTTTTCTGTTTCTTCGGGCATAGGTGTCCGTTGCTCTAACCCGCGCGCTAAATAAAGAATGGCTATTTCATCCGAAACGGAATTTGATAAATGCATCGTAAGTATTTGAGTCCATTCAGAAGCAACAAGGCCTGTTTCTTCTATCAATTCCCTTTTTGCGGATTCAACCGGATCAACATCAAAATCCCCACCACCCTCCGGAATTTCCCAGCTAAATGCATTTAGTGGAAAGCGAAACTGGCCGACGAGATAAATATTCAGGTCATCATCTAACGGAATAATTCCAATCGCAATTCCTTTAAAATGAATCTTGCCGTAAATGCCTTTGCCACCACCGGGATTGATGACGTCATATTCAGTCAGGCTAATCCATTTGTTTTGATAAATCTCCCGCTCAGATAATATTTTCCAGGGATTGTTGTGATCTGTCATGAGCCGAAGGTAAAAAATGGATCGCGGATTTACGGATTTGAGCGGATTTCGCGGATTCTCAGATTGAAGATTACTGATTGATCAGCGGATTTCTCTTCTAGCAAAACGTAGAAACTCAATTTTCAAATATCAAAGGGCAACGTGCAATCTGAGAATCCGCGAAATCCGCGTAAATCGGCAAATCCGCGATTCGAAATTCGCTCAAATCCGTAAATTGCGATCCATTTCCACATTCTTCCTTTATCACGTTTCCACATTCACTTCAACCCGAATGCCTTCTTCACCTTCGGCACATAATCCAATTTCTCCCAGGTAAACAGTTCTACTTTTTTCTTTACCACTTTTCCATCAGGAGATATGAAAGTTTTTTCGATAACTTCCGACTTCCGGCCCATATGACCGTACGCGGCCGTTTCGCTGTAGATTGGATCGCGCAACTTCAATCTTTGTTCAATGAAGTAAGGACGCATATCAAAAATGCTCTCAACTTTTTTTGCAATTTCTCCATCAGTCAAATCCACTTTGGCAGTTCCAAAAGTGTTTACGTTAATGGATGTCGGTTGTGCCACACCGATAGCATATGAAACCTGCACCAATACTTCATCAGCTACGCCGGCTGCAACCAGGTTCTTTGCAATATGTCTTGTTGCGTAAGCTGCACTGCGATCCACTTTCGAAGGATCTTTTCCGCTGAAAGCGCCGCCACCGTGTGCACCTTTTCCGCCATATGTATCAACGATGATTTTGCGGCCGGTCAGTCCTGTATCACCATGCGGACCACCAATTACAAATTTGCCAGTGGGATTGATATGATACTTGATGTTATTATTAAAAAGGTGAGCGTACTTTTTATATTTTGATTTTACTCTCGGTATAAGAATTTCAATGATATCCTTCTTAATCTTAGCCAGCATCTTTTCTTCTGAGTCAAAATCATCGTGCTGAGTCGAAACAACTATTGCATCGATTCTAACCGGTTTGTTGTGATCATCATATTCAAGTGTTACCTGGCTCTTTGCGTCCGGGCGAAGATATTTGACTTGTTTATTTTCTCTTCTTAATGCAGCAAGTTCCTGCAATATTTTATGAGCAAGATCTAATGCCAATGGCATATAGTCTTCGGTTTCGTTACTGGCATAACCGAACATCATGCCCTGATCACCTGCACCCTGTTCCTCTTTTTTCTTTCGATCTACCCCCTGGTTGATATCTGATGATTGCTCGTGGATCGCAGAGAAAATACCGCATGAATTAGCTTCAAACATGTATTCACTCTTAGTATAACCGATCTTTCGAATGACGCCACGCGCAATTTCCTGTACGTCGAGATACGCTTTGGATTTGACTTCTCCAGCCAAAACAACCTGCCCCGTTGTAACTAAGGTTTCACAGGCCACTTTGGATTGTGCATCGAAAGCAAGAAAATTGTCGATCAACGCATCAGAAATCTGGTCAGCCACTTTGTCCGGATGACCTTCAGAAACACTTTCGGAGGTAAATAAGTAAGGCATGTTGGTAAAAAAATTTGATATTAAAAAGATGAGATGTCTCTAAATAAAAAACCATTAATCATACGGCAACAACGATTAATGGATTTTTCGGTGCAAAGATAATAGCAGAATTCAAATTTTAAAACAAATACTTGCTTTGGATTTAAACGGGCTATCAACGTTTATTGCGACAAATCGGTATACAATTGCAAATAGTCTGTTAAATCAGATTCTGCATTGAATGAAAGCACTTTCTTTCCGCGCACTTTGCTGAATTCTTCAACTAGTTTCTTGTCTACTTTTTCGGCGCCAAACGTAATCGCGTCTGCATAAGTGGCGCCTCCGCGGAATAATCCGGTATTATTTGATTCTGCATATGGTTCCAGTTCTTTATCCTTCAATGTTGGATGAATATTCGCCAGCTTTAAGAAGTTTGGACCCAGTTTTTCCTTAAAAGTATTTTGCCCAATGGTGTAAATGACTTTGCTATGGGCAAAGACAGGTTCTTTCTTATAAACCGTTTTCAGGTAAAGAGGAATCAATCCCGTCATCCAACCGCTGCAATGGATCACATCCGGTGGCCATCCAAATTTCTTTACTGTTTCCAGCGCGCCTTTGCAAAAGAAAACAGTCCTCAGACCATTGTCATCGAACCACTTTTCTTTTTCATCGTGGAAAATGTATTTGCGTTTAAAGAGGTCTTCGTTTTCAAGAAAATACACCTGCAAACGGGCATTTGGGAGAGAAGCTACTTTAATTTGTAATGGAAAATCGTCATTATCTATCGAAACGTTGATACCCGAGAGCCGTACAACCTCGTGAAGACGATGCCTTCTTTCATTTATCACTCCAAAACGGGGCATTATACAACGGACCTCAAAACCGTGTTCATTTGATTTAATTGCCAGTTTATTAATGGTTTCTGCAAACTCTGTAAGCTCTAAATAAGGCGACATTTCATTGGCAATAAATAAAATTCTTTTCTTTGTTACCATTATTGCTGATAATTAGTGAAGAGAGGCTTAACCAAAATTCAGTTCAAAATTCAGTTTGCAAAGGTAAGGTATTATTTCCGGAATTAGTGCTGTAGCCACTTTGCAGGGATATTAAAGCATAAAAAATGATCATATTTAAAAAGGCCGAAGTGTTGAATGCCTATCTCACTAAAAAAAGATCTGAAGGGAAAAATATTGGCTTTGTACCAACAATGGGTGCGTTACATACGGGACATCTAACGCTGATTGAAACGTGCCGTCGTGATGAAAATCTTTGCGTCTGCAGCATATTTGTCAATCCCACCCAATTCAACGACCCGAAGGATTTTCTGAAATATCCCGTCACCATCGAAAATGACATTTACCTGCTTGAAAAGAACGGTGCCGATATCCTTTTTCTGCCCCTGAAGGATGAAATATATCCAAATGGAACCAATAACCTTGCGCATTACGAGCTTGGCTATCTCGAGTCATTGCTCGAGGGGAAATACCGTCCGGGGCATTTCCAGGGTGTTTGCCAGGTAATGGAACGACTGCTTCACATCGTGGCACCCGATCATTTATATATGGGTCAGAAAGACTACCAGCAATGCATGGTGGTAAAGAGATTGTTGCAGATCACCAAATCAAAAATGATATTTCATACCGTTCCAACTGTTCGTGAACCCGACGGACTTGCAATGAGCAGTCGCAATACAAGACTTAATGAAGACGACAGAAAAAAAGCAGTTACGATATACAAAACACTTCTCTTTCTAAAACAAAACCTGATGCCGGGGGATTTATTTTCATTATCACTTCAAGCGGCAAACATGTTAACTGCCGAGCATTTCAAAGTGGATTATGTGGCTATTGCCGATGCTGATACGCTTGAACCGGTAGAAGTTTGGAACGGGAAACAGCCATTGGTTGCGCTGATCGCTGCGTTTTTACATGAAGTAAGATTGATCGACAATATGATGTTGGTTTAAGTATTTGCGGGATGTTCACTAAATTGTTTTGTTAGCAATCTTTATAGTTTCACTCAAAAACGCAAATGCACGAAGACTCCACTTTAAGCGTTGCGCCTTTGTGTCAAACTACGTCGATTTTATTTGCGACATCCTTTCCACATTCGACCATCTGATCTCAAAATCCTACTTTTGTGACCTCAAGAAAACATATGGATATAGAAATTCTGAAATCGAAAATACACCGCATTACAATTACGGAAGCAAACTTGAATTATGTTGGGAGTTTGACACTTGACGAGGACCTGATGGATGCCGCAAATATGATCGAGAATGAAAAAGTACAAATCGTAAACGTCAATAACGGAGCACGCATTGAAACGTATCTCATCAAAGGAAAACGTGGATCAGGAATTTGCTGTCTGAATGGTCCGGCCGCACGCCGCGGCGCCACTGGTGATATCGTCATTGTGATTTCATATGCCACCATGGATTTTGAAGAAGCAAAAAAATTCAAGCCATTTGTGATTTTCCCAAAAGACGGCAATAAACTTTGATTCAAACGCGTATAAGTAATGGAGATACAGTTGACAGATTACACTGGGCAGTCTCTGGAATTAATTTACGACTCAAACCGTCAACTGCCATGTGCCGATTGCTCACTACAAGATTTATGACATTGCGCAATTCTTAGTAACTTGATCGCATCTATGAATAAAAAACTCTTATCCGTTCTACAATATTTATTTTTTGCAGCGTTGGCGGCATTTTTTGTGTGGCTCAGCTTGCGCGGGTTGGACAGAAAAAAATGGGGCGAATTAAAAGATGCGATTGACCGGGCTCATTATTGGTTGCTGATCCCGGTTTTTTTATTCCTGTTACTCGCCCATTGGTTGAGGGCGATGCGCTGGAGACAATTAATGGAGCCCCTCGGATATCATCCCTCCAAACTCAATAGTTTTTTTGCCGTGATGATCGGGTACTTCGTAAATCTTGGTGCACCTAGACTTGGTGAAGTCATCAAATGCACGATCCTTGCCCGATATGAAAAAATACCCGCAAACAAACTCGTCGGAACCATCGTTGCGGAAAGAGCGTTTGACGTAATATGTCTCGCGATCGTATTCGGACTTACATTCATTTTTCAATTTGACGTGATAGACTCCCTGGCAAAATCATACATCTATCCTCTTTTTGAAAATAAAAGCGGGAAAGTTTCTTACGAAAAAATTGCCATCCTCGCGGGTGGTTTAGTCGTCTTTCTACTGGTTCTAAAATTTTTATTCAGTCGCCTTGGTCACATCAACATCGTTCAAAAAATAAAAAATATTTTGATCGGCGTATGGCATGGTTTGATCAGCGTTCGCCAGTTAAAAAATAAACCATTATTTTTTGCATACACTATTGGCATCTGGATGCTTTACCTGGTGAGCACCTGGTGCGGTTTTTTTGCCATCTCAGAAACTAGTAAACTCGGATTAGCCGATGCGCTGACAGTTCTTGCCATGGGCAGCGTAGGTATGATTCTTTCACCGGGAGGTATTGGAGCATATGCGTTGTTGGTGCAGGAGACAGTGGCACTATATAACATTCCAAAATTGCCGTATGGGCAGGCGTTAGGATGGCTGCTATGGTTCGGTCAATTCCTTAGCTTTGTATTCTTTGGTGTTGTCAGTTTTATTTTGCTTCCACGCGTCAATAAAACAAAGAATGAAGAGCCCGCAAATAATCTCGCATAAAATTTATCAGTTACCAGAATTACGTCGTGTAGTGGAACGATTGCGTTTGCTAAGAAAAACAATTGCATTTACCAATGGCGTTTTTGATATCATTCACCAGGGGCATATCGCATCGTTATCACAAGCCGCTACAGAAGCAGATTTTTTAATTGTTGCGATTAACTCGGACGCATCAACTAAGAGATTAAAGGGACCAAAGAGACCTGTAAATAGTGAACAGGCAAGAGCAACTGTCATGGCATCACTACTTATGGTCGACGGTGTTGTTATTTTTGAAGAAGATACTCCACTCGAATTAATTAATGCACTAAAACCCGATGTGCTTGTGAAAGGTGGTGATTATACACTCGATCAAATTGTCGGCGCGAAAGAAGTGATGGAAAATGGTGGACGTGTTGTGATCAATCCGACGATTGAAGGATTTTCAACTACGAATACGATTGAAAAATTACGGACTTAAGAATTTCTTACTAAGATTTATTTTCACCGCTGCTGATGATGTAATTGATTTATCCCCTATACATTCTTTCAACTTCCTGTACAATTAATTCCATCTGCCTGTCATCACCATTGGCATCGTAGGGCTGCTTGAGGTTGCTGCCAAAAAAGAAAGCGACGGTTTGCCAGAAGCGCGCCGTGAATCCGCCTTTATATTCTTTGATAATGTCGTAACAATTGTTGCCTGTCTGCCTGTTGATCAATTTCATCAACACTTTTCCCTGGTAAACTGAAAGTTTTTCCAGTGGATCGGCAAATTCTTTTTTCAAATCTTTTTCCTTTGACTTGATATAAGATTTTCTGTCTCCTTCTTTTTTCATTGTCGCCAAATGTGCATTCATATCATTCATGATTGCACCTGCTTTACGTGCATATGGATATGTCACGTAGACCGCGTTGCGCAATCTTGTCCATTCCTCCACACGTTTACGCATTGCATGACTCATCGGAGCCGATATCCAGACCATCGCCAATGTTCTGGATGGAATGGTGTCACCGTTATAAACAATTATCGGAACCAGTATGGTATCGTTCTTACCGTATTTCGGTTCAGTTGGAGTTTGCGCAAATGAAGAAATACCCGTCATCAAAAGGAGTACGATGATCGAAGGAATCAGCAGGTATTTTTTCAAGGCAGAAGTCATAAATATCGAAAATAAAGATAGTCAAATTCGGTGGAAATTCATACCTATCTGCCACGTTAAGAAATCGTGAAAGCGGTCTAATCGACTCCATAAGACCCTGAATGAATCGGCGTAGATTCACACAAAGGACAAGAGTCGCGAACTGTTCGCGACTCTTGTTCCTTTGTGTCTTTGTGTGAAACCAAAACAGGTCCAACGTACAAGTCAGCCGTTATCCGGCCACTTTCAATTGCACGCGTCTAATAATGCTCATCACAAACCCGATAATCATGATAATTGTCCCGATCCACAGGACATTGATCTGGGGAAATTCATAAACTTTCAACGCAACGAAAGGAACCAGGTTGGAAGATTCTTTGACTCTCAATTCAATCTTATTACCTCCACTTACGCGGCCAAGTACCAAGGCAAGATTTTGTGAAAACACAGTATCCGGAATTAAATGCACTTCGTTATTTCGAACATACAGCACAGGTCTCGCATGATATTTCATCGTATCATGACTGAAAACAGTAATCGCTGCCATCAAGGCCGTGTCCCTATCCTTTACGAATTGATATTTCTCGTTGCGTGGATTGATCACAACTGAATCCAGGACCATATATCCCTTCGAATAAAAAACAGTATCGCGAATTGCAATCGGATAGGTCTTAAATCCGCTTGTATCGCCTGCATCTCCTTCTCCCAAATTATCAGCCGCACTCACATAAGAGAAAATATCCCGGTCCCAATAGTGCCGTTTATCCGGATTTGCTGAAATACCTTCCTGTCCTTTTGTGTTTTTAATCCAATTCGGATATAAAATAAAATCCTCCTTTCCATCTTTCTTGCGGAAACGGATTTTGAAATAAGTCATTTTTGTTAATTGGTCCACCGAGTCACTCGCAAGATATGTCGCCCAATATTTTCCCATATCAGTCTCCACATTTTTCAGCAATGTGATATTCTCCAAAGGATTTTGTTTGGATGTAGGATCAAAATTGATATTGATTCCGGTTGTGTTGTATGATAACACTTCTTTCTTGGCGGATGACAGTAATATCCCAACCAACATCAACCCAAACCCTACGTGTGCAATAGATGCACCGGCAGTTTTTAATTTCCCGTTTAACCCGGACCATATATAGCAGGCATTCGCGACAACTGCATAAATCGCGGCAAATAATCCAAGATGAATCGCAGCTAAAAATCCCGCACCATATTTATCGTAATGAATTCCTCCAAACACACTGAACAAAACGGACAGCGACAATGCGATTGCCGTAGGTATCCATATTTTTTTTATGAAATAAGCTTTCGTTGTCTGCTTATATTTCAGGTATTGCGTGATAGCGGTAAGTGATCCCAAAATAATTGCGATAAAAATCTCAATACGATTATAAGCAAATTCAACGTCCTCTCCTACCGTCATTTTTGTCCCGGTCAATTTGTTGATCACTGGCAGAGATGTCGCGATCATCACAAATAATGCAGATAAAAAAACAACGAGGGCACCGATGAACATCCAAAATTCCCTTGAATACGTGTTTTCTTCTTTTCGGATATGCGGAATTTTTTTATAGTGCCTGACAAATAAAATAATTGCGGGAACAAAAAATACTCCAATCAGTAATATTAATTGCAGATCCATTCCCGAACCGACAAACGCATGAACAGAAGTATCTCCTAATATTCCGCTTCTTGTCAGGTAAGTCGAGTAAAGAATGAGTACAAACGCGAGAATAAGGAAGAGGTGAGTGGAACGCAATGAGTGGCCGGTTGCATTGAATACAACAAGCGTATGGAGACCGGCAACCATAACAAGCCACGGTACGAGTGACGCATTTTCTACGGGATCCCATGCCCAATAACCACCGAATGTAAGCGACTCATAAGCCCATGCCGCCCCCATCATAATGCCCGTTCCCAACAGGCAAGCTGAAAATAATGTCCAGGGCACGGCGGATTTGGTCCAGCCGGCAAAATCTTTTTTCAACAAACCAGAAACTGCAAAAGAAAACGGAACAATTGTCGATGCAAATCCAAGAAATAAAATCGGGGGATGAATGACCATCCAATAGTTCTGTAGAAGTTGATTGAGGCTTTGACCGTCCTGCATTTGCGGGATCTTCAAATAATCTGCACGTTGAAATATCGGGGCTTCTCCAAATTTTTGCCGAACAAGCAGGAACGGACTGTTGCCAATCTTCACACCGAAAATGTACACACCCATGATCATTGTCGACAAACAAAACTGCGCGAAGCTGATCACAGTCATTACTGGAGCCGCCCATTTCTTCGATCTCAAAATAATTATGATCCCGAGAATGCAGTGCCACATCATCCACAATAAGAAACTTCCTTCCTGTGCTTCCCAAATACAGGCCAATAAATATTTTGGTGAAAGTGCTTTACTAGAGTGTTCCCAGGCAAAATTATATTCAAACAGGTGCGAGCGGACGATATAATAAATTGTCGCGAAGACGCCGAATACTGCGACTGCATCTACAAAAAAAGCCGCACGTGCAAGAGATTTCCACCGGCTTTCATCTTCAATATCTTTTGCTTTTGTTGCCTTGAAAAAAGCGATCACAGAAACAAACGAAGCAGCGAACGACAGGATAACAAAGAAATGACCCAGCTTACCCGGGAATAAATGTTCGCCGATATAGTCCATGTTTTTATTGGTTTTCGCTCAGGTTTTTCTTGGCTGCCTCAGGATCGTCTTTATACTTGGAAGGACATTTGATCAGAATTCCATCTTTTTGGGTGATTTCAAAAACATCTCCGTTCATTTTTCCCTTCAACACAATACGCTCCGCTTTTTCCATATCATATGGTTTTCCATAATAATAAACCACTTTTGCTTTATTACCCAGCGTATCTGCGATATGAAAGCTGAGATAGTTCGGATTTTTTGCGGGATCATATTCGATTGGAATGCTGTTGTCCAGTTTGGCAATGATCGTTACGCTTTTCCCTTCTTTTTGTTTTGCTGAAGCAATGGTTTCATACGTGGAAAGGTTTCCCATAAAACTAACGAGCACCCCGATCGCTATTGCAATGAACACCAGCAGGATAATGTGAAGTTTTTTCATAATCGAAGGCAAAGTTAAATCATTTACGATTGTGATGTACGATTTCCCTTTCCAGAGCGTTTAGTTTTTTAACAAATCAAAAAATCCCGACCCTGTTTTTAACTTTTTTAAAAAACTGTGTAAAAAATGGCGCATTCGATGTTTCAACTTGTAAATCCGGGAGCGATTTTTGAAGGTAGCTCTTACTGCACTAACTTGCACAGAATTTCCAGTACCGACATCAATTACATAGCACGATGAAAGATCTATCCCAATTTGACTCGAACGCGGCGGGGAACCCTAAGAATAACATTTTCGGACTTCCATTTACTGAGGCAGAAGCGCGAGTTGTCATTCTTCCAGTTCCCTGGGAGGTTACTGTCAGCTACGGTTCCGGAACTTCCCGGGCAGCAGAAAAAATTTTTTACGCAAGCATGCAGGTGGATTTATTCGACAAGGACACGGACAATGCCTGGAAGGAAGGATTTCACATGCGGCATTCTGATAAGAAGGTCCTGATGAAGAGCGACTACCTGCGCAAAGAAGCCGAACTGTTCATCGACTATATTTCCAAAGGAGAATTATTGGAGAAAAACAACTTCATGTGCAAGTCGCTGAAGGAAATCAATGAAGGCAGTGCCAACATGAACAATTGGGTGTATGAGCAAACTTCAAGTCTCCTCAAAGAAGATAAACTCGTTGCCATTCTCGGCGGCGACCACAGCGTACCACTCGGATATATGAAAGCCATCGCTGAAAAACATGGCGACTTCGGAGTTCTTCAAATCGATGCACACTGTGACCTCCGTAAATCATACGAGAGATTTATTTATAGTCACGCCAGCGTCATGTACAACGCGCTCAACGATATTCCTCAATTAAAAAAATTAGTGCAGATCGGTATTCGCGATTTCAGCGAGGAAGAATGGGAATATATTCAAAACAACAAACAAAGAGTAGTTACCTACCTCGACAGAGACATCAAAGACCGGCAGTTTGAAGGTCAAACCTGGGAAAACATCTGCAGTGACATTGTGAACCAGTTGCCGCAAAAAGTTTATATCAGTTTTGACGTTGACGGACTCGATCCGAAACTTTGTCCCCACACCGGTACGCCTGTTCCCGGTGGGTTCGAAGCAGATCAGATATTCTATCTCGTTAAAAAAATCATACAAAGCGGAAGACAATTCATCGGGTTTGATCTTGATGAGATCGCAGTCGGTGAAACTGATTTTGATGCCAACGTCGGCGCAAGGATTCTCTGGAAAATGTGTAATTTACTGGCTTCAGGAAACAAGCTCTCAGTAAACGATAAGGTCGAAGAATGCGCTACCACTATGTTGTCACATTAAGAAGAGATAACGAAAAGGCGGTCGATATCATTAGTTTTTTTCTCTGCCTGCTTTCAATTCTTGCATTTGTTTTTCAACAAATCAACACGCGAAAATTCAACCCATTTTTTACGTTTGCGGCATTATTGGTGAGTGTTGGACTTGTTTACAATTTTGTCTCTTCAAAAAATGGAAAGCAGGTTCGTTTTAAAAATTGGTTGCTAATTTCAGGTGTATTCTGGTTAGGCATGCCTTATCTGCAATGGCTCAGTGCCATTTTTTTTATTCTTGCATTTCTCGAGTACCAGGCAAAATATCCTCTCGAAGTTGGCTTCTCGAATGAAATGGTTGTGATAAACACACTCATCAAAAGAAAAATTCCGTGGACCGATTTCAAAAATGTGATGTTGAAAGACGGATTGCTTACACTTGATTTTAAAAACAACAAACTTTTCCAGAAAGAGGCATTGGACGATGAGGAAGACGATGTAGACGAAGACGAATTCAATGATTATTGCAAAACGCGACTGCTCAATGCAAATCAGTCAGGTTTGATGATAGAATCATAGTGGATCTAATTAATCCTGCATTAGGACGAGTTTTTCTTTTTTTATCAGCATACTGTCAATTGGGACCGATTTCATTAGAATACTCACGTCATTCCCTTTCCATTTACCTGTTACATTCATTTGGTCGGCCTGCGGGAAATCGTAGTGAAATAAATACTTTGCCGAACTATCTACCCCGTCCTGCAGGGTGAAAGTTTTTTTTAATGTATCCCGATCACATTTATACCAGGTCTTTTCATCTCTCATATTACACACAATTGCATCGTTAGCATTTGCAAAAAGCAATCTTCTCCAGCGAAGCGTATCTGTGAGTAGCGGAGGCAAAGTATCCTTTGCGATAAAGACCAGTACCTCGTATAATTTTTCATTTTTTGAATTGGCCAGGTCCCTTTTGTACTTCCGCACATTTAGTATCGTAAAAATAAGGAACGCGACAAACGGAACGATAATAAGGATCGTCTTCAGCGTGTACGTCTTGACGTTAGATTGAAACCGGTAAAGAGTATCGCTAAGAAAAACGGGCTTTTTATAAAAAAACAACTGCACCAGTCTGTACATATAAGGTATCAGGAGATAAAGCAGCGAGGCCAGCAACAATGACGAGAATAATTTCACCGGAATATTGTAGAAAATATTAAAGGCAACTACATTTATCAGTACAATCAGCAGGACC
>Ga0163162_10001764_pt1 | contig 20274 bp, 28 predicted proteins | sample S55metaG_FD_115310 | JGI IMG/M metagenome (GOLD analysis project Ga0163162, IMG submission 115310) | Switchgrass rhizosphere microbial communities from Kellogg Biological Station, Michigan, USA - S5-5 metaG | ecosystem: Host-associated > Plants > Roots > Rhizosphere > Soil | place: USA...
CGCGACGAGCAGGCCGGCGACGGCGATAGCGACTCGCCGTATCGCGGTGCGCGGCGCGACCATGGTCACTTGGCCGGCTGCGATGACGCGAAGGCGCCATCGCGATCATTGGCCAGGACGTTGCCACCGCGCGAATGGATCGCGCCGCCGCCAAGCACGGCGAGGCCGGTGACGTTGCCCAGGAGATTGCTGCTCGACATGAAGACCTGCGCCGCGACGCCGCTGGCGCCGCCGGCGCGTATCCCGATATTATTGTCGGAAATCCACACATGGTGCAGGTAGAGTCGCGCGGTCGCCGACGGGTCGAACCAGACGCCCGCGCTGTCCGCCGTGCCGAACATCCTGATCGTCGTGTTGCGGATGGCGAGCGACCGGCCGGAAAGGAAACGGACGCCGTGAAGCCCGGTGCCCGCGCCCTCGATATCGAGCCCGCTGAGCAGCACGACATCGTCAGGCCCCGCCTTGACGATGATGCCGGTCGTGCCGTTGGCTGCGATGCCGCCCTCGACCCCGTCACAGACGATCGCGATCGCCTTGGTGATCGTCACGCTGCCAAAGCCGCCGCTGTCGAGACAGTTTATCTCGCCCGCCGCCGCGGTCTTGGAGATCGCGCCGGCGAAGGTCTTGCACGGCGCGGTGCGGCTGCACGGATTGACGTCGTCACCGACCCCCGACACCCAGGTGCGCGAGGCCTGCGCCAGCGCCGGCCGGGCCAGGCCAGCCATCGCGGCGAAAAGCATGGCGGCGATGAAAACGGATCTGATCGGGCTGCTGCGCATTCGAGCTCTCCTGTGCGGGTAATCCGGCGTCTTGCTGACGCATGATCCCCTCGGGGAGCAGGCGCATCGCGCGGTTCGCTACCGAACGGTGCGCCTTTTGACGGGAGAGTCCAGCCCCGTAACGATTTCGCGCGGGCGTCCCACGGGCATGAATGCCGCCAGAAATAGGCGACCGCACAGCCAGGGCCGTCAGCGCAAACTGTCATTGTGATGAAGTCGGAACATCGCGCGACTGCGTCGGCGGCCGTAGGTTCGCATGACGGCCTGCGCCGATAATTCGCGCCGACGATACCGGTTCAGTCGGCCGCGCCTTTCCGCAATATCCGGTCCATCGTTCGCCCCTTCGCCGGCTCGTCGACCAGCTTGTCGAGATAGCGAATCTCGCGCATCGTCGGCTCCTCCACGTCCTCGACGCGGACGCCGCAGATCGTGCCGGTGATCTGCGACCGCGCGGGGTTCATGCGCGGCGCCTGGGCGAAGAAATCCTCGAACGTCGTCTTCTTCTCCAGCTCGCCGTCCAGCGTCGCCTGGCTGTGGCCGGTCAGCCAGCGGATGATCTCGTCGACCTCGGCCCTGGTGCGGCCCTTCTTCTCCGCCTTGGCGACATAATGCGGATAGACGCTGGCGACGCTGACGGAAAAGATGCGGTGTCTGGTCATGGCTCATCCCGTGCTGGTCGACGCGGAGCATATCGCGGCGAAGGCCGGCGCTCCATCCCCGCTTTCCATTCGCGCCGCGCCATGCTCCACTCGCGCATCACGCAACCGAAGGGGGCAATGATGCGCAACACGAAATGGCTGGCCGGAATCGCGGCGCTCGCCCTCCCGCTCGCCGCGCACGCGCAGAGCGCGCCGATGACGCCGGACGAGACGCGTTTTCGCGACCTCTATCGCGAGCTGGTCGAAACCGACACCAGCGCCACCACCGGCAGCTGCACCGCGCTGGCCGACAAGGTCGAGCGGCATCTGCGCGAATCCGGCTATGGCGACGCCGACATCACCCGCTTCGCGATTCCCGAGCGGCCGAAGGAGGGCGGGCTGGTCGTCGTCCTGCCTGGCGCCTCGAAGACGCTGAAGCCGCTGCTACTGCTCGGCCATATCGACGTGGTCGCGGCCAAGCGCGCCGACTGGACCCGCGACCCCTATGTCATGGTCGAGGAGAATGGCTATTTCTACGGCCGCGGCACCGCCGACATGAAGGCGATGGACGCGATCTGGATCGACGCGATGCGCCGCTTCCGCGAGAGCGGCTACCACCCGAAGCGCACGATCAAGCTGGCGCTGACCTGCGGCGAGGAGGGCGGGTCGCCGTTCAACGGCGCGGAGTGGCTGGCCAAGAACCGGCCCGAGCTGATCGCCGCCGAATTCGCGCTCAACGAGGGCGGCGGTGGGCGCACCGACGGGCACGGCAAGCTCGTCACCGCCAGCATCCATGTCGGCGAAAAGGCCTCGCAGCACTACCGCATCGAGACGACCAACCCGGGCGGGCACAGCTCGGCGCCGGTGCGCGACAATGCGATCTATCAACTCGCCGATGCGCTGGTGAAGGTGCGCGCGCTGGAATTCCCGATCCGCTTCAACCCGACCACGCGGGCGTTCTTTGCACGGGCTGGCGCAGCGCGGGGCGACGAACTCGGTGCGGCGATGATCGCCTTGTCGAAGAACCCCGCCGACGCCGCGGCCGAGGCGGTGGTCAATCGCGACAAGAGCTACCATTCGATGCTGCGCACTACCTGCGTCGCGACGCTGATCGATGGCGGCCATGCCCCCAACGCGCTGCCGCAGCGCGCCGGCGCCAACATCAACTGCCGCATCGTCCCCGGCGAGACCGCCGAGACGACGCGCGCGGCGCTGGTCGCGGCGATCGGCGATGCGGGCGTGACGGTCACGCCGCAGGGCGCGCGCGGCCCGCTGGCGGTGCCGCCACCGCTCGACCCCAGGGTGATCGGGCCGGCGGAGAAGCTCGTCGCCAAATATTATCCCGGCGTGCCGCTGATCCCGACCATGTCGACCGGGGCGACCGACGGGATCTTCCTCGAGGGCATCGGCATCCCGTCCTACGGTCCGCCGGGCCTGTACGGGGACCCGGACGGCAACGGCACGCACGGCCTCAACGAGCGCGAGGCGGTCCGCGCGGTGTTCACCGGGCGGGCGCTGCTGACGGAGCTGGTGAAGGTTTATGCCGATGCGAAGTGATGTGAACTGAGTTCCTCCCCGGCACGGGGAGGGGGACCGCGCGCAGCGCGGTGGAGGGGCTGGTCGGGCGAGCGCAGGCAGCTAATAGGATCGGTTCGTTCGCCGCGCGCGAGGCAAACGCACCCCTTGCGGTCGAGGCCCGGACACCCCCGACCAGCCCCTCCACCATACTTCGCATGGTCCCCCTCCCCGTGCCGGGGAGGTATTAATTGCGCTCGATCGCCTGGCCCGCGTCACGCCTCGGCGATAGGCAGCGCGGATGACCCGCTACGACCTCGCCATCCTCGATTTCGACGGCACGCTGGCCGACAGCGCCGACTGGTTCTTCGCCGCCTATGACGAGGTGGCGACATGCTTCGGCCTGCGCCGCGCATCGCGGGCCGAGCTGGAGGGGATGCGTGCGCTCGGTACGCGCGCGATCATGCGCCGGCTCGACGTCCCGATGTGGAAGTTGCCGCTGATCGCACGCGACATGCGCGCCCGCATGGCGCGCGACATTGCCGGCATCGCGCTGTTCCCCGGTATCGGTGACGCGCTGGCGGCGCTCGACGCGCGCGGCGTGACGCTGGCGATCGTCAGCTCGAATGCGGAAGGCAATGTACGCGCGGTGCTCGGGCCGGACCTGGCCGGGCGCATCGCCTTCTGGGGCTGCGGCACGGCGCTGTTCGGTAAGGCCAAGCAGCTGCGCCGCGCGCTGCGCGCCACCGGCGTCGCGGCGGGCGGCACGATTCTGATCGGCGACGAGACGCGCGATATCGAGGCGGCGCGGGCGGCCGGCATTGCCTCGGGTGCCGTATTGTGGGGCTATGCCGCGCCGGAAGCGCTGATCGCGGCGGGGCCGACATTGGTGTTTCGCGCCGTGAGGGACCTAGCGCAGGTCTAAAATATCTCACCGGCATGCCGAGCAAAAGCAACGGCTTGTCGTGCATAGATGACGAAGAATTCATGCGACCGCCCGCCGCTGCCGCGATAGCCTGCGCCCGCTTTTCGGGAGTATGCCGCGCGGCCACGGCCATGGGGCGGGGACCGCGCTTACCCGTTGATGCCGTCGTACAGCGCCTCGAGCCGGTCGACATCGGCGACTACCGTCTTCTGCTCGGCGAGCCAGCGCGCGGTGGCGTCGTGCATCGGTTCGCCCTTGCGGCCATCATGCAGGGTGGCGCCCTGTTCGATCAGCCAGATCATGTCGCGCGCGCGGGTGCGCTGGAGCCGCAGATGCGTCATCCATTGCTCGACGATCTCGGCGGGGACTTGCCTCTTCATCACGCTCTCTCCTGTTCACGCCGATATAGGGGGGCGCCGCAGGATTACAGGCCTGCTTTCCTCCCCTCCCTGGACAAGGCATCGGGTGCCGCGCCCCGCGCGGTTCAGGTCAGGCCGGGGGCCTGACCGACCCGATGCTGGGCTGGGGGTGGGTCGCTATCGCGGGAACGGAGCGCCAGCCTCAGGCCGACCCACCCCCGACCCCTCCCTTGTCCAGGGAGGGGAGAGAAGAGGGAGCGGAGCCGCGTCAGGCGCTGGCGTAGAGCCAGGCGCGGCGCTCGCGCTCGTCCATCAGCCCGACCGCGGCGATCTGCATCACCGCGACCGGCAGCAGCACGAAGCTGTGCAGCATCATCGCGGCGAACAGGCCGCAGCCGAACACCGCCAGCATGATCATGGTCAGTGCGACCAGGAAGAAGCGCGCGCCGGTCACGCCGAACAGCGCCAACGTCGCCGCGCCGCCGATCGCGCAGGCGATCGCCACCGCATTGGGGGCGACGACGACGAGGCAGATCAGCGCCAGGGCGTAGAGCCCGACCCCGGTCTGCAGGCGGCTCGACCAGACGAAGGCGTCGCGCGGCGGCATGGTTATTTCCCCTTTAATCATCATTGTCGCGACGAACGGTCGGCGCGGCGCGATGTTCCGAGGAACCTTTGGCGGAAGGGTGGTGGAGATTTGGTATATGCGCCGGCGGCACCGAAATCGCGCCGGATCGGACACGAAAGTTGCCGCCGCCGCGACGCGGGCGTGATAGTCTCGGCGCGGCTCGGACACTGACCACGGGGGCGAAATGCTCAACCTGCGCGTGATCAACAATGGCGACCATGCCGCACTGATCTGGTTTCCCGACGACGCCGCGCCGATCGCGGCGTGTCGCGGCTTCGCATTGCAGCGCAAGCTGACGCGGGCGGGCAAGAACAGCACGACGTGGCTGCACAATTATGTCGGCTTTAGCGATGGCGAGGCGCCGCCGAAAAAGGGCGAGGAATGGCGCTGGCCGATCCAGCGTTACCTGTGGTGGGATTATGGCGTCGGCGCGGGCGACACGGTGAGCTACCGCGTCGTGCCGGTGACCGGCGCCGACCACCTGCACCTCGCGCTCGACGAGGCGGCGGCGACAGCATGGAGCGCGGCCGAGACGATTTCCGGCCAGGATGGCCCGGCGATCGAGGCCTATTTCAATCGCGGCATCATCGCCACGCAATGGGTCGCCCGCGCACTTGCCGCCGAGGCGGCGAAGCAGACCGCGGGCCAGCCGCCGACCGCGCGGGCGGCGCTGATGAAGGCGATCGACCAGCCCGGCAATAGCCTGCGCGACGCGCTGAGCGGCCTACTCCGCCCGCGCCTGCTCGATTTGCTGAACAACGCGCCGGGTAAGGTGTTCGCGGCGCTATACGAGCTCAACGATCCGGAGGTGGTCGCGGCGTTCACCGCGCTCGGCGCCAACTGCAACCTGATCCTCGCCAATGGCGCGTTCAAGCCGCCGGAAAATGACGAGAATGCCGCACTGCGCGCGACGCTGCGCGCGGAAGGCAAGATCAACCTGTTCGACCGGCTCGTCACCGGCGCGCACTTCGCGCACAACAAGTTCGTGGTGTTCTGCGATGCGGCGGGCGCGGCGCAGACGGTGTGGACCGGCAGCACCAACATGACCGAAACGGGTCTGTGCACCCAGGCCAATAACGGCATCATCATCAAGGACGCGGACGTCGCCGATGCCTTTCTGAAGGAGTGGCAGCGGCTGCAGGCGGCGAAGAACGGCTACCCCGCGACGCTCAAGGCAGCGCATGCCGCGAAACGGACCTTCGCCGTGCCGCCCGGCGCGGCCAAGCCCGACCAGATCACCGTGTGGTTCGCACCGACGCCGCACGGCGAGGACATGGTCCATGCCCGTTCGCTCATCGCCGGGGCGAAGGACGGGATCATCTTCCTCAACTTCAATCCCGGCGCGTTCCAGGAAGATCCCAAGGACTGGACCCTGCTACAGTCGATCCTCAACCGGCATCAGCCGGGCGCGGGCGCGGCGTATGATCCGACGCTCTACATCCGCGGCGTGGTCAATCAGGAGATCCCCAGGATCACCGCCGACCCGACCGCGCCGGTGGTGCCGCCGGTGCTGCTCTATGACGGCGGCACCGCGCCGCCGGTGCGGCTCGACCAGGATGTGCTGGTGCCGGCCAACATCAAGCAGGATTATCCGCACTGGCAGACCGAGCTGAAGGGCGCCAGCAACGTGATGATCCATTCGAAAGTGGTGATCATTGACCCGTTCGGCGATCATCCGGTGACAATGACCGGCTCGCACAATCAGGGGATGAAGGCGAGCCGATCGAACGACGACAATCTCGTCATCATCGAGGGCAATGCCGCTTTGGCCCAGGCCTATGCGCTCAACGCGATCGCGATCTTCCAGGAATATCGCTGGCGGCGTTATGTCGCGGTGCATCCGGATGCGACGCATGCGCGCTGGACGGGGCTCGAGGACAATGACGGCTGGCAGAACGGCCACCTGACACGCGACGCGGCGGAGATGGCGTTCTGGCTGAAGTGAGGGGGATCAGGCGGCGGCGCGCATCCCGCGGGCGGGGCGGTGGGCGTGGCGCAGCGCGCGGCGGCGGGCGCGGAAGCGATAGCGCCACAACCCGGCCTGGGCGCGCGGCGGCATCGGCGCCTCGCGGCGCGGCGGCGGGCGGCGGATGACGCCCTCGGGCGCCGGGCCGAGCAGGCGGCGATGGCGCGGACGCTCGGCGAGCCAGGCGCGCTGCGCGGCGGCCTCGGTATCGTCATGGATATGGTCGCGCTCGCCGGGCAGCGGACGGAAGGCACCATGACCGAGCCGGCGATGCTCCTCGCGCAACGCGGCGAAGCGCGACGTCGCCCAGAAGCGGTGCAGCAGGCGATCGCCGCGATCGAGCCGCGCACGCAACTCGTCATCGACGCGCGACACCGCACGCAGCGACCGCCGCGCGCCATCCGCACTGACCCAGATCTCGTAGAGCAACGCCGCCATCGAATCCCCCGATTCCGCGACGCAGCATAGCAAGAATGGCGCGGGAGGCGAGGGGGTGGTTTGCGCTCCTTCTTCTCCTCCCTCTCCCCTTAATGGGGAGAGGGCCGGGGAGAGGGGTGGCCACAAGCGACACCGCTTGAGGAACGCCCCCTCTCCCGACCAGCATCGGATGAACAGCGCCCCGCGCGGTTCAGGCCATGCCGCGGGCATGGCCGACGCTCCCCAATAAGGGGAGAGCGGGAAGGAGCGGCTCACTTGACCCAGCATGTGAGGGTCAACAGGCCGGATGACGTTATTACCGCTACTGCCCGGTGGCTGCGCGATCAGGCGTCAGCGCCGATAGCCGTAACGGCTGCTTTCGAACGCCACGGTCGCCGCCGCCTTGTCGCCCAGCGGGATCTCGGCGACGCCGTAGATGCCGCGCGTGCCGTTGGTGCCGACCATGACGCCGACCTCGCCATGGATGCCGCGCCCGGCGCGTTCCTGCCCGGTCAGTTCACCACGCGCGGCAGCGGCGCTTTCCATGGTGTTGGTGTCGAGGATCGCACTGCGTTGCGCGTCGGTCAGGCGCACCGTGTCGGGCGCGGCGGGCGATATCGCCGGCATGGCCTGTGCGAAGGACGGCATCGCCCAGCAACCTGCCGCGGCGGCGAGCGCAAGCGCGATCGGAAAGGCACGGCGCGGTGGCGTTGAACGGATCATGTCGCGGTATAGGCCGGATCGACCTGACCGCCAAATGAACGAAAAATGCGCGCCCCGCGATGACCGGCGCTCCCCCCGCTTGCCGCGATGGTCTAGGGCGAGCCGGTGGATGATCTGTTTTCCGATCGCGCGGTGCACGCGCAGGCGCTGGCGCGCGACGATGTCGCGCGGCTGATCGCGGCATCGGCGCCCGCCCAGCTGGCCGATTGCGATCTCGACGAGGCCGATCTGGCCGGGCTCGACCTGTCAGGCTGGACGTTCGAGCGATGCTCGCTGCGCCGCGCCGATTTCGCCGGGGCGCGGCTGGAAGGCACGGTGTGGCGGTCGTGCCGCGCCGCCTTTGCCGGCTTTGTCGGTGCCGATCTGGGCGACGCGCGCTTCCTTGCCAGCGACCTCAACAACAGCGTGCTGCGCCGGGCGAAGCTGTCGGCGGCGACCTTCGAGCGGTGCAAGCTGACCGGCGCCGACCTGTCGGAGGCGAGCGCGTTCGACCTGCGGCTCGACGAGGTGCTGCTGATCAACGCGAAGCTGCCGGGATTTTCGTTCCTGCGCCAGGCGCTGAGCAAGATCGATTTCGGCCAGGCCGACCTGAGCAAATGCGATTTTCGCGGCGCGGTGTTCGAGGAATGCAGCCTGCGCGATGCGAACATGGCGGGCGCGCGCTTCGCCGGGGCCGATCTGCGCGGCGCCGATCTGGGTGGCCTGCGGCTGATCGACGCCGGCCTGTTTCGCGGCGCGACGATCTCCCGCACACAGGCCGGGGCGCTGCTCGGCGAGCTGGGGCTCAATGTGCGCTGAGCGGACGACTGGCTTGCCAGACGGTGCTGGCGTGTCCGGGGGCGCGCAAGAGCTGCGCCGATCGTCCCCGACTCGGCGTCGGGCGGTCGGACCAGAAACTGCCGGACCGGAGGCGCCCAGACAACGTCGTTCACGCGAGATTGTAGCTCACCGCTTGCGAACATTCGAGCCGACTGTCAGTATCGCCGAATGAGGGGCGTGGGGAAGCATAAGCCGGTCGCGAACTCCCTATGAGGTTGCTTTCGGCGCTGGCCATCATTCCTATCGTGATCCTACAATTGATCGGCGGCGTCATCGTTGCAACCTGCGTGGCCTACGCAATTTTCTGGGGCTCCCCGAAGGCGTTGGTCGTTGGTCTTGGCGCGCTGTTAGCGACGGTGGCGCTTGCTGCGTTTTTAAGAAAGGTCCTGCTTCCTTTCGCGCTTCCTCATCGGCACGGATCAGTCAGGGAAACAAGGCGATCGCGCGATTCTGTGAGATGAGCGACGTCCGTTTCGCGCTCTTTCCCAAATAGAAACTGACGGGCCGCAAGCCACCAAAGCAATCGCCGTCGGACGACATGTGCATCCTCCCCGCTCACGCCGTCAGCGTCAGCAACCCCGGCGCCACGTCGCGCCACCAGGCGCTGCTGGCGATCCACGGCTCGACCACGTGGATCGGCACCAGTGCCGCCGTCGCCCATAAGGTCGCGGGGTGGATGCGGCCGAGGGTGCGACGGTCGTGCACGGCGAGCGCGACCAGCAACAGGTCGGCGAGCAGGTTGGGTGCCATGTCAGTCCACGGGAACGTCTCGGGCAGCGGCAGGAACCAGCGCGAGATTGCCGGGCCGACCAGGCACAGGGCGGCGGCGAAAGTGAAGCGGCGGTGCCAGTCTGGGTGGCGCGTCACGGCGGCGATCGACGCGATCATCATCAGCGAGAAGGTGGCGATGTCGACGATGTTGTAGATCGTGACATCGAACGGATGCGGGTCGCCCAGCGCCATGCGGTGGCGGATCGCGGCGATCGCCATGATCACGCCGAGCGGCAGCATCAGCGCCGACAACGCGATGCCGGCGAGACCGAATTCGCGGTGCCGCGCGATGCGACCGCTTGCCGCGAGATGCGTCTGCCAGGCGTAGAGCCCGATCCAGGCGAAGAAGGCGAGCCCGTGAACATGGTAGAAGGGCGCGAAGCGGCGGCTCCCGCTGAGCAGCGGGCCATAATAGGTCAGCGGGAAGGCGAGCAGCACCGCCGCGAGCATGACCAGCGCGCTGTTGGCGTAGAAGCGCCCGCGCGGCGCCCTGGCCGCCGCCGTCGCCGCGCGCGCCATCACGCCGCCGCCGCCAGCGGCACCGCGACGATCGCGCCGCGCACCCGCGCGCGCAGCAGCAGGATCAGCAGCACCGCGAGCAGCATCGCCGCCGCCATCACGCCCAGCGCGAGGCCGTAGCCGCCGGTCGCGTCGCGCGCCCAGCCCCATAGCCAGGGGCTGATCGCGGCGCCGATCTGGCTCATCGAGTTGATCGCGGCGCAGCCGACCGCCAGCTTGCGGATCGGCAGCACATCGGCCCAGAGCTGCACCTGGCTCGAGGTGACCGGCGTCCAGGCGGTGGCGTAGAGCAGATAGGCGCCGATCACCACCGTGGGCGAGCCGCCGATACCGAGCGCGGCATAGGCGGTGGCGAGCAGCGCGGTGCAGGCCAGCAGCACCGGGAAACGATCACGCGCGCGGTCGGTCATCCAGCCGGTGACCAGCATGCTCGCCGCGCCGAGTACCCCGCCCAGCCCGACAAGGTAGCCGACATGGGTGACATCCCAGCCGGTCCCCGCGATCAGCACCTTCGGCGCCGACAGGGTCAGCGCATAAAAGGTGCTGATGCTGAGAAAGCCGATCATGCCGAGCCGCAGCACCATCGGGTCGCGCAGCGCGGCGAGCAGATGGTGCGGTTGCGGCGGGCCGAGCCGCGCGGCGTCGGCGGCGAGTTCGCCCGACAGCCAGTCCTTCTCCTCAGCCGTCAGCCAAAGCGCGGTGGCCGGCGCCTCGGGCAGCAGCAACAGGATGACGAAACCCATGATCACCGCCGGCAGCCCCTCTACCAGGAACAGCCATTGCCAGCCATGCAGGCCGCCCTTGCCGTCGAGCCCGAGCAGTGCGCCCGAAATCGCGCCCATCACCACCGAGGTCAACGGCCCGGCGACATAGAAGCGGCTGACCGCGCGGCCGCGCTGCGCGGTCGGGAACCAGTGCGCCATATAATAGACCACGCCCGGGAAGAAGCCCGCCTCGGCCACGCCGAGCAGGAAGCGCACGAGGTAGAATTGCAGTGGCGTCGAGACCAGCATCATCGCCATGGCGAGCACGCCCCAGCTGATCATGATCCGCGCGATCCAGCGCCGCGCGCCGAACTTCACCAGCAACAGGTTGGACGGCACCTCGAACAGCGCATAGCTGAGGAAGAACAGCCCGCCGCCAATGCCGTAGACGATCTCGCTGAAATGCAGGTCGGCGTTCATCCGGACCGAAGCGAAGCCGATGTTCACCCGGTCCATATAGGCGACGAGATAGCCCAGAGAGAGCAGCGGAATGATCCGCCACGACGCCTTGCCGATCGCCGACCGGGCGACCTCCGCCAGAGGCTCCGCCATGTTATTTCTCCCCTGTGCCCCGGGGCGGAGGCTAGTGCGGGGGTGGGCGGGGCGCAAATGAATGGAGGCGCCGAGGTTGCCGTGAGGGCTGTGGAGGTTCACCATCGGCCAATGGATGCTGTCAGTCCCCGTGCGCGGCTATTCGGCAGGGTCGCGATCGCTCACTTGGTGGGCCTGTGGGTGACGGGCGTGTGCGGCACGATCGGAACCACGGCCGGGTTCAGCATTTCCGGCGGTGGGCTCGGCGTGTTCCTGGGCGGTTTACTGTCGGTACCATGGGTGGCGGCCTTGTCGCTCGCGATATGGTTCCGTGCCTCCTGGATCGAGCGCCATCCATTCGCTTTTGCCGTATGCGGACCGGTGGTTGTCATCGGCACCTGGCTCATGTTCGAGGGGCAGGGGTTGCTGGTCTCGGTGGCCATTTCATGCTCGGCGTCGAGCATCTGCTACCTGTTGCTTACCTTCTTGAGGCGCGGAACGTCGGTTGTCTTGTCCAACGCCGGCAAGGTCGGCAGCGCCGCCGAGGGTCGAATTCGACGAACTTTACCGGGCGTCACCCCGAAATAGCGGCGCCCTCGGTCGGCGCACCCTCACCCCTTCACCGTCACCCACACCGCCACCGGCGCGACGAACTTGCCCGGCGCGGGCTTGCCGATATCGACGCGGTCGGCGGTGGCCAGCTGGCCAGTCGCCAGGGTGAACGAGGCCCAGGGTTTCGGCATGCGGCCGAAGGTCATCTTCTGGATCGGCTGGCCGGTGGCCGTGTTCATGATTGTCGCGATAACGGCCATGGCACGGCCGATAGCGGGGGCCGGACGACGCTGTCCAGCCGGTTGCGACGGGCCGTCAGGTGCGATCCACGCCGCGCGCGCAGGCGATGCACTGCGCCGCCGCCGGCAGCGCGGCGAGGCGCGCCGGGGCGATCGGGTCGCCGCAGCTGGTGCAGATGCCGTAGCTGCCCAGCTCGAGCCGCCGCAGCGCCGCCTCGGTCGCGGCGATGTCGGCCAGCGCCGCGCCCTCGACCGCATCGAGCGCCTCGATGCCGGCGCGCTCGACCACCTGCTCCTCGCTGTCGTCGTCGAGCGGCTGGCCGAGATCGCCCTCGATGCGGCCGACGCGATCCTTCAGCATGGCGAGCCGCGCCGCCAGAATGTCGTGCACGGCGTCGAGATCGGTCATCATGCCGCCTTCCTTGCCGCGATCAGGGTGGCGACTTCGTCGAGCATGCCCAGCCGCCGCTTCTTGAGGTCCTCGAGCCGGGTGTCGGACGCCGCTTCGAGGCCACCCTCGACCCGGACGATTTCCTGCGTCACGTCGTGAAATTGCTCCGCCAGGCTGCGGAAATGCCCGTTCTGCACCTTCAGCGCCTGGAGAAGGGCGCCGTCCGCCGGGAAGGCGTTGTGCAGGTCATGTCCTTGTTCGCTCATTACGGATCCTCGTTCTTCGCCCGGTCAGCCGCGATGGCCCCCAGCGATCCCGATGGATGTGGCACCCGCCCGGCGGGGTGTCGTTACGGGGTTTCCCGGATGAGGCCGGCTTTGGCGCGGCGGCACGAGGGTGCGAAAATCGAAACGGTGGTTTCGCGAGCGTACCGATTGACGATTCGCCACGCCTGCCGTTAACTATCTGGCATAATAAGGCAGGGGATTCCCGATGACGTTTCTCGACCGTTGGGCACCGCAACTCCACGCCGCGTTGCGCATCATCGCCGCGCTGCTGTTCATGGAACATGGCCTGATGAAGCTGTTCCATTTCCCGGCGGCGCAGCCCGCCGCGCCTTCGCCCTTGCCGACGATGCTGGTCGTCGCGGCGGTGATCGAGGTCGGCGGCGGCGCGTTGATCGCGCTCGGCCTGTTCACCCGCCTCGCCGCGTTCATTGCCGCCGGCGAGATGGCGGTGGCCTATTTCATGGCGCACGCGCCCAGGGGTTTCTGGCCCGCGCTCAACATGGGCGAGGGGGCGATCCTGTTCTGCTTCATCTTCCTGTTCCTCGCCGCCGCCGGGCCGGGCGCGTGGAGCGTCGACGGGATGATGCGCCGACGGCGCTGAGATTCTTCAAGCAAACCGAAATCCGCGCTAATCGGACGTGCCGGCCTCGCCCCGCCGCAGCGTGGGGAACAAGGCATAGGCAAGCTGCGCGGCCAGCCCGATCGCGCCGGCGAAATGGCGATAGGCGTCGAGATGCTGTGCCGGGCTCTGGCCGAACAACAGCACCGCCAGAGCGAGTTCGGCGACCATCACCAGCGCAAAGGCCAGCAAGCCCATCGCCAGTCGTGCGTGCATCCGCGCCGGGACGGCGAAGCGCCGTACGCACCACCCGGCCGCGACCCAACTCGCGGCGAGCATCACCGGCAGTTCGAGCATCACCGCCGCCGTCTCGCCGATGCGCGGGGCGATCAGCAGCACGCGCATTGTCCCGAGCGCGAAGCCGAGGCCGAAGACGGTGGCGAAATAGGCGAGAGCGGCCTTGATGATCTGGGTCATGGCGTCCTGGCTTTCCCGGTGAAGACCCGTGCGAGCATCAATCCTGTAACAGGGCCCGGAACGTGGCCAGGGGAAGGAACAGGCGCAGTGGGTTCGACGCCAGGGCGATGAAACCATAGGATTGGCAGAGGCGCGTGCGTTTGGCGACCAGCACGGGATCGCCGCAGTCGAGGATGTCGAGCATCACCACCGCGACACCAATCTCCCCGGATGCCCGCAGGATGCGGCTCAGGCAATCGACGAGGAGATCGCCGCCATAGCCCCGGCCCTGGTAGCGGGAATCGACGCCGATCATCGAGATGAAGGCTGCCGGGATACAGCCATTGCCGGGGCGGGTCCGCGCGAGCCTCGCCGGCAGGTCCGTATAGTCGATGGCATGGGCATTCATCGCGTAGAAGCCGATCAGCGCCCCGGCGGCATCGACCATCGCGAAGACACGCAGATTATCGGCCTTTGAAAGCTTGTTCGCGCTCTTCTTGAGGAAATTGTCGACCTGGTCGGTCCCGCTGGAGAAGCCCGCCCGGTCATGCCGTGCCGGATCGAAAGGCTCGATGACTACCGGACCTGAGACGGGCGTCACTTGCTGACGATCGTCTTCCGATGCCGGTCACGCGCCGTCCGCAGCTTCGCGGCCGGTGCCGGCGGCGCGTCGAGCGCGGCGAAAAAAGCGGCATGATCGACCGGCTGGAGCATGGTGCGCTCGTGCGCCGCGATGGTCTCCATCGCCGACCGGTAGGCGGCGTTGATCGTGAAGACCGAATCGTCGACGCCGGACAGCGCTGCGGCCCGCTGGATCGCCTGTTTGATCCGCGGCTTGGTCCGGAAATTCATCCGCTCGCTGCTGCGTTCGTCGACCGCGCCGATTTCGTCGTGAAAGGCTTGCATGGCTGAATTCCGGGATATCTTTGCTGGGGATATGTACGTCATAGAGGCGTACAAGTCAAATATACAGAAAGTAGGAAAAATCCTAGACAGGTAGGATAATCCGGAACACAACGGGAACATGAAATCCGCCCCGCGAGTCGAACCGATCGTGCTTCAGGAGCCGGCGTGCGAGGTGGGGTGCCGGACCTGCCTGCTCGAATGCGCGGTCATCCCCGAGCGGCTGGCGTGGTGGGACGGCGAGATCGAGCGGCTTTATCGCGAGCGGGCGCTGGCGGCGGATCGCCGGCTTTACGATGCCCCGTTGCGTATCGCCGAAGCCGCGTCAGCAGCGCTGGCCCGACGAATGGCGGATAGTCCGCGAGGGCGGTGCCGGCCGGCAGTTCGGCCTGCACGTCCGCCAGCATCTGCGCGATCTCGGCTGCACTAGGCAGCGCGTCGACGGGCGCGGGTGCGGCGTCGCCGGCGAGCAGCGCGGACAGGCTCAGCCCGGCGGTGCGGGCGAGCGCCTCGACCGTGTCGATGCGCGGCATCGTGCCTTTGCGCAGATCACGCCAGAAGCCGGTATTGACCCCGGCATCGAGGCACCAGCGGCGGTCCGATACGGGCTTGCCGGCATCGTCGCGCGGGCGGACCGCCTCGAGCAGGGCGACGATGTTGGCGGCGGGGGTGATGGTCATGTGCGAATGTTCGCACATCGCGCGCCGCCGCGCTATTTGAGATATTTCGCATATTATCGTTGCAATGTGAGAAATATCGCAATATGTGCGGGATATGCAGATCCGTGAATCACCTTTTCTTTCCTCCCCTTCCAAGTTGGGGAGGGGGACCATCCGAAGGATGGTGGAGGGGAAACGCCGCGCGCGCAGCGTTTGCTGTATCCCGCCTCAATCACACGCGTCGCGCGCGCGGCCTCTCCCCTCCACCACCGGCTGCGCGGGCGGTCCCCCTCCCCATGCGGGGCATGGGGAGGAAAGGGACATGCCATGAGCGGCTATGCCCGCATCCACCGCGCGCTGCTCGACCATCCGGCGTTCCGCAACGATGCCGAGGCGATGGCCTTTGCCTGGCTGGTGTTGCGTGCCGGCTGGAAGGCGGGGCGGGTGCGCTACAAACAGCGGTCGATCGAACTGCGGCGCGGCCAGCTCGCGCTGTCGATCCGCGATTTCGCCACGGCGATGGACCGCCCCAAGGGCTGGGTCGAGCGGCTGTTCGTCCGACTCCGCGACGAGACCATGATCGAGACCATGATCGGACACGGCGTACTCATCATAACAATCTGTAACTACGACAAATATCAGGCCGATACCGGCGCCGGCGAGACACCGGCCGGGACGCGTTCCGGACCGCCGTCGGACACAGATAAAGAAGGGGAAGAATCTAAAAAAGGGAATCTCCCGCTGAAAGCAGCGGCTGGGGTCGGGAAGACATATTTGCCGGAAGACTGGGCACCGCCGCCGGTCGCCGAACTGCCCTCGGCCGCGCGGGCCTGTGCCGCGCAGTGGAGCGCGGCCAGCTATGCCGCGCATGGCGAGGCGTTCGCCGGCTATTGGCGCGGGCGGCGCGGGAGGAACGCCGACTGGCGCGCGGTCTGGGCCAATCGCGTCGTGACGATCCATGGCCTGGTAATGCGCGACGAGCAGTTCGGCCGCGCCCCGCCCGACGCCGGCGCCGCCGCGCCCGCCCGGCCGGCGATGAGCGCGGCGGAACGCGCCGCCTATCTCGACCGGCTCGCCGCCCAGCCCTGGGCCGCCGCCGCCCGATCCCCCGCTGCCGGAGTTCCGTCATGACCGATCCGATCCCCGATCCCGTGCCGCTCCCCGGCACGCTGTTCCCGTCGCACATCGCCGCGTTCCGCTTCATCGAGGCGGCGGCGAATGGCGGGCGCTACGTCACCGCCGCCGAGCTCGACAATGTCATCGGCACCGCCAACGTCTCGGGCTCGACCCAGGCCGGGATATGCCGCGCGCTCGAGCGCTGGGGGCTGATCGCGACGGCCAGGTTCCAGCGCGGGCGGCAGTTCACCATCATCGCGACCGGCGCGAAGACCGCCGAGCCGCGCAACACCACGCCGCACTGGCGCACCCTGAACGCCCCGCGCCCGGCGAAAATGCCGGGCATCGCGCATGCCGCGGTGAAGCGCCGCGAGCCCGATCTCGCCGACCAGATGCTCGCCGCGGCGAGGGAGGAGGGGCTCAGCCTGCCCGACCTGCTGTTCGAACTGGTGTGGGTCGGCTGGTGCGCGCGCAACAAGGGGCGGTGACGCCTTCCAGCCGCTCCCCTGAAGGGGAGCGGCTTATGACGAAGAAAGGAGATCCAGAAATGCCCACCAAACGACCCTCCGCCCGCCAGCTCACCGAGCTCGCCCGTGCCCAGACCGGCAATGCGGTCGCGGCGCTGGTCGAGATCATGACCGGCCAGGACAGCGCCACCGCGCGCATCGCCGCGGCCAATGCGCTGCTCGACCGTGCATGGGGCAAACCGCGCGGCGAGGTCGAGGCCGAGCCGGCGACCGACATCGCCGCGATCATCGCCGAGCGCCGCCGCCAGGTGGCCGAGGGGATGAAGGACGCATGACCCAGGCCTCCCCCGCCGCCATCGCGCGCGACATCGCCGGCTACACGCACGATCCGCTCGGCCATGCCTTTTATGCCTATCCCTGGGGCAGCGGCATGCTCGCCGGCGAGAAGGGGCCGCGCCGCTGGCAGCGCGAGGTGCTCGCCGCGATCGGCGCACACCTTGCCGACCCACGGACGCGCCATGTGCCGTGCCGCGTCGCGCGCGCCTCGGGCCATGGCATCGGCAAGTCGGCGCTGATCGCGATGATCGTGAAATGGGCGCTCGACACCTGCGAGGACACGCGCATCGTCATCACCGCCAATACCGAGAGCCAGCTGCTCACCAAGACCGCGCCCGAACTGGCCAAATGGTCCAACCTGGCGATCACCGCCGACTGGTTCCGCCCCACCGCGACCGCGCTGATTTCCACCGCGCCGGGCCGCGACAAGGCGTGGCGGGCGGATCTCGTCACCTGGTCGGCGACCAACACCGAGGCATTTGCGGGCTTGCACAACAAGGGCCGTCGCCTCGTGCTGGTGTTCGACGAGGCGAGCGGCATCGACGCGCGGGTGTGGGAGGTGGCGCTCGGCGCGCTGACCGATGCGGGGACCGAGATCATCTTCCTCGCCTTTGGCAACCCGACGCTCAACACCGGGGCTTTTCGCGAGATCTTCGGCCGCCACCGCCATTTGTGGAATGCCGGCCAGATCGACAGCCGCACGGTCGAGGGCACCAACAAGGCCTATCTCGACGAGCTGGTCGCAACCTATGGCGAGGACAGCGACATCGTGCGGGTGCGCGTGCTCGGCCAATTCCCCAGCGCCTCGTCGATGCAGTTCATCCCCGCCGACGCCGTCACCGCGGCGCGGACGCGTGCCGTGCCGCCGGCGCTGACCGGCGACCCGGTGATCTTCGGGGTCGATTGCGCGCGCTATGGCGACGACCATTCGACGCTGGCGATCCGCTGCGGCCGCGACGCGCGCAGCCGGCCATGGAAGCGCTGGCACCACCAGGACGCGATGACGCTCGCCGGCGACGTGGCGCTGGAGGCGGCGCGCTGGCACCCCGACGCGATCTTCGTCGATGCCGGCAATATCGGCGCGGCGGTGATCGACCGGCTGCGGCAATTGCTGCCCGACACACTGGTCGCCGAGGTGTGGTTCGGCAGCACGCGGGTGCGCGAGGCGCGCTGGGCCGGCGAGGCGCGCGTCCGCGTCGCCAACAAGCGCGCCGAGATGTGGACCAACATGCGCGCCTGGCTCGGCGCCGCCGGGGCGGGCGCATGGGAGGAATTCGAGGGCGGCGGCGGCGGCGGCTGCATCCCCGACCATCAGGGCCTGGCCGACGACCTGACGGGGCCGCATTACGGCTTCAACGCCGACCAGGCCGTGCTGCTCGAGGAGAAGAAACACATGAAGGCGCGCGGGCTGGCCTCGCCCGACGATGCGGATGCGCTGGCCTGTACCTTCGCCGAGCCGGTGCTGCCGCGCGAAAAACCGGCCTGGCTGGACCGCACGCGGTGGAGCGGGCGGGATGCGGGGCGCGGGGAGGAGGGGGATTTGTATGCGGAGTTGCGGGAGTGAGGGGAGGCGGGCTCGCCGTACGGTCCTGACCTGTCAGATTGCCGCTGCAAGGCGTTCGATCCCGCCGGCCAGAAGCAGGATCGCGCCCGCCGCATGGAAAGCGATCATGCCCCAGAACTGACCCGGCCGTTCCTCCCGACGCGGGTTCATGTGCGGATTCCCGAGCGGCATGCCGGTGCGCAGGCTGCGCCAGATCAGCCATGTGAAGTACAGGCCGAAAAGGAATGGTCCAATTATCTGGCCAAACTGCCACACCGTCAGCGGGCTGCTCCCCACGCGCGTTCCATCGTCATCGTCAATGAGCGCGTCGTCCATCACCTACACGCTACCGTTCCGGCATCGCAACAAAAGGCGGCGCCCATGTTCAAGACAGTGATCCGGGTCGATCCGGGCAAGGGGCTGGAGATCGACCGCCTGAGCTTTCTGTCCGATGGCGTTTTCGCGATCGTGCTGACCTTGCTGGTGCTCGAGCTGAAGATCCCCGAGGGGCTGGCGCCGAACCGCATCCTGCCGGCGCTGGTCGACAATGCGCCGAAATTCGCCGCCTTCGTCATCGCCTTTGGCGCGGCGTCGGTCGGCTGGGCCTATTCCTATCTTGCGCACAGCGTCATGCGGCGAAGCAATTTCAGCCATATGATCCTGACGCTGATTTCGCTGATGATGGTCTCGACCATCCCGTTCGTCTCGGCGGTGATGGGCAATTATCCCGATTCGCCCTGGGGCTATGTGCCCTATTGCTTCGCCATCGCGGCTTTGTGCACGGCGCTCACGCTCGACATGGTGATCAACGGGCGGGTGTTGAGCGATCCGGCGCTCGACCGGCGCATCATCACCGCCTTTGCCGGCTCGACCGGGCTGGTGATGCTCATCGGGCTGGTCGGCTGTGGTCTCGCCTTCTGGAGCCCGCGGCTGGTATTCTGGGTCATCGTCGTGGTCAGCGCGCTGATCTGGGTGGATTATTTCTATCTCTCGGCGTGGATCGGGCGCGAGCTGGCGCGGGTCGAGAGAGGCTATGAGGGCGATGCGGCAAAGAGTCAGACGGCGGATCCGTAAGCGATTGAGCGAGCGCCGCAGCGCGAGCCAGTCGCGCGCTCAGCGATCGCCTGGCCGAATCATTGCCGTTCGATACCACATCCTGCCCGCTGATGTCGGAAAGCGCGCGATCATCGCGGTGGCGCTCGCCATCGAGATCAGCGCGTGCTTGCGGCGATGCCGCACTCGTCGAACAGCCGTGCGCCGAGATGCCGCCCCGGCTCCATCGGCATGTTGAAGCGCGGGATCCAGCGCCGGGAAGCAATCTTGCTGGACGCCGCGCATGGCACTGTAATAGGTTCGCGCAAGGGGGGATTCTGCATGACCGCGAAACGGATCGGGATAGTGCTGCTCGGCGC
>Ga0163162_10001766_pt1 | contig 20260 bp, 17 predicted proteins | sample S55metaG_FD_115310 | JGI IMG/M metagenome (GOLD analysis project Ga0163162, IMG submission 115310) | Switchgrass rhizosphere microbial communities from Kellogg Biological Station, Michigan, USA - S5-5 metaG | ecosystem: Host-associated > Plants > Roots > Rhizosphere > Soil | place: USA...
CGCCTCCTTTTGTCGCATAAGTGCATACGAGGCTGTTTAAGCTGCTCTTACCAGCAAAAAAAATATCGAGTAGTTTTACTCGATATTTTTGTGGTTTTCAACATATATCAGAAACTATAAGACGCCGTCATCACGAATTGCCGGGGAGGAATAGGATTGATGCTATAGTTCTCGTGAACGTAGTAATTGTAGGTGTTCGTAATGTTGGACAGCTTCGCCAGCAGCGATACACTCCTGAAAGTATAGCCCGCGCTGAGATCCACCGTGGTAAAACCCTTCACCGGGATCATCCTCGAATAAGTCTGCGTCTGCCCCTTTTGGTTGTTCCATCCGCCGAAGCGATCACCAATATACGCCGCCGACGCGCCTACCTTGAACCCTTTCAGCCGGGAGGCGGTGAATGTGTAGAATACGCTGGTATTGGCGGTATGGGCCGGGTTGTTCACCAGCCGCTCTCCTTCCGTATAGCTGCCTTTGGCGCTGCCCGTCCTGGTATACCGTGCAAAGTTGTAGCTATAGCCGGCAATGATATCCAGGCCCACGACAGGATGTCCGGCAATATCCAGCTCGACGCCATCGCTGGTCGTCTGTCCGGTGAGTGTCTTGATATTCGCATCGTTGTTCTGGGTGACGCCGTCCGCCTTGAAGGGTGCCGTCTGCGCCAGGTTGTTGTTCACGATACGATAGGCCGTTACGTTCACTGACAGCAGCCCTTTCAGCAGATCGTTCTTCACACCCAGCTCATACTGGTCGATGATGGACGGTGCCACGGCATTCCCATATACATCCGTGCCGCTGTTGACAGTGAAAGAGTTGGAATAGCTGACGAAGAGGGAAGTGGTGGGCTTCAGCTTGTACACGACACCGAGCCGGGGAGAGAAAGCCCTGTCCGTCTTATGCACGCCTTTCGTCCTTGCATTGTTGGTCAGGCTCAGCGTATCCGGCGGCAGGCCTTCCTGGATGGACCAGCGCACGCCTGCCAGCACTTTCAGCTTTTCGGAGATGCTGACCAGGTCCTGGACATAGGCGCCAAAGCGATTGATAGGTGTCCGCAGGCGCCTGATGGCCGTCGCGGCAGGGATGTCCGTCCGCTGCTTGTATTTGGAGGGTTGGTAAATATTGATCGTATCGTAGGTCGTGGGCTGGTTGTACGTATAGCTCAGGGTGTTGTACCTGTCTGCGTCCACGCCCGTCAGCAGGATATGGCCGATGCGGCCTGTTTTGAACTTGCCCGTCACATCGAATTGCGCGACGTAATAGTCTTCCTGCGTTTTGGTCCTGTTCAACGGACGTACCCAGTCGCCGTTGGCGGATGCCTGGATCCTTTCTGTAGAATAATAATCTCTTTTGTATTGCTGGTAGGACACGGCGCCATTCAGCGACCACACTTCGTTGACCCGGTGTTTCACAGACACGCCTGCTGTTGTCTGCTGCGTTTTGGCATATTGCCAGGACGTACCTAAGAATGTATTGCGGGGCAGGTCGGCGATCTTCGTATTGTCGACGGACCCGATACCGAAGTCCGGCGTGAAATCATGGTGCAGGTAATCTCCCTGGACGAGGATCTCCGTGCGCTTGCCTGGTTTGAACAGCAAAGAAGGATTGACATAATAACGCTTGGAGTTGACCACGTCACGGAAGCTATTGGCATATTCATAGGTCCCGTTGACCCGGTAGGCAATGTTGGAGCTGATGGGCCCGTATACATCGACGGCCGGCTTGTACAGGTCATAGCTGCCTGCACGCATGGAGACTTCGCCGCCTGTCCTGAACTTAGGCTGCTTGGTCACCATGTTCAGGATGCCTCCGGGCGCCACGTTGCCATAAAGGATGGCCGCGCTGCCTTTCAACACCTCCACTCTTTCCAGCGAGCTGACTTCGGGCATGGCGCCTGAGTTGACGCGGGTGCCGTTCTTGAACATATTGTTGCTGGAAAAACTATATCCCCTCGCGGAAAAAGCTTCCTGGGTATTGCCCCGGGTAGTGGCCAGGTACACGCCGTTGATGTTGCGCACGACATCGCTCAATCTCAATGCCTGCTGATCCCTGATCTGGGACTGTCCGACAATGCTGACGCTTTGCGGCAGGTCCATGGGTGAGATGGGCGCCTTGCCCACGGTCAGCGGGGATTCGTTGATGGTCCTTCTATTGTTGACGATCACCTGCTCCAGCTGGGCGGACGACACGGCCATGGAAAGTTCCAGTTGGACCGTTTTGCCCGCTGTTACCACCACCTGCTGCGCGGCGCCTGCCAGGCCCGTGAACGAAGCTGTCAACGTATAGCTGCCCTCTCTTATATTTTTGAATATGAAAACGCCATCTTCATCTGCCCTGACTGCCCGCTGCAGATCCTTCAATGCGACGGTGGCCATGGGGACCGCCTCGCCTTCCGTAGTTGTGATCCTTCCTTTTATGGTGCCGGTGCCCTGGGCGAATGCGCCCTGGCAGATCAATAGGGTCAGAATGGCCGTCAAAATATTCTTCATCGCAGTCAGGAATGTAGTGCTAAACAATGGGGTAAATTTTTGCAAAGCAACTACTTCCGGGCTATCCCGGGGTGCCGGATCGGGAAAAAAGGGTTACGAGATTGGAAAAAGGATTTACACCATTGATTATTAATGTATTACGAACGACTGGGGAGGCTTTTTCCGAAATTTCCACACAGAAACGATCCCCCACAGCAGTGTGAAGAACAGCCAGATCGCTCCCCATACCAGGGGATTTTGCTTTTCAAACAACGGCTCCTTACCCGGCAGGTACTTCATACGCAGTTTATCCCCTACGCGGAAGTCGGCGCGACTGTCATCGCCGACATACTTTTTATAAGTTTTTCCCTGCAGCTCTATCATGATGTCATCCGCCAGCAAGAACACGACAGTGCTCTCAACGATTACACCATGCTTGTAGACCAGCCAGTCCTGGTATGTGTTATGTATCGCCAGTGGCAGCGTGATCATGGCCAGTAAGGCGCTGACGGCCCAAAAGGTTCTCCTGTTCATAGATACTTTATTCATTCCTATACACCACCCCGTCCTTCATGACAAACTTCACACTCCCCATCGCATGCACATCCTGCGTGGGATCACCCTCCACTGCCACGATGTCCGCCAGCTTGCCTTTCTCGATCGTACCCACTTTATCCCCTACCCCAATCAGCTCCGCCGCATTCACCGTCGCACATTTGATCGCCTCCAGGACAGGCATGCCCGCCTCGGTCATATAGATGAACTCCATCCAGTTCTTACCATGCGCATAGACCCCGGCATCCGTACCAAAAGCGATCTTCACGCCGGCTTTGTAAGCCTTGGCAAAAGTACCTTGTATCATCGGACCGATGGCTTGCGCCTTCCCTGCAATGATGGGTGGATAATATTCGGGATGTTTTTTGGCCGAATCCGACACGGACTTGCCCGCAATGATGGTCGGCACATACCAGGTCCCGTGCTGCTTGAACAGCGAGATCACCTCGTCATCCATGATGGTCCCATGCTCGATGGACGTCACGCCCGCACGGATGGCCCTTTTCATCGCCTCTGCGCCATGGGCATGGGCAGCTACTCGCATCCCATAATCCTTTGCCGTCTCCACGATGGCCCTGATCTCCTCTTCGGAGAACTGCGGCCCCGTCCCATCTTTCTCCAGGCTCAGCACGCCGCCGCTGGCCGTGATCTTCACCAGGTCCGCCCCTTCTTTATATAGTTGCCGTACGGCCTTGATGCAGGCATCTTTTCCGTCGGCCACGGTGATGGTGGTCTCTTCGTCGGCTATCAACCCCTTCCGCCATCCATGCGTGGGATCGCCATGTCCGCCCGTGGACGAAATGATCTTGTCTGCAGTGTACACGCGGGGACCCACTACCTGGCCCTTGCGGATCGCATTACGCAGCGCAACATTCACCCCACTGCCGCCTACATCCCGCACGGTGGTAAAGCCTGCCATCAAAGTGGTCTTCGCATACACCGTGGACTGAAACGCCACATCGGCATCATTCAAAGTAAATCCTTTCAACTGCGCATTCGGGCTCGTCTCATGCTCCAGGTGTACGTGTGCATCGATCAGTCCCGGCATGACGGTCCTGCTTTTCAGATCGATCACCTTGTCGCCCGCGGCGGCCGTAACATATCCCTTTTGCAGATCGGAGATGGTATTACCCGTGATGATAATGGACATCTCGGTCTTCACCTGGAGGGAGGCGGGATCGATGAGCCTGCCGCAATAAATAATGGTCTTTTGTGCTAAAAGTGAGGAGGTTACGCATAGCGTGGCCAGGAATACATACAGTTGTTTTCTCATATACAGTCTAAAATGTGTAAATGAATATAGCAAACATTGCCCGCATGAACAACTACATACTAATAGTAAGCCCAAAATCCTGGATGGGGCTGACCCAGGGACCAATGAAAGCAAAAGCATGCGGCCAATAGTTATATTCCTCCGGCAATATTATAACCCAGGTTCTGCAGTTTTGTCGGGTTCTTCACGTTGCGGGCTACCTGGTTATAAGGAACATGAGCGGCACCGGGACCGGCGCTGTTCAACGCCACGATATGATCAAAAATACCCATTGCCATCTCTGTGAATTCATGGGGTAAAACTCCCTGGCGGATCCTGCGCAACTCAAACACTGGCGCTAGCACATTCGCCCCTGCCGGATCCACGTGTTCATGGTGCGGGCCCAAAGCTCCCAGGCCAAATAGTTGCGGCGCGGCCGCGGCATGAGGAAAGGTAAGCGTAGTCAGCAGGTCATTCCCCTGGGAAATACCCGCAACCCATGCCTGACGGGTAAGGTTACCTGAAAGACCGACGCCGGGCGCGTTGGCCGGGTCAACACCAAAAAGCTGGACGCCCATCCCCCCTGCAACACCGGCGCTTAAGAGCGCTTGCGTCATCATCGCCAGAAACGCTACGCCTCCCCCTGCACTTAAAAAAGCCTGCTCACCCGCAGGAATATCTTGTGTAAACATGCTCCCAAAATCGGTACGCGCCATTAAAGGTGCAATTTGCTTGGCGTAAGCCAGTGGACCTACACTACTACCCTTGACTATATACGTGAGTATTAATGCAGATAATCCAACCAACTGGGCGCTGGGAAAGCCGCCTGGTAACGCCGGTGGCCCCGCATAAGCAGCCACATAATTGATAATGCCCTGGCGGACATGGCGGGGAGCGTCTCCCACTATTCCGAAATCGGCAACATTAGCCGCTTGAACGCCGAGTTCTATCCTCGACATGGGAGCGCCGACAGGTACCGCGAGCGGTCCGCCTGTGGGACCGCCGGCCGTCCTTTCCATCAATTTCTCCAATTTATCGAGGGCTACACCGACGGTTGCCTGCGGGTTGCCGTTTACAGCGTTGGTAACATGAATATACCGGTTGCTCACCGGGGCATTTCCTCCAAATGCCGAGGCAAGATGCGAGCTTCTAAAATGAGGCTGATTGCCAGCCTGGTTGTTCAACAGGTTGCAAAACCGCTCCAATTTCTTTAGCGCATTATTAAGGCTATTCCTTCCGCCCGCCGTTTCCGGAAAGTGATTCGTTTCTAATTCCAGATTGCTGCCGCCTCCCGCGCTTAGATCTGCCTTTGCACTCAAACCACCCATACCTCCGACGATCACAGTTCCTTTAGCGAGAGGATTAGTGCCAGGCGGAAGAGCCGGATTTTGTCTTTGTGCCATGGTCAGCGGACCGGCGGCCAGATAAGTGCCTGCATTCGTTTCATATTCGAAGCCTATCGCCCTTTGCACGACCTGGCCCCCGGCGTTTGTTTTTCCTGCAGAGACGGCAGGCAACGAAGCAGCAGCCCTCGAAAAGGTTTCGGCACCGGCAGCCGAACGATGTTGCAGGGCGGTAGAATGCAATGCTTTTTCTTTACTGTTAAACATTTTGCCGTTTTGGTGACGGAAACAAAGAACGCTCCATGAATTTACTTTTTTTTCATTGTAGTCCTAGCATTTAGTCGCCCCTGCACCACTACTGCAGGGATTAGCAGCAGTTTACTGTCGCGACCCGACCTCACCAGATCGATATCGATTACGCCTGCTCTGCCCCTTAAAAAAAAGCAGGCCAGCGTACGCTGGCCTGCCCTATAAAAAAACCATTCAAATCCTTATTTATTCGGCTGCGGCGTATACCTCAGGTAAGGCTTGATCACCTTAACACCCTTCGGGAACTTCTTTTGCGCATCTTCCGTGCTGATAGAAGGCACGACGATCACATCTTCACCTTCTTTCCAATCCGCAGGCGTAGCCACGCTGTGGTTAGCCGTCAGCTGCAGGCTGTCGATGACACGCAGTACTTCATTGAAGTTGCGGCCTGTGGAAGCAGGGTAAGTGATGATCAGTTTCACCAGCTTGTCCGGTCCGATAACGACCAGGCTGCGTACGGTAGCCGTTGCAGAAGCATTCGGATGAATGAACTCATACAAAGTGCTGACCTTACGGTCTTCGTCGGCGATGATGGGGAAATCAACCGTTACCTTTTGGGTCTCGTTGATGTCCGGGATCCATCCCTGGTGATTGGCAACGCTGTCTACGCTCAAAGCCAGCACTTTTACATTGCGCTTGGCGAATTCGTCCTTCAGAGCTGCCGTTCTTCCCAGCTCAGTGGTACAGACAGGCGTATAGTCGGCAGGGTGAGAAAAGAGGATCCCCCAGGAATCACCCAGATATTCGTAGAAATCGATCTCGCCAACAGATGTTTTGGCTTTGAAATTGGGGGCTTTATCCCCTAGACGTAAACTCATAAAACGATAATTTGAAGTTAAACAAATACCGGCTGGACGCTGCGGCAGCTCATCAGCCGCTGCTACCGGATCACGAAGATATTAATTCCCTATCAATACAGTAGACTTAATGTTTAAATTTTTCATTAATTAAAGGGACGCACTGCGGCGGCCAGTCTTATACAACCGGCGAAAAGTTCCATATAATACTAATTATCAGATCAATACGAGTGCGGTCCAACTGGAACGTCACAGGAATAACTGACATTCATCGTGCTGAACGGAAAAACGAAGATCGACCAAAATGGCCCTAAAAATTTTGTCGGCAATCCATAGGCATTATAAGCAGCCGGTGTGACAAACTGCCCTGATACTGCTGTCGTAGGGTTGTTCCTGCTATAGTCACGATACAACAATTGCCAAACCCGGCTGGTCCTGTAGATATTTACCTTATCGTCGTAATGCACTCCGGGCAGGATAAGATTCCCTTTCTGATCATAAGCGTATAGATAATCGCTGCCATCGGGGTTAGCATGCAGGAGCTTGGAGAGCCTGCCCTGTTCATCCATCTGCATCACCGTTCTGCTTCCGGGCTTATTCGGATCGTACGCAGGATGCGGATCATTGAGGTTGCCCAGCGAGAAGTAAAAAGAATCAATGATCATCCGCGGCGAAGGATAGCTAAATCTATTCCAAACGATCACGGATGTCTGTTGGCTTTTAGTAGTCAGCACATCGGTGAGCCGTCCTTTTTTATCGTACCGGAAATAATAATCCACTCCGTTCTCGCCGTCCGTAAAACTCCATTTCTGAGGGTCACCGGCCGCATTGTAACTGAATTGAAAATGCTCGAATACTCCATTGCCGGTGAAATCGGCATCTATCGAGGCTATCCTGCAAAATTTGGATACATCGAAACGATCCTTGTTGATCTGATCACGTATCTTGGAACAAGCGGAGAAAAAGAACGAGACTGTAATAAGGGAGATCATCCACACGGGGGAGGAGTACTTTTTCATATGGAAAGCGTTTAATGGAGATTAACAATCTCCTAAAGTTACCGGGCTTCCCGCAGAATAAGCACCGTTAAAACACCCATTATTATCTTTTTTTCTATATAATTACCTGTCTCTTATAGCTCTTTGTCAGTCTTTTATCACTCTTCCTCCTCCTTTTTCCTCCCCACTTTCCGCGCCTTGCCTTCTATTCCCCCCAACGTCGCTTCCGGCGTACTCTCCGCCTCGAGCCCTCCCGCCTTCACGATAGAATACTTCCCGTATTTATTCTTCACATCGTCTATCGCCCTGTACAGCTGGTTTTTCTTCTCCGTATCCTGGAAAAGATTGGTCTGCACGGCTTCCCCCGTCAGTTCGCTGAGCCTTACTCCCAACAACCGGATGGGCTGTCCCGCCCGGTACAACTTATGAAACAGCTCTTTAGCCTTCGCTATCAGCTCATCATCATAAAAAGTATAAGGGATGGACGTCTGCCGCGAGGTGGTCTCAAAGTCGGGATACCGGATCTTGACGGCCACACAGCCTGCCGTCTTGTTGTCCTGCCGCAGCTCATACGCCACCCTTTCCGTCATCCGCACCAGCTCCGCCATGAGGAAGTCCATATCCGTCTTATTCTCTTCGAAGGTATTTTCCGTGGAGATCGACTTCGCCTCATAATAAGGTACTACCTCTCCTTCATGGATGCCCCGCGACTTGTTATAGAGTTCCAGGCCATATTTACCGAATGCCCTTTCCAACTCTGCTGCCGGTGCCTCACTCAGGTCCCGGATGGTGCGGATGCCCATTTGCAGCATCGTCTGGTAGGTATGTTCCCCCACGCCGGGGATCTTGTTCACCGGCAGGGGCGCGAGATATTCCTTTTCCGCGCCGGCAGGGACGTGGAGATAGCCGTTGGGCTTGGCCTCGTTGGTAGCGATCTTGGCCACCATCTTATTGGCTGCCACCGCAAAGGAGATGGGCAGCCCGGTGGCTTTCATGATCTCCTCCCGCAGCTCGATGGTCCATTGATAGGGGTCGAAAAAACGATGCATGCCGGTGAGGTCCAGGTAAAATTCGTCGATGCTCGCCTTCTCGAACAGCGGGGCCTTCGCCGCGATGATGTCCGTCACCATCCGCGAATATTTCGAATATTCTCCCCGTGCATTCCCCACTACGGTCGCATGGGGACAAAGCTGCAGGGCCCGCCGCATAGGCATGGCCGAATGGATGCCGAATTTGCGCGCTTCGTAGCTGCAGGCGGCCACGACACCCCGCTCACTGTGTCCCCCCACCAGCAAGGGTATGCCGTTGAGCGAAGGATCCAGCAGGCGCTCGACACTGACAAAGAATGAGTCCAGGTCGAAATGGGCAATGGTGCGCGGCGCGGTCATGAGGTAAAGGTACGAAAAAGGTCAGCCTGACCGGCATTACAACCGAGGGCGATTCACAACAAATTGACCATAGCAATTTCTTCGTATCTTTCCCAACAGACGGGAAAATGAAAACAAACAAACTATACCTCCTGCTCATCGTGCTCCTGGAATGGTTTGCCCTCATCGCGCAGCTGGTATTGCTGCTGCAAGCAACTCATTTGCCCCTGGCCGAATCACTCACCCGGTACTTCAGCTACTACACGATACTCACCAATATCATCATAGCTGCCTATGCCGCCGTCCATTGCTTCACGCCGGCGGAGAGGCGCACCGGCTTCTTTTTCAAACCCTCCGTCGAGACGGCCATTACACTGTACATCACCATTGTTGGCCTCGTCTATACGTTGCTGCTCCGGCAATTGTGGAGCCCCAAAGGCTTGCAGGCCGTGGTCGATGATATATTGCATACCATCATCCCTGTAATGATCCTGATCTATTGGTGGAAATGGGTCGATACACGCCGCCTGAAATATAGCACCATCCCCTCCTGGCTGATCTATCCGGCCATCTATGCCCTGATCATCCTGATCAGGGGACATTTTGCCAGCTGGTATCCGTATCCTTTCCTGGACGTCCTCCAATACCTGTATGGGCGGGTATTGATCAATTGCATCTTCCTGCTGATGGCCTTTATCTTATTCTCCTCCCTGTTCGTGTGGGCGGGGAAGAAGAAGGCAAGATAGCGATCGGCGTTTCGATCCTTTCCTGGCAGCCGTGCGCTCCTTATAATGCCCCCGGACAATTGTATCTGATGGCCGCACTGGTAAATGCATAAGAACAATGCGAAACGGAGAGAAAATTCTGGTCCGCCCCGTCAGCAGATACGATGGTGATGGGCAGGCCAAAACCATTGTAGTCATATGTGGCAGTCAGTGGGTTGTTGACACTATAATCCTTGTCGATGAACATCCATACTTTACTGGTGCGATGGTAGTTGATCTTATCATCGTAAGTCCGTACTGCCAGGCTGGTGCGCGTTCCTGATGTTTGAGTGACAACAGGCGCCATCCGGTTGCCATGCGCATCGTATGTGTAATTGGTTACCAGCGTGAAATTGCCGGCAATGAAGGTTTCCTTGCTTACCCTGTTCTTAAGATCGTATTCATACAGGACAATGTCTACGCCGGTGTAATAGATGGGGTCGATGACCGGCCGGTCATCGACGACGCCCGGAAAATCATAAGCGGAATCTTTGACGATCCTGCCCTGCGCGTCATAAAAATACCGGTTCCATCTTTCTGCTCCTCCCTGGTCTGTCGTGCCATACCGCCCGATGAGATCAGTCAGGCGGCCATGTGTGTCATACCTGAAGAACCAGTTTGGATTGCCGGTGCTGGCCTGGACCCTGATAGCGGAAACAGGATCTCCCGTTGCATTATAGCTAAATCGCACCGTATCCTGATAGAAGGAACCCTCAAAGCTGAACTGCCGGATCTGGCATGGGCAGAAGGCGGCGCTGGGGTTATCTTTTAGAAAATCTGTAGCTTTTTTACAGCCGGGCAATAGCAGGAAAGCTAATGCCAAAATGCTTAGAGCGTGTTGCTTTTCCATAAAAATTAAGGTTATATCCAAAGCTACACGAAGGATCAGCCAAAAGAAAGCGTGAAAACACCCATAACGGCTTATTTCCTTTTTATACCCACTAACCTGCTACAGCACTTACCGCACCACCATAAACCTCACCCTTTCAACCCTTCCCTTGCCATGCACCGCCACAAAATAAAGCCCGGCCGCCAGGCCCTTCACATTCACCTGCAACAAACCCTCTGCCGCAGCCTCCGCCGCCCGAACCAGCCGAACCCGTACTCCAGCACCGGTAAAGACCTCGACATATCCATCCCTTCCCAACGCCGCGCCCGGCCTTATCCACACCACATCCGTTGCCGGATTCGGGAAGATCTGCACGCCGCCGGAAACGCCGCTGCCGTCTTCCAGCAGGGTCGACTGTCCGCCAAGCGCACTGCCCTCAGCACGGTTAGGAAAAACAGCAGGCACGGCAAAATTGATGGAGTAAGAAGTATTGAGACACGCATAAGAAGAGTTGGAGATGGTGACGGTGCCTGGTATATAGTGGTTGCCCGTAATGGGGTCCACGGACGGCGAATACATGGGAGGAACAGTGATCGTGACATAACGGTGGTCAAAAGGGTTCACCGAATAGGTCACCCCGGGAATGCTCCAGGAATAGGAAGTGCCCATCCCGTAATTAATAAAAATAGACGGCGCAATATTCTCTACATTAAAAGTATAAGCCGTATTCCGCTGCGGGATGGTTCCGAGGGTATTGGCGGTAATATATCCGCTGCCAAATTTTAAGGCATTGGGGACCCGGCGAAAATAGAGTCGCGGCGACAGCACCGTGCAGCCGGGTCCTATAGCGCTCACCTGGAAATAGTGGTTCGAGTAATCATTGCTGTTGTCGTAAAGGTTCAGCACCTGGCCGTTTTGCGTAATGGTTGCGGTGCTTATGAATCCCGGCACGGCGGTGCCGCTCGTCACCGGGGCGCCGTCGACAAACCAGGCAACCTGGTCCCTGTTCGCGCGCAGCGTCAAATGCAGAAAGGCCTGATAATAGCCGCACATATCGTTCTGACCGGTGATATTGTTCATGGCGTAGTTACCCCAATCAAATCCGTCCGTCACCCATGCCATGCTCATATACGGATCGTTAGCAATGCTCACGGTGGTGCTGGCCTGGGAAGGCGGACAGCCTTCGTAGAAAAGGAGGTCATCCAACGCAAAATCATTGCCGTTGCCGATCGGGGAGGAGGAAGAGATGGCGATGGTCGCCGTGGTGTCGGAACCTGAGTTCCAGGACGCCGTCATCGGGGTCCAGCTGCAGTAATTTTCCACCCGCAGGGGCCCGAAGACCACCACACCGTTGATCGTCACCGTTATCCCGGGCATCGCAGGCATCAGCGTGGTAGCCATATACCATCCCAGGAAATTATAGGATGTATTAGGGGTGACGGCTACGGTCTCCCGCCAGCAGGCGGCGCCTCCCGTCGTGCTCCCGTCCACCACCATCATGGCATTGTTGGGCGTATGGTCGCCTCCTGAACAAAATTCATGGTACAGGTCGGAAGGACTAGCCGTAATGGCATAAGCCCCGGGGTGGGTAATATCGTTGCCGGTAGGGGCCAGCGTATAGCTGGAGTCTGTCACAAATCCTACATTGCCCTGACTGAAATCCCCGTTCACCAACAAATTCGTATTGGCAGGGATCACCGTCAACGTATAAGTAGTATTGGCCCATGGTGATGCAAGCGGATTGGCGATATGCGGATTGCTCAGGCTTTCGGCAGGCGACCAGGCATAGGTCACATTCCCCACAGGCTGGGCGGGACCTATCTGCACGGACCCATTCTGGCAGATCGTTTTATCGGGACCCGCATCCGCGGTGGGGCATTGGGCGTTGAGATACTGATGACTAAGGAAGAAAAGAATGCACAGCAGGCATGAAGGGGTTGAAAGGCGCATAAGTAAGGTTTAAGAATCATCGTCAAGATAATGAATTTTCCGAAATTTTTTATCTTCATAAGATAATGGTATAATATGCTTAACATCTTGAAAGAAAGTTTGTGGAATCAATTCGGCGCAAGTATCGACATGCTTAAAAATGCCATCCTGCTATCCCCGGACGAGCACTGGGGTTCCAACAATAAGCTATGGATGGAAGCGCTGAAGCAATTTAAATAACAAAATGGGCGAAAACACTTATGACAATTATTACGATTATTCCCTTGCAAGGGATCGATATTGCCGGCGTGGGTCGAATCGATTTAGGCCAGTCCATATTCGAGTTGAAGAAGTACCTGGGATTACCTGGTGAACATTCTGACAATAGGCGGTTGGTTTACCCCGACTACGAGTGTACGATCAGTTTTGATCAGTCAAAAACAGTCGAATTCATTGAGTTTATTTCCGGCCCCTTTCCTCAACGGATTCAATTGTCCCTTTACGGAATCGATCCGTTCCAGGTAGGCGCTGATAACCTGGTAGCGCTGCTGTCGGAGAGAAATGCCGGACCGGTGGACGATAGCGGGGCTGGATATTGCTATTCGTTCCTGAATATTTCGGTCGGCATCTGGCGTCAAGGGACGGAAGAAGATTTGCAGGAATGGGTTGAGGAAAAGAAAGAAAATGGGGAATATGAGATCGATCGGACATGGATCGAAGAAGAAGTAGCGAAATCAAAAAACTTTTGGACTATCGGTATTGGCAAACCAGGTTATTACACCAGAAGCCGGGATGGGGAAAACGACTTGCCGGGTATAACGATCCAGTGGCCGATGTAGCATGGGGGTGAGCTAAAACCCTCAAAACGCATAATAATACAACCAAGGCCGCAAACCCTCACTGGTCGTATAATACCCCTTCCCATCCCTCCCAAACCCAATCGCCTCCCCTTGCGGTTCCACCTCATAAGGCAACTCCGCAGGCGCCCGCATCAACGTCTGCCACACCGCCTCCCCCGCCTTCCGCTGCCAAAAATAAACAGCCGTATAGCTCTTCAGCAAAACCTTAAACCCATCCTTCGACACATCCCCCGCCGTGATCCACTTAGCCTGCCCCGATCCTTCGAAATGCAATTTTGCCCGCCTGGTCAGCGTCAGTGTATCGTGGGCCTTGAAATTCAACGGCGTGCTGTACACCGATACCGAGTCCTCCCGCTTGCTGACCACATACAGCAGCTTGTCAATGGGGTCCGCCAGTAAGGTCTCCGCATCGCGCGGGCCATCGGGGTAGCGCAGGAACAGGGGGTCGGCATCCAGGTGCAGCGACGAAGCCGAGGCTGTCGATGACCCCAGATCGATCACTGCCGGCTCCTTGATCCGGTAGATGGTAATATATTTCCGTACCCTGTCATTGTCGCCGATGTCGCCCATATATACATAGGAAACGCCGGCGGCAGGGCCAACGCTGACGGCGATGTCCTCACAATCCCTCACACCCAACGTTCCCAATTTGGGATCGCCTTTGAAATAACAGACGCGCAGCAGCTGCCCGTCCGGGGAGATCGCAAAAAATCGAGCGGAATCGCCGGAATCATTATGGACATACAATACGTCGGGAGAAGCGATCGAGGCAGCGATGCCGGAAAGCTCTTTCAGTCGGCTGTCCTGTATCACTACCTTGGTAGGAGGTTGGGCAGAGAGGGCAGTATCACGTTTACATCCGGCGGCTATAAAAACCATCGGCCAGAGCCATTTAAAGATCATGTTCACCTGTCGTTGTTTTAAGGATTTATGGCCCGCAATCCTTCTTTTTGTGGTCTTTTAACAGGTAACTGCCTGCAAAGTACGATAAATTCCTGTCCTGAACACCCCTTTACAAATTGGGATTTATTGCGGATATTGTGAGCCCATACACCTTAACCATGGAAAACTATACCTTGTATTCCCATGATGTCGACCTGGACGACACGATACTGGCTATTCTGAAAAAACACTTTCCCAGGTCTTCCCCCTCTTTCCGGGAGGTCGAAGGGTCCAGGCAGATGATCGTCACCATCAAGGGCGGCCTGATCTTCAAACCAAAGACCCTGACCATAAAATACCGGCAACGGCAAACGCCCTCGTACCGGCTGATCAACGATGACTGCCCCGTGAGCATACAGCTGCGGGGGCTCTATAATTTTACGGAAGCCCTGCCCATGCCGCAGAACGATGTTAAAAGACTCCTGCTGAGAAAGATAGAGACGATCAACTCGGAGACCGTGTTCATCGCGGAACCCACGTTGACACAGGAAATGCAGGGTGTATTGAGCGAACTGGCCCAAACCCTGGATAGCCTCATCTTCACCCAACCCCAGCTTACGCTTTCCAAGTCTTCCGATCTCCATTTCATGGACAGTTCGTTCCGCCTGCTGATGGACCTTGGCGGCAATACGGGCGATGGAAAACTGGACGTGAAGATAGCGTCGAAATATTATGACGATCCCACCCCTCCCACCTGGCTGCAACAGGACAGGAAGGCCCGTACCGAAGCCTTCCTCCGGCAAAGAGGCATTCCCATCAATCCTCGCCTGCCCATGACGGAAGACAGCAGCACCAGCCTTTTGCGGGACAGGCAGACCATCATCGAAAGGGTCTATTGTCTCACGATACTGGCGGCAAGAGGAGAAGGAGTGCCGTTGGAAAGACTGGACACGCTTATACAGCGCTATGCCATCGACGGCTTTACCGAAGAGGAGAAAAAGTTATATGCAAAGCCCGACCCATCGGATGAGGACAAGGCCATCATGACCTGGCGATATGAAAGCCTGAATGTATTGCAATGGGCTCTGGGATTCGTCGACACGCTGGTCTATCCATCGGAGATCTGCGATGTCCCCGCCCTCGTGGGCAATGTCATCGAACGATCGCGGGCCGACCTGGAGCAAAAAGCCGTCGTACGCGACGAAGAGGTGATCCTCGACGAGCTGGACAAGATCTACCGGATGCACTGGGCCTGCGTGGAGGCCCGCATGCAGCAACAGCCCCCGGCCGGGGACCTCAACTCCAGCATTGTTTACGAACGGCACTATGCGCTGAACTGGCTTACGACTTACCTGGACCAGGAATGGGATTATGTGAGTACGGATACGTAATGCAGCGAAAGGGGCAGGGATCACGCCTATTTAAAAAACATGTCGAACAAAGACTGCGCCAGGCTGGCCAGCAGCGGCGACACGACTACCAGCAGCTCCTTCAATTGCGACAAGGGCGCATTGAAAAAATTCTTCCATTTGCTGTTACCCTCTACTGCGGGTGCGGCGTTCCCTTCCCCATCGGCAGGCATCAGATCGATCTCGCTGAAACGCATCTTCGCGGGGATATAGAACAGCAGCAACAGCACGGTGTGGATGCCCCCATAGAGGTACACAAAATCCGGCCTGGCCGTACTGCGCCCCCAGTCGTCGGCCAGCAGGCGCATAAAATCCAGGTTGTTGGTAAGGCTGAACAAGCCGCCGGAACAGAGCACCAGCAGCGTCAGGATCATGGCGGCAAAAACAAAATAGGCATTGAAGATCCTGAGCAGATTGTTATAGATCTCCCGCTGCTCAGCCCTTTCACCTTCCAGCACGCGGGTGTCTGCTTCATGCCCGGCCCTGGCATCCGCGTCATTGTCCGCCGCGGACTGCGCAATGGCTGCCTTTTTCTCCCCGATCTCCTTCGTATTTTTCTTGATCCTGCCGGCAAAGAAACCCAGCATCGCCGAGGTATGCATGAACCCCGCCAGGCAGGCGCTGCCGCATATATAACCCAGGATGGTGATCCACATCATAGTCGATCGCAGGGCGCGCATGAAAAAGAGATTCTTGTTCAGCTCCTCATCATAAAAGGTCGCTCTCCAGATGAAGGCCATCACCAAAAGGATGAGAAAGATGGAGATCCAGGCAAAGTAATAGTTGCGGGGGGACATGCCCTCTATGCCATGATCCCCGAAGAGTTTGGTCACCTTGCCGTTGAGATAAATACAAGTGGAGATGGAGATAAACGAAAGTGCGCAAAAGATAAAGAGCGAGAGCAGCCATACGCCGGCGGATGGATACTTGCTGAAGAAGCGGATATCGTTGCGAAAATTTACCAGCCGCAGGGCCGCGACGCCGGTGACGGACGTCCTGAGGGCGGTATCCTTCAAGGCATAAGCGGCCTTAAAAACGCTGTCTCCGTCGCGGGTATAGCGGCGGTCCCAGGCATCGATGCTATCGGACGTGATGTTGAAATGCAGGGCCTTGTTGAGCTTTTCGAAGGCCAAGCTGTCCGGGATGCCGGCGCCGGCAGAATAGGTCCGGTAACTTCTGAGGACATGGAGATCATTGGTGAGCGCAGCGATCCTTTCCTGTTTTCCCTCCACCACGACCTTGTCATCCTTCAGCCAGTGAAGGGTATCGGTTAGGTCGTCGATGGTCTTTACCAGGGGACTGTCGATGATGGCGGTGGGGGTATAGACGATCTCGTGAAAGACGGAGCCCGTGGTACCGGGCGTGGCGATGTCCTGGTAGAATATCAGGATACAGCCGAAGATAAAACCCGCGGTACCCAGTCCGGCGAGGGTCGCAATGCGATAGTCGGGCTTGAAGACCCTGTTCGTTTCTGGCATAATCTCAAAGGATGAAGTTGGGGCTAAAGTAGGGATTCCGGCTTATAGTTGGGGGAGATTTTTCCCAAAGGCGTGAGTATCAAGGCAAAATGCTTTTTTGTGAACATACTTGCGATAATTAATACATTCTAAAAAAACGACGAAAGAAAGTGCGCTTGGGCATTGAAGGTATAGTAAATACGGTCACAGATTTGAAGTTCTGCATTTCTCTCAAAATGGTAAATGCCATTTGAAAATGAGGTTTGCATTCTGCCCAGCCGTTCAACTCCAGTTCGGTGCAGATCTCTGCTAGTCTTTTTTCATCGACGGGTTTTACATCCCATGGCACTTCGAAATTCCGGGCCACTTCCTTATAGTCTTGTACAGTTTGTGCTTCGTTCTTTACAAAAGTGATATAAAATGGAAAGCGTGGATGAGAAAAGTTTAGGGTCAGCAGTTCCTCCTTCAGCTCCATTTTTACATGTCTGGGATTATTATTAAAGCCTGCCTGTAAGCGAGTTTGCAACGCCTTAATATCTGCATCTGAATCTGGTTCGATGACACCGAGAAAGATAAAGACAGGGCTCTTCATAAACTAAAATTACCTATACACATCCAACAACCCATCCGGCAGCTCCACGTACACCTTCCTGTTCTTCTTATCCACTTTCTGCAGCGTCTCCTCATGAATAGGGATCAACGCCTCCTTGCCCTCCAGATCGATCCTGCACAACACCTGGTGCGGCTGCTCGATCACTTCCAGGATCTCCCCCAGGTCCTCCGCCCCTTGAAACAGATGAAAACCCACCAAAGAAATAGGCGCCGACTTACCCGCAAACTGCAAAACTTCCGACTCCGGCAGCCAAACCTCTTTCTGCACCAGTCTCCGCGCCGCCTCCTTCGTATCGATACCTTCCAGCTTCACATACAGATCCTCAGGACCCTTCGGCCGCACCCCCTGGATAAACCACGGCAGCATCTCTCCTTTCCTCTCTTCCAGGAACAATGCTTTCAGCCCCTTCAGTCCTGTCTTCTTACCGAGCCGGTGCTGCAGCACCAATTCACCCTGCAAGCCAAAGACGGCCACCAGCTTTCCGATGTTTCTATAGTTGTCGCTCATAGTAGAATAAAAAACAAGAGGCCTCATGGGAGGCCTCTTGAAAAAATTACATGTTTGAATCGAAGCTGAAAGCTTACCACACTTAGCCTAAGCCTGTGCAGGACCTTCAGGCCTTCTCTCGGGCCTTCTCATAGGAGGACCACCGGGACCCCTTCTGGGACCACCGCCTTTTCTCCTGTTCTCTTCCTGGCGTTTCTTCATTTGTACTTCGTGTTCGGAATGCCATTTCTGGAATTTCTCCATGGCAGCCGCGTCATCGAATAAACCTAATTTGACACCACGCAGTAAGTGTTTCAAATAGAGAACACCCTTGTAAGAGAGGATCCTTCTCACTGTATCAGTGGGTTGAGCACCTTTGTGCAGCCAATCAAGCGCCTTTTGGCGATCTAATTGAACGGAAGCAGGAACAGTGAGGGGATTGTACGTACCGATCTTCTGGATGAATTTACCATCCCTTGGCGCACGGGCATCGGCTACTACGATGAAATAAAATGGTCGTTTCTTAGACCCGTGGCGTTGCAGTCTGATTTTAACTGGCATCTTAAATAGAAATTTAAATGCGTGAACAAATAAGGTTGCTTTCTTCTTTTTTGGACCGCAAATGTAGCGATCTGCTCGTAATAATTCAAAAATAATACATCGAATCCTTTTCTGCGAATCCTAAACCGGGAATTTTATGGACGGTGGATAAAATTAACCTTTTGGATCGTGGCATTTTCACCGCCAAAATGGCTGTTTTCCCGGCAGTTATACGCTTAACGTTTGCCCATCCCCATCCTGCCCCCCATTCCCATGGGCATCTTATTCATCATTTTCATCATCTGCTTCATTTGGTCGAATTGCTTCAAAAAAGCGTTGATCTCGTCGATATTCTTGCCGCTGCCCCCCGCGAGCCGCTTCCGCCGGCTCTGGTCAATGACGTCCGGATTAGCCCTTTCGAAGGGTGTCATGGAGTTGATAATGGCTTCGATGCCCTTGAAAGCGTCGTCGCTGATGTCGATGTCCTTGACGGCCTTACCGACCCCGGGGATCATTCCCAGCAGGTCCTTGATATTGCCCATCCGCTTGATCTGCTCCAGCTGCTGCTTGAAATCCTCGAAATCGAACTGGTTCTTGCGGATCTTTTTCTCCAGCTTCTTGGCCTCTACCTCGTCGAATTGGGCCTGGGCCTTTTCCACGAGGGTGGTGATATCTCCCATCCCCAGGATACGCTGGGCCATCCGCTCGGGGTAGAACACGTCCAGGGTGTCCAGCTTTTCCCCGCTGCTGATGAACTTGATGGGCTTATTGACGGTGTATTTGATGGAAATGGCTGCCCCGCCGCGGGTATCGCCGTCCAGCTTGGTCAGCACGACGCCGGAGAAATCCAGCCTGTCGTTGAAGGCTTTAGCCGTGTTGACGGCGTCCTGACCGGTCATTGAGTCCACCACAAAGAGGATCTCGCCGGGATTGACGGCCCCTTTGATGGAGGCGACTTCCTGCATCATGGCCTCGTCCACTGCCAGACGGCCGGCCGTATCGATGATGACGACGTTCTTGTTCTTGCTCCGGGCTTCCTTAATGGCGTCCTGGGCGATCTTTACAGCATCCTTGTTCTCAGGGTCGCTGTAGACGTCCACGCCGATCTGGCCCCCTAATACTTTCAGTTGCTCGATAGCCGCCGGACGGTAGATATCGGCCGCCACCAGCAAGGGCGAAAGCCCTTTACGGGTCTTCAGGTAATTGGCTAATTTACCGCTGAAAGTGGTCTTACCACTACCCTGGAGGCCGGCGATCAGGATGACCGCGGGACTGCCCTTGGCATTCAGCTCGCTCTCCTGCCCACCCATCAGCTCCGCCAGTTCGTCCTTGACGATCTTCACCATCAGCTGGCCGGGACTTACGGCCGTCAGCACTTTCTGGCCCATGGCCTTCTCCCGCACGA
>Ga0163162_10001770_pt1 | contig 20242 bp, 17 predicted proteins | sample S55metaG_FD_115310 | JGI IMG/M metagenome (GOLD analysis project Ga0163162, IMG submission 115310) | Switchgrass rhizosphere microbial communities from Kellogg Biological Station, Michigan, USA - S5-5 metaG | ecosystem: Host-associated > Plants > Roots > Rhizosphere > Soil | place: USA...
GCATAAACGCACATACCAATTGCTTAAATGCTCATCGACAAATTCTTCGACCAGGCGGCCGGCAATGGTTGGTTCATATTCATCCATTGCTACATTTACTTTTTTTATAAGAGTATTCAACGATGAAAGTATCCAGCGATCGATCTCCGGTCTTTGCTTTAAAGGGATATACTTTTCACTGAAAGAAAATCCGTCTACATTAGCATAGAGTGCAAAAAACTGGTACGTATTATATAATGTGCCGAAAAATTTTCGCTGAACTTCTTTGATCCCTTCAGCATCAAATTTCAGATTGTCCCAGGGCGAAGCATTTGTAATAAGGTACCAACGGGTGGCATCGGCTCCGAATTTTTCGATGGTTTCAAATGGATCCACAACATTCCCAAGTCGTTTACTCATCTTATTTCCGTTCCGGTCAAGCACTAGTCCGTTTGATACACATGTTTTGTAAGCAACAGAATCAAAAACGAGTGCGGCTATAGCATGCAAAGTATAAAACCAACCCCTCGTTTGGTCGACACCTTCAGCAATAAAATCTGCGGGAAAAGATCTCTCAAATTCTTCTTTATTCTCAAATGGGAAATGCCACTGAGCATAAGGCATAGCACCACTGTCAAACCAAACGTCGACCAGATCCGAAACACGTTTCATCGGTTTTCCACTCTCGCTTATCAAAATGATTTCATCGACATAAGGCTTATGAAGATCGATTTCGGGTTTCACATTCCGGTCCCGATTGCTATCGCGATCAGAGTTATTGAGATCACCGGCTTTTTTTATTTCTTCATTTAACTCTTCAATACTGCCAATGCAAATCTCTTCTTCACCATCCTCTGTTTTCCAGACAGGCAAAGGTGTTCCCCAAAAACGGCTACGGCTCAGATTCCAATCCACCATATTCTCCAGCCAGTTTCCAAATCTTCCTTCACCTGTAGATTTGGGTTTCCAGTTGATGGTCTTGTTCAATTCAATCATCCTGTCTTTGATCGCCGTCGTTTTGATGAACCAGGCATCGAGAGGATAATAAAGAACCGGTTTATCAGTTCTCCAACAGTGAGGATAACTGTGTTCGTATTTCTCAACTTTGAATGCGCGATTTTCTTTTTTCAACTTCACAGCGATGTCAACATTCACGTCAACATATTTCGGATCGTCCGTGTAATTCTTTACGTAACGGTTGCTGAATTCACCCAAACCATCCATAAATTTTCCCTGCTTGTCCACCATCGTCAATATACCGATGTCATATTTCTTACCGATACGAAAGTCATCAGCGCCAAATGCGGGAGCTGTATGAACAATACCGGTACCATCTTCCGTTGTTACAAAATCGCCCAGTAAAACTTTAAAGGCGTTTGGATTTTCAGTTTTGTTTGCTTCAAAGGGAAGTAATTGTTCGTAAGAAATTCCTTCAAGAACTTTTCCTTTGAATTCAGCTAAAGCCTTCCAGGGAAGGATCTTTGATTCGGAAGTATAACGTTCGAAATCACCATTCTCACCTTCCCCTTTAAAATATTTTCCCTGCAAAGCTTTGGCGAGAATGACATTAACGGGAAGGTGAGTATAAGGATTAAAAGTTTTGACAAGAACGTAATCTATATTAGGTCCAACCGCCAGGCCGAGGTTAGAAGGAAGCGTCCAGGGGGTTGTGGTCCAGGCAAGAAAAAATATTTCGGATTTTGGATTTTGGTCCCGATTGCTCTCGGGATCGGGTTTTTCGGCGACCTCAAAAATGAATGTTGATTTTTCATTTTTTACTGCCCTAAACATGGCAACAGCTGATGTGTCCTTTACATCTTTATAACAACCCGGCATGTTCAATTCATGTGAACTCAATCCTGTACCGGCAGCAGGAGAATATGGTTGAATGCTTACACTTTCATACAACAATCCTTTTTCATACAATTGTTTCAACAACCACCAGAGTGTCTCAATATATTTATTTTCGAATGTGATATAGGGATCATTGAGGTCAACCCAATAACCCATTTTGACTGTTAGCTCATCCCATTTATCTTTATAACGAAGAACCGCGTCACGACATTTCTGGTTATATTCTTCAACAGAAATGCTTTTCCCAATGTCTTCCTTAGTGATTCCTAATTCCTTTTCCACTCCCAACTCTACCGGCAGACCATGAGTATCCCAGCCACCTTTGCGTTTTACCTGGAATCCTTTCATGGTTTTATATCGGCAAACAAGGTCTTTTAAGGTGCGGGAAATCACATGGTGAATGCCGGGCATTCCATTAGCGCTGGGTGGTCCCTCATAAAACACAAAAGGAGTAGCACCTTCTCTCAGTTCTACGCTTTTTTCAAAAGCCTGGCCGGCCTCCCATTTCTTAAGTATCTCTTTTTCAATGGAGGGAAGATTTAGCTGGGAAAATTCTTTGTATTTAGCGCCCATAGCTGATTTGAAAAGTGGGCAAAGTTAAGGGAAAACGGCGGGCTGTCAATTACATTTGATGATAATGCTGGCAATTCAATTAAAAGGATTATTGTGCTTTCTTTAATAGGGGAAAACGGAAGATTGAACTTAATAGTCTACCAAACCTTGAATGATGGATGGGATGGAAGATTTAAAGGATCTGAACAGCCGAGTGGTGTTTAGGGACCATGGCTTTAATTTGATAAGGTCGGAGCTTCGCCCGTTTTTGTTCAGAATTTTTCTGGATCTTTTTTTCTGACCAGCTTATAAATCCTGATGGCACTCATCAGCAATAATACAAAAGCGATCAGTCCAACGATCCCCCAAACTACACTTATATTTTGTTTGACTACAGCAAGCATAACAATGGCCACCAGGAAAATGGTCGCTACTTCATTCCATATCCTTAGTTGCTGTGAGGAATAGTTGAATATTCCTTTTACCTGTTGCGTGTAGATAGCATGAAGAGTGAAATGATAAACATAGAGGCCCACCACAAAGGAAAGTTTGATTATCAACCACTGAGGAAAACCGCCCACCAGGTACCACACCCATGGGCCAAAGATCAATGTAAGGATAGCAGAGGGCCACGTTATTCCAAACCACAGCCGCCTCATCATAACTCCGAATTGTTCTTGTAAGATATTTTTTTCAACCAGTGGTTTTTCCGCAGCTTCTGTATTGTAAATAAAGAGCCGGGGCATATAAAACATTCCTGCAAACCAGGTGACGATGAAAATGATATGAAGAGCTTTTAAATATAAGTACATGAGTAATGAGTCTTTATTAATTATTCACTGTTGCCTACCCATTTTGCTATCGCGCTTACCCAAAGGGGATGAGTGTTTAAACAAGGGATCATGGTAAATGACTCCCCCCCGGCGTGTAAAAAAATTTCTTTCCCCTGCTCCGCAATTTCTTCAAGCGTCTCCAAACAATCACTCACAAAAGCAGGACACGCTATCAATAATTTCTTTACTCCTTCTTTTGGCAATTCGCCCAACCGCTGAGCCGTATAGGGACTGAGCCATTTGTCCCTTCCCAATCTTGATTGAAAGGATAACTCAAATTTTTCTTTCGGGATGTGAAGTTCACCGGTTACAAGGGCAGTTGTTTTGAAACATTGGTGCCTGTAACAGTACTTGTGAGCGGGCGAGTCAATTTCACAACAATCAGGGCTTTTCAAACAATGGCTCCCGGTGATATCGCCTTTGAGAATATGTCGTTCCGGAACTCCATGATAACTGAACAAAAGTTTATCAAAATCATTCCGCAGATAAGGCTTTATGCTTTCAGACAAAGCATGTATGTAGTCATTATTGTTGTAGTAAGGCTCGATCGTCGTTAACCTGAATGAGTATTTATTTTTTTTATGAACTTCTTTCATGTATTCAACGGCAGTTTCATAGCTGCTCATTGCATAATGCGGATACAACGGCATTAAGACCACTTCTTCCAGCGCCGGAATTTTTTTTAATAAGTTATCATAAGCTTTTTGTGGAGCGGGATTGCCATAGCGCATGGCTATCTCTACAGGCTCAATGATCTGATTCTGTAAACGCGCCTGCAACTGCTTTGTAAATACGATCAACGGCGAACCTTCTTTAGTCCAAATCGACCTGTACGCTTCGGCGGATTTTGGAGCCCTGAAAGGAACGATGATCCCCTTCACTAATAATAAGCGAAACAAATAGGGATAGTCAATTACCCGTTCGTCCATTAAAAACTCATCAAGGTACCGTCTCACATCCTTTACGTCGGTCGAATCAGGCGAACCCAAGTTCATCAATATAATTCCACGTTTCATGAGTAAAAATGATTCACAAATGTAGAAGAAGCAAAAACTAAAAAATTAAAAAATTGAAACCTGGCCATCGGTTTTTCACTCTAATTTTTGTTGAAACATTTCAACCACTAAAAATAACAGTTGAGGTACGTCATTACTACACCTGACAACAATCACCCGTCGAAATGACAAACGAATGACATTATTTTTAGGTAGTAGAGGCTACCGAAATTATTTTTGCGCTCGATATAGCCCTGACAATTTTAAGCAGGTGAGTAATTTAAAAGAAATATCGAAATTTTGGGTCGCCGGGATCAACTATAAAAAGACTGATGCCACAACGAGAGGCGAGTTTGCTATTCAGAATGATCAGTATGACCGTCTCCTGGAACAGGCACGGGTCAATGATCTGGACGAGGTTTTCGTGCTTTCCACCTGCAATCGAACAGAAATTTATGGATTTGCAGATAATGCTTCCCAGCTGATCGGCCTGTTATGTGAACAAACTGCAGGAAATCAGGAAACATTTTTATCCTCTGCGTATATAAAGAATGGCCATGAGGCTATTGCGCATTTATTTAATGTAAGCGCAGGCCTGGACTCACAAATTTTGGGAGATTATGAGATCATCGGCCAGCTAAAGGTTGCTGTGAAGGTTGCCAAAAAACACGGTCGCATAAATGTGATTCTTGAAAGATTGATCAACACCGTTCTTCAATCATCCAAAGCGATCAAAAATCAAACTGAATTAAGCGGGGGAACGGTGTCAGTCTCTTTTGCTGCCATTCAATACATACGTGAGCACGTAAACGCGATTGCCGATAAAAAAATTCTTTTGCTTGGAATTGGAAAAATAGGTAAGAGCACCGGCAAAAACCTTGTTCATTATCTGAAAACAAAAAACATTACTCTTATTAATCGTACCGAGGAGAGAGCGGCAGAGCTGGCAACGGAACTCGGTTTGAAACATGCACCAATTAGTGAATTGCAAAAGCATGTTTCGGACTCTGACATCATACTTGTTGCCACTGATGCCGCTGAGCCCACTATTCTTCTGTCATACCTCGAAGAGCAAAACAAGAAATTGATCCTTGACCTCTCCATTCCTTATAATGTTGAACAGTCCGTTCAGCGCCTTCCCTATGTCACTGTAATAAATGTGGATGAACTTTCTAAAATGCGCGATGAAACTCTTGCCAAACGCGAAGCGGAAGTTCCAAAAGCAACAGCAATCATTGCTGAACATATTGCGCAATTTATCGAGTGGCACGAACACCGCAAACATGTGCCCGTTTTAAAAGCTGTAAAAATTAAACTCACAGAAATTCACAACAACCCATTATTTATACCTTTATACAATTCTACGCATACCGAAGAAAAAATTCAACGGGTTATCAATGGAATGGCTTACAAAATGAAAGAACAAAACCACAAAGGTTGTCATTACATTGAAGCCATCAACGAATTCATGGCTACGGGTACTAATTCATAATAATGGGGAAGATCAGAATAGGCACCAGGGAGAGTCATTTAGCCATTTGGCAGGCAACACAGGTTAAAAATTTGTTGGCTGACAATGGCCATGAGAGTGAATTGGTCTTCATTAAAAGCGAAGGTGATATCGACCTTGTGACTCCACTATATGATATCGGTGTACAGGGAATATTTACACGAAGCCTTGACGCCGCCTTATTAAGTAACAAAATTGATGTTGCAGTCCATTCAATGAAGGATGTGCCTGTGCAATTGGCAAAGGGTGTTAGACAGGCTGCTGTTTTGAAAAGAGGATCACATAAAGACATCCTTGTACCTCATCCCGACCTTTCTGATGTTAACCCTCTCTTGGGTCAAGACGTAATTGCGCAACGCCAGGTTACTTTCAGACAGGGTGGATCTAAAACTACACAAACTAGCCAGACTACTTACGAAAATACGGGTGAAAAGGTGGATGCAATTATTGCAACAAGTTCTATCCGGCGTATTGCACAGTGGTCAAGAAGATATCCGCACCATAAGATTGAAAATCTGAGAGGCAATGTGAATACTCGCTTACGTAAGTTGAAAGAGAGCAACTGGCATGGAGCCATTTTCGCTGCTGCAGGTTTGGAAAGGATTGGCCTGAGGCCTAAAAATGCAATAGAACTGGATTGGATGTTACCAGCACCAGCGCAAGGGGCTATCATAGTCGTTTGCAGGGAAGATGATCATCATGCATTCGAGTCCTGCCAATTATTTAATGATGAAGAAACGGCCTTGTGTACAAAAATTGAAAGAGATTTTTTAAGTGCCTTATTGGGAGGATGCTCTACCCCGATCTCTGCTTTTGCAGAAGTGAAAAATGGCAATGTCCATTTCAAGGGTAATATTGTAAGCCCCGACAGTTACCAAATGGCAGAATGCAACTCCGAATACCCATTAGCATCAGCAGATCCGCGCCTTTGGAAGAGATTGCAGATTTTGCGAGGGCCCATACAGGACTTAGGTTTGCGTGCCGCGAAAGATATTTTAGCAAATGGCGGCCAGGTCATTATTGATGAAATGAAGAATGCCACAAAATAAGATCTCCATATTGTCAACAAGATTATTGGATGATGAATTCATTCTTGATGCCCAATCCCAAAATCTCTCAATAGACGTAGTTTCATTCATAAAAACAGATCCGGTCTCTTCGGCTGAATCAGGAGAGGAAATCAGCCGGGCGTTAGCTGGAGCAGGACCAATTGTTTTTACAAGCTCCAATGCTATCGAAGCAATAGCATCGAAAATAAAGGACCAAAAGACGGCGCGGAAAATATTCTGTATTGGTTATACCACAAAACGATCTGTTGTAAAATATTTTGGAGAAGGGTCAATCGCGGGACTTGCGAGCAATGCAAAAGAGCTGGCGGAAACAATTCGGCGTGCAAATGTCAATGAGGTGATTTTCTTTTGCGGTGATCAACGCAGAGATGAAATGCCCGATCAGCTCAAGATAAACAGTATTAAAGTAACGGAGATTGTAGTTTATAAAACAACATTGACTCCCCAAAAGATTGAAAAAAAATACGAGGGGATCTTGTTTTTCAGTCCAAGTGCAGTAAAAAGTTTTTTTCAAATAAACGAAGTGCCGGATCAAACTGTATTGTTTGCTATCGGCAACACGACGGCAGATGAACTAAAAAGTTTTTCGAAAAATAAAATAGTGACCAGTGATGTGCCGACCAGTGAAACTTTGATAGACAAGGTCATTTCCTATTTTCAAGTAAACCCTATTCACCATTGACCATTCACAGCATGAGCCAGTTAAAAAACGATATTCTGTTAAGAGTTCTTCGTAGCGAAAAAGTTGAACGCCCGCCTGTGTGGATGATGCGACAGGCAGGAAGATATTTGCCTGAATACATAGTCCTGCGTGAAAAGTACAGTTTCTTTGAACGTTGCCAGATCCCCGAATTAGCCTGTGAAATAACTCTACAGCCTGTGGATATTATCGGCGTCGATGCGGCGATCTTGTTTTCCGACATCCTCGTTGTGCCGCAGGCCATGGGACTGGAAGTTGAACTGGTAGAATCAAAAGGGCCCATTCTTCCTGAGCCTATAAAAACTCTGCGTGACTTTGACCGGATAAGAGTACCTGATGTAAATGAAACACTCCACTATGTTTTTGATGCCATCAAACTCACAAAAAAGGAATTGAATGATCGTGTTCCCTTAATTGGATTTGCCGGTGCTCCGTGGACCATTTTATGTTACATGGTGCAGGGTAAAGGATCAAAAACATTTGATGAGGCAAAAGCATTTTGTTATTCTCAACCAGCCATGGCGCATCGTTTATTACAGATGATCACTGATACTACTATTGCTTATTTAAAAGAACAGGTAAAGGCCGGTGTTGATGTGATCCAGGTCTTTGATTCATGGGGAGGGTTGTTCGGTCCGGATGATTTTGAAAACATTTCTCTGAAATATATTCGTGAGATCATAAACGCTTTGAGGGATGAGGTGCTCACGATCATTTTTGCGAAAGGAGCATGGCATTCCCTGGAAAGTATGAGTAAGACAGGGGCGCAGGGATTGGGGATTGATTGGTGTATTACCCCACAGATGGCACGGGAATTAGCCGGCTCTAAGATCACGCTACAGGGAAATTTTGACCCTGCGAAATTGTTATCACCCATCCCTGTCATCAAGAAAGAAGTGAGAAAAATGTTGAGTGATTTTGGGGGACAACATCATATTGCAAATCTTGGACATGGCATTTTACCCAACACACCGGTTGATCATGCCAGGGCATTTGTAGAAACAGTGAAAACATATGAAAGTCACAAGTGAAAAATCAAAAGTCAAAAGCCCTTTCTTGTTTTTTACTTTTTGCTTTTGAATTTTTAATTTTTTTATGACCCATAAAACGGAAACAAAAGAAATAAGAGGCGAATGGATAGATTTCATTTATCATTTGCAGGATGATATCTGTAACGCACTCGAAGAAGCAGATGGAAAGGCCTTGTTTTCCGAAGACGCCTGGCAAAGGGCGGAAGGTAAGGGTGGCGGCGGGTTGACAAAAGTAATTCAAAATGGAAATGTATTTGAAAAAGGTGGGGTGAATACCTCTGTCGTGTATGGACACGTAACCGATAAAATGCGGAAACAATTGAGCATCGATGGGGGCAAATGGTTTGCAGCCGGTTTAAGTCTCGTCATTCATCCGATCAATCCTTTCGTACCGACTGTTCATTGCAACTACCGGATGTTTGAATTGTACAATGAAGAAGACATGCTTACAGACAGGTGGTTTGGCGGTGGCACGGATCTTACGCCTTACTATTTATTTGAAGAGGACGCAAAACATTTTCATCAGACCTATAAAAATGTGTGCGACGAGTTCGACCCCTTTTTATATCCAGCATTTAAAAAAGAATGCGATGATTATTTTGTGAACAAACATCGCAACAATGAAAGAAGGGGGGTCGGGGGGATATTTTATGACCATCAACGGGAAGATGAAAATCACAGCCTGGATTTTTGGATGAATTTTGCGAAAGCCTGTGGCAACGCATTCACCGCGGCATATTTACCCATCGTAGAAAAAAGAAGAGATATTTCATACACTGAAAAAAATAAACACTGGCAGGAAATAAGAAGAGGCAGGTATGTTGAGTTCAACTTAATTCATGACCGGGGAACTTTGTTTGGGTTAAAAACCAATGGAAGAACTGAAAGCATCCTGATGAGCCTTCCTCCTACCGTGAGATTTGAATATAATTATTTACCCGAACCCGGAAGCGAAGAAAATAAACTGTTACAGGTTTGTCTGAATCCAACAGAATGGACATCTCCATTTCCTGAAGGTGAGTGATGAAGGCAAAATAAAAACGTTAACAACCAGTCCTCCCTTCAGGGAGGATTTAGGAGGGCAAAAATGTACTTACAAAAAAGAAACAGGATCCTGAGGCAATCACAATCGGTTCGTTCACTGGTTGCCGAGACCCAATTAACTCCCAATGATTTTATTGTCCCTCTATTCATCGATGAAGGGGAAAATGTTCAAACAGAGATCTCCTCCATGCCCAACTACTATCGAAGAAGTTTGGATCTGACCGTAAAAGAAGTAAAGGAACTCCGGGCGATGGGGCTAAATTCGGTCTTGTTATTTATAAAATGTAGAGATGAACGAAAGGATAACAAAGGAACAGAAGCATTAAATCCCGATGGGCTAATGCAAAGGAGCATTAAAGCCATCAAAGATGCAGTGCCTGAAATGCTGGTCATGACCGATGTGGCCCTTGATCCTTTTTCATCTTACGGTCATGATGGAATTGTCGAAGGAAAAGAAATTGTAAATGATGCCACCGTGGAAGTACTGGCAAAAATGAGTGTGAGTCATGCACAGGCAGGGGCAGATTTCGTGGCGCCCAGTGATATGATGGATGGCCGGATCGGGGCGATCAGGAAAGCTTTGGAAGAAAATGGTTTTACAAAAACGGGTATTATGAGTTATAGCGCCAAATATGCTTCATGCTTTTACGGTCCCTTTCGTGATGCACTGGACTCTGCTCCCGGTTTTGGTGATAAAAAGACTTACCAGATGGACTATCATAACCGCATTGAAGCTATCAAAGAAACCCTCATGGACGTAGAAGAAGGAGCCGATATTGTGATGGTGAAACCTGCCTTGAGTTATCTCGATGTGATCCGTGAAGTAAAAAATGCTGTACATGTTCCGGTAAGCTGTTATAATATCAGCGGAGAATATGCGATGATCAAAGCAGCCGCAAAAATGGGTTGGATCGACGAGGACAAGGCCATTATTGAAACACTGACATCAATGAAACGGGCAGGCGCAGACCTGATCGCCACTTATTTTGCCAGGGACGCGGTGCGCATTATGAACCACTAAGACACAAAGACACGAAGATTCGCAAAGCCCTGGTGTTACTTTGTGCCTTCGTGTCTTTGTGGTGAAATAATACGAGGATGAATATCTACAAAAGCACACAATTATTCGAAAGAGCTCAACAATCCATTCCCGGCGGCGTAAACTCGCCAGTAAGAGCATTCAAATCCGTTGGTGGAACTCCCATCTTTATTCAAAAAGCAAAAGGCGCTTATCTCTACGATGCAGATGGAAATAAATACATCGATTACATCAACTCATGGGGACCGATGATCCTTGGCCATGCCTATGAACCATTGGTAAAAGCGATACAGGAAAGGGTTTTGGATTCTACGTCATTTGGAGCACCGACGGAATTAGAAATTGAAATGGCCGAGGTGATCAAGAGCATGTGCCCAAATATTGACCTGGTACGAATGGTGAGCAGCGGTACTGAAGCCTGCATGAGTGCACTCCGTTTGGCGAGAGGTTATACCGGAAGAAATAAATTCATCAAGTTCGAAGGATGTTACCATGGTCATGCCGACGCCTTTTTAGTAAGAGCCGGAAGCGGCGTAGCTACTTTTAATATTCAAACTGTGCCCGGGGTGACTGCAAGTATTTCCAAGGATACATTGACTGCTCCGTATAATGATGTTACTGCAGTAGAAAAATTAATAAAGGAAAATAAAAATGAGATAGCGGCGATTATCATTGAACCTGTGGCGGGGAATATGGGCTGTATTCCTCCTTTACCCGGGTTTTTAGAGGCGTTACGACAAATTTGCAATGAAGAAAACATCGTTTTTATTTTTGATGAAGTAATGACAGGGTTCCGGTTAGCGCCAGGAGGGGCGCAGGAACGATTGAAAATAAACGCCGATATCGTTACTTATGGAAAAGTGATCGGTGGCGGAATGCCCGTAGGTGCATTTGGTGGAAAGAAACAGATCATGCAGCATATAGCTCCCATGGGAAATGTTTATCAGGCCGGAACCTTAAGTGGCAATCCCATCGCTATGATCGCAGGCTACACTCTATTAAAAACCTTAAAAGAAAATCCATCAATTTATTCCGAGCTGGAAGAAAAAACCAATACCCTGCACCAGGGCTTAGCGGAAGTCTTTAACAAGAAAAATATTCCCGCCAGGATCAACCAGCTTGGTTCCATGATCAGTATTCATTTCAGTGAAAAACCAGTACTTGATTTTTCTTCTTCGGCTTCGTCAGATATTCAAACCTTCAATAAATTTTTTCATTTCATGCTGGGCCAAGGCATTTATCTTCCACCGTCCGCATTTGAAACATGGTTTGTTTCTCATGCACTATCCAAAGATGACATTGATAAAACGATTAGCGCTGCTGGACAGTTTGTGAAGCGATTCTAACCAATTTTTCCTTTTTCCGTAATTCATTTTTCCCGATACGGCATGTTTAAAATTGAGGTCTGTTGTCTCTTTGCTAAAATGAGGCTATAATTATGAGAAAAGTGTATCTGTTAGTTCTGCTGGCGCTCGGTCTTAAAGGATTTGCTCAAACTGAAATGGCGGGAAGTTCCTCCATAAACAGTGACCCCGGGACACCCGTTGGAGCGATCACGGGGAATGTAACGACCACTGATAATAAACCAGCAGCCTATGTGAGCGTAGTTCTCAGAGGCACCAACAAGTATTCGATCACGGATGAAAATGGGAATTTCACTCTCAAGAACATAAAGGAAGGTCTCTATACTCTTGAAATTTCGATGGTGGGTTTAAGAGCCATTGAAAAACCTGTTGAGATAAAGAAAGACCACGAAACGACAGTCAACATTGCTCTGGAAGAAGACGCACGACAGCTGGATGCCGTCACTATAGTATCGCGGAAAACTCTTAATGATAAACCCATTTCTATTGGAAAAATAGTAATCGATCCAATGGATCTCCCTCAAAGTATAACAACGATCGGTCAATCTACTATTAAAAACCAGCAGGCATTGCGTTTAAGTGATGTCATTAAAAATGTAAATGGAGTCTACCTGACAACAACGAGAGGCAGTGTACAGGAGAATTTCGCCGCCCGTGGTTATGCTTTCTCCAGCACTAACCTGTTTAAAGATGGCTTCCGCATCAATTCAGGTGTTATGCCGGAAGTAAGTTCACTTGAAAAGGTGGAAATTCTGAAAGGAAGCGCTGCTATTTTATACGGGCAGGTTGCCCCTGGCGGTATCTTAAACATGGTTACCAAGGAACCGAGATTTCAATTCGGAGGTGAAGTGTCCATGCTCGCTGGCAGTTACGATCTTTACAAACCTTCTTTTGATATTTACGGACCTGTGAGTTCTTCCATGGCATACCGTGTGAATGGAACCTACGAACAGGCAAATAGTTTCCGGGATGTTGTTCACTACAAGCGTTACTACATAAACCCATCCCTCCTGTTTAAACTGAGTCAGCGGACCCAGTTAATAGTTGAAGCCGATTATTTAAAACATGATTTTACTCCAGACTTCGGGATCGGCACCATTAACCATGCAATAACTTCTGCAACTTCTCCACTAATTCCTGACCTTCCCCGCTCAAAATTTTTAGGAACGGATTGGCAATACAATACGACTCAACAAACAACGACGACCGTTTCTTTAAAGCATCAATTCAATCAGATATGGACATTCAGCTCTTCGGCTTCCTGGCAGGTTTATAGGAGAGATTACTATTCTACCGAGAGAATACAGGCAGATTCGGTTGGTGATTGGATAAGACCTCTTGGAAAAATAAATGCAAAAGAACGTTATTTTGCTGCCCAGGTTAATTTAACCGGTAATCTAAAAACCGCATCAATTCAGCATACTCTTTTAACAGGGGTTGATGGCGACAGGTCGTTTACGCTCAATTACGACTATAGTTTTCCTGTTGCCGCCGGATTGCCCGCCAATAGCTATGACGTAATCAATGTGTTTGATGATGGAAAATATATTGCAAGAAAAGACATTCCCGAGGCAACTACTATCAGGAAAAGAGAAGCGCCTATTAATCGCATTGGCATTTATGCGCAGGATTTGATCAGGCTTTCGTCGAAATTCAATCTGCTTGCCGGAGTAAGATGGTCTTATGTGCAAACAATAGGCATTGATTCAACAAATCTCCTCACCGGTGCAAAAACAACGGGTCGTACGAGAAATGACAATGCGTTCTCTCCCCGGTTCGGGTTAGTTTTTAAACCCGTTGAATCAACGTCCTTATTCGCCAGTTATGCCAGTTCATTTGCAGTGAATACAGGGACGGATATATATGGCAGCTCATTGCCCCCTTCTATTATTGACCAGTATGAAGCTGGAATAAAAAATGATTTCTTCAAAGGCATGCTTTCAGTTAATCTAACCTTTTATCATATCGTAAACAATAATCTTGCGCAAACATCCGCGGTTAAGGTAGATGGAAGTCCAAACACAGACGCTGCCATCAAAGTCCTTTCCGGCCAAACAAAAAGTAATGGCGTCGAACTTGACGTGGCAGCCCAGCCCATAACAGGTCTGTCTATTTTGGCTGGCTTTAGTTATAACAATGCCCGTTATACAAAGACGGATACAACGAAAGGCAGTTTCAAAGAAGGAGAAAAGCTGGTTAATAATCCCACTAATACTGCCAATGCCAGTGTCTTTTATACATTCAACAAAGGTGGACTGAGAGGTTTTAAATTTGGAGCAACCCTTCTTTACATTGGTGACCGTCTTGGCGGAAATAATAACACAGTTGGACAAGCACAAATTTACTCAAGGGTGATCCCTGTTGAAGGCTATACTGTAGTGGATGTGAGTGCAGGTTACGCTTATAAAAAATTATCTGTAATGGCTAAACTTTCTAATGTCACAAATACCCTCAACTACCTTGTTCACGAAAACTACAGCATAAATCCATTACCACCGCACCAGTTCGTAGCGACCGTTTCATATAAACTATAAGATCAAAAATTGATTTGAATGAAAGGCTATCACAAAGTTCTTCCTCGTCACTTCGGGTGAGGAATACCGAAACAATCTATTTGAGCATCACACTGGATTTTTGATTACTTCACGGCATTCAAATGACGACATTTGAAACAGAATTTTTATGTTGTGAAGCAGAAAATTTAGAAAATAGATTTTAACAAGAAACTCAGCGAAGAAGAAGTTCACACGGCTTGAGACCTGTATGTTTTTTAAACGCAGTAGAAAAATGAGAAATGGAGGAATAGCCGAGCATCAGTGAAACCTCTGTTACGCTCAGCCCTTTTTCGTAGAGCAGGTAACGCGCATGTTCCATTCTTTGGCCCTGGTAAAAGTCAAAAATTGTTGTACCAAACATTTCTTTGAATCCTTTCTTTAAATAGCATTCGTTCATGGCCACTTTACGGCTGAGTGCTCTGATAGTAATAGGTTCACCGATATGTTCGATCAAAACCTCTCTTGCCTTTGCAATTTTTTCACGATCTGCCTCATTGGCCAGGAACTTACAGTTGATTACATCAAGCTCCTTCTCTCCAACCATACAATCCATGCTGTAAAGCAAAAGCATTTGCATTTGGGCATTGATGTAGATATTTTCAAGGCTGTCTTTGTAGCTGTGATTTAATAACGCCTCGATCACCATTCTTGTTTTGCCACAGAGAGGAAGGATCTTGGTGAATGACGAAGAATGTTTAAAGTTCAGGATATTATCAGTTAGCGTATCGTTGGTTTTCGGCTTAATAAACTGCGAAAGATGCACAGGAGAAAACTGGAAGGTTAGCACGTCAACACTTTCTACCCTTTCATTACAGTTTTCTGAATCGTGGAACTTGCACAAATCGCACTGGCTGTCCTTTTCTTTACAATACACATTCCCTGTAACGCAAAATTTTAATTCGAGGTAATTCTCTTTGGGATCTGTCCTTTCATAATGATACACCATCATTCCCGTGTCTTCAATATTCCATTGGGAATTCCGATGATATCTTTTGATGGTGTAATTGACAGAACCGGGTATCTGTTGTTCTTTATTATAAAGCAAATGCCATTGTCCGTGCATAGGTGCCTGTTTGTAGGCCAACGACAATATATCGGGCGGTCTGTGCATTAAGACGGCAAATTTACGTCGCACCATGGAATTTTACATGATAAAGATCAGGATTGTGTCGTCGGACACTCAGAAACATTTTGACCCGGAGCAAGAAAAGCTCGATAGCGACTACGATGTATAAGAACCTTGCTTTACTCACCCCGTGTGCTAAAACAATAGCGGTGCCACAAGCTTCGCGAAGACGATGCGCAATGATAGATTAACAGATTTACAGGTGTTTGCCAAACAATAAAAAAACTAACAGCAATTAGTCAAATCCGCCTATTTTTGCACGTCACGTAATAACGTGACTTTTTTGTAACGACCTTCATGATTCATCCTCATACTTATATTCATCCAAATGCCAGGCTGGCAACGAATGTAAAGGTGGATCCATTCACTGTTATTCACCAGGATGTGGAAATTGGAGAAGGGACATGGATCGGTTCGAATGTAACGATCATGGAAGGCGCACGTATCGGAAAAAATTGCCGCGTTTTTCCGGGAGCTGTCATCGCCGCCATCCCCCAGGATATGAAATTCCAGGGCGAATATTCTACCGTTTGCATCGGAGACAATACAACGATCCGTGAATTCGTAACAGTGAACAGGGGAACAAAAGTGAAAGACAAAACAGTGGTCGGAAAAAATTGTCTCATCATGGCATATTGTCATCTTGCGCATGATTGCGTTGTAGGTGATAATTGCATTATGAGCAATAACACACAGGTGGCCGGGCACGTCACAATTGGTGATTGGTCTATTTTGGGTGGCATGTGCGCTATACATCAGTTTGTCAATATTGGATCACATTCTATGTTAAGCGGGGGATCATTAGTTGGTAAAGATGTCCCTCCCTATATTAAAGCAGCGCGCAATCCATTGTCTTATGCCGGTGTAAATTCCATTGGCATGAAACGGAGAGGATTTACGGTGGAAAAGATCAATCACATCCTAGAGATATACAGGGTGATCTATGGAAAAGGTTTGAACATTTCCCAGGCAGTGGAATATCTTGAAGAAGAATTTCCCGCCACGGATGAAAGAGATGAGATCGTTCAATTTATCCGTGCCTCTCAACGTGGCATTATCAAACGCTTCTCAAAAACAAACGGCGATGAAGGTATCGTTGACTGATGCCGGCAAACGATTTAACCGCGACTGGATCTTTCGTCATTTTACTTACACATTTGAAAAAGATAATTCCTATGCTATCACGGGTCCTAATGGCTCCGGGAAAAGTACTTTATTACAGGTACTGAGCGGATCAATGCAATTAAGTGAAGGGAACGGGAAGTGGGCAACAGGCAATGAGGAATTGGCCAGTGAAGAAGTCTTTAAACAAGTCTCCATTTGCGCTCCCTATTTGGAAGTAGTTGAAGAAATGACCCTAAAAGAATTCCTGGAATTTCATCATCATTTTAAGCCACTTATGTCTTCTGTCTCGATTGACAATATTATTTCGATCGTAGGGTTAGGAGAAGCCGTCAATAAACAGATCCGCTATTATTCAAGTGGCATGAAACAGAGAGTAAAGCTGGCACAGGCTATTTTTTCCGACACTCCCTTTTTATTGTTGGATGAACCCTGTACAAATCTTGACACCATGGGAATTGAATTATACCATCAACTTATAGATCAATACTGTAATAACCGCCTGGTGATCGTAAGTAGTAATGATGAGATCGAATACAGGTTTTGCAGAGAAAGAATCAACATCGCTAACCATAAAAAATAACTTCGGGATTCCCCAGGTCGCGTTATTATTTACCTGCTGAGCTTTAAGATCAATCCTGGTTCTAAAAAAATTTTCGAAACCATATAGTTGCGTATATTTGCAACCGATCAGTTTCGGGTTTCGCATGCCCGCATTTGCTGTCCTGCGGAATATTTTGTAACAATAAAAACTGTTTTATGAAGATAGTACTGGCATTGGTAATGGAGGATACGAGGGACAAACCATTTATGAAATGACGCTTTTCACCCTTTAATTGACGCCGTCACCCCTTCCTGGAATCTTTTTCTCAAAGTATGTTTACTTCATCATTAACGAAACTCATTGTTATGGAAAACATAGCACATAATAGCCACCATCTGATGAAAAGAATTTCTGCAGTCGCTGCAATTTTATGCCTGGTCGCTCTAAAATCATTTACCCAAATCAAACCGGCGGAAAGTGGATATGCTCCTGTGAATGGACTTAAAATGTATTACGAAGTATATGGGCAGGGTAAACCGTTAGTTTTATTACATGGAGCATTTAACACAATTCCTATGGCATTTGGAATGCTGATCCCCGAATTATCGAAAGGCAGGCAGGTAATCGCGGTAGAGATGCAGGGACATGGCCGTACTGCTGATATTGATCGCCCTTTTTCGTTTGAATCAATGGCCGACGACGTGGCGGCTTTATTAAAATACTTAAAGAAAGATAGCGCAGACATTTTTGGTTACAGCATGGGCGGTGGCATAGCCTGGCAATTAGCTATCCGGCATCCTGAAGCAGTTAAAAAATTAGTCATTGCTTCGGCTGTTTATAAATATGAAGGATGGACTCCTGAAACGAGGGCGATCTTACCGAACATCACACCGGAAATATTTGAACACACTCCAATAAAAAGCCAATACGACAGCCTGGCCCCTGATCCAAAACACTGGACTGAGTTTATCAACAAAATGAAGAAATTCATTACAACATCGTATGATTTTGGCGCCGAAAAAATAAAGGCGATCAAATCTCCGACTCTTATTATTGCAGGCGATGGTGATGGTGTGTTACCCGAACATGCGGTAGAGATGTTTCGGCTGCGCCATGGAAAGTATATGATAGACTTTGGGCCGCCCCCTACCACACAATTAGCCATATATCCAGGTACTTCGCATATAAGTGTAATGATGCAAAAGGATTGGTTATTATCAATGATGGTTCCCTTTCTTGATGCCCCCTCTCATTAAAGCAAGGGATAGTCACAGAATTTCTAAGTGGAAATTGTAGGTTCAATCAATTCTCTTAATTTTCTTTCGTCCAACACGCGTCGCTGCGGCTGATGATTGGCTGTTGTCCATTTTATAAGTCTGATAGATCCATCTCCAATTTCAATACCCGTGATATCGCCGTCACTGAAACAGCAGCAGCCGCTATTGAAATAAGTCGGTTTCATTTTAAGATAATCGTGCGAGACAGCGGTAAACTGTGGTTCCCTTAGCCTGATCTCCTTTTTTATCTCCTCGATTTTATCGGCATCCTTTTCAACCTCCGCCTGCAGCAGACTTCGATACAATCGTTCAAGGTGTGTCAGGGATTCAAAAACAGGTTGGTGTGTATGGCCTGTTATTAATAACGTGTTTTTTTGCCTGGATGACCATTCGTACATGATCCTGTTGTGCAAAGTTTTTTTTGTTTCGTTATAAGCCGGCGTATTCGGATTCACTTTCAGAAAAGCCTGTAATGGCGCCCAAATATGAGCCACAAAAAATTTACTGAACCAATTCCCATCGCTTTGTGCATCACCCTGGTGGCCGTGGGTGAGAAAAATAGAGAAAAGATGTCCATCTATTTTTGACTGCAGGATCAACCCTTCATAAACACTGACTTTCTGATCATAGATGTTTTCCATTTCCAGGCCCGTTGTTATGTCTGTACTCCAGGCAAGGTCATGATTACCAAAAATTTTTACAAATGCATCCCGTTCGATGAATTTTTTTTCTTTTTCAAATGACGCCGTGTTATTTCTTTTAACGGACGGCCACCGGTTCTCCCAAAGTTCATCGCTGTCACCAAGGCTGATAAGGAAAAAATTGTTGTTATTATAATAATCCAGCGCAGAAAGGTAACTGGGTTCGCAAAACATAAAGTCATCGGCGCCATCTTTTGCACCCTTGTGCTGATCTGAAAAAACGATGAACCTGTCGCGATCAATATCAAACGATATAAGAGGGCCCTTCTTCGAAGGCTGTTTTTGAATCTGTCTTTTTAATTTAGATAGTGCTTTGAATATATTTTTCGGGACCGGTCGTGAAGAAAATTTATCCGCAAACCATAAAACCGGCTTAAGTAATATGGTCTGCAAAATTTTTCGCATGGCTGAAAGAATTATCAAAGACAAGTGCAGGAAGAGACGCCGGTGACAAACGTCATTTGACAGCAATCATACTGATCTCAACATTGACGAATTTTGGCAAGGCTGAAACCTGCACAGTTTCTCTTGCCGGAAAGCCTGCCTTGCCGGCAGGCAGATTTTCATCAAAATATTTTCCATACACTTCATTCATCTCGGAAAATCGATTCATATCCGTAAGGAAAATGGTTGTCTTTACGACATTACTGAAATCCATACCAGCCTGTTGTAAAATTCCTTTCAGGTTATGCATTACCTGGTGGGTTTCTTCCTGCAAGTCTTTGTTTCTTAATTCACCGGTAGATGGATCAATACAAACCTGTCCGGAAATAAAAAGCGTGGCTTGTGCCGACCCATTCGTGTTGCTAATTTTGATTGCCTGGTTGTAGGGGCCAATGGGCGCAGGGGCACTGTTCGTATTTATGACTTGTTTCTTCAAAGCAAGTGGATTAAAATTCAGCGAACGAATTTAGCTTTATACGTTTTCTTTGCAAAAAATTACTTA
>Ga0163162_10001773_pt1 | contig 20228 bp, 16 predicted proteins | sample S55metaG_FD_115310 | JGI IMG/M metagenome (GOLD analysis project Ga0163162, IMG submission 115310) | Switchgrass rhizosphere microbial communities from Kellogg Biological Station, Michigan, USA - S5-5 metaG | ecosystem: Host-associated > Plants > Roots > Rhizosphere > Soil | place: USA...
CGCGCGCAGTCCCTCGAAGGTGTGGCCACTTACATGTGGAGCAACACGGTGTTCCAGTCCGAACGCGGTTATCACGAGATCGTTATGGCCGAGACGGGTCCACAGTTCTTCAATGTGCTGGGCGTCGGTCCTTCGTTCGGGGCTGGCCTGGAAGGTCCAGATACTTTTCTCGCGAGCTACGACTTCTGGAAGCGGCAGCTGGGCGCCAGACGCGCCGCCGTGGGCGAGCGCTTCGAAATCGGCGGGCGTAGCCTGCGTCTCACCGGGGTGATGCCGCGCAGCTTCTCGTTCCTTTCCGAACCCATCGCGGTGTGGACTGCCGCTGCCGGCGAGCCTGCCGTTGACCGCCGCCGCTGGCAGCTTGCGTTGCGCGGAGCGGTCGCGCGTCTTCGTCCGGGCGTCTCGCAGGACGCCGCCGAAAAAGAGTTGCGCCAGCTTTTGGTGGACGCCCATCTCGCTCGTCCCAATTTCTCTGTCCGCGCCACGCCCATCGCCGATCTGGTTTACCGGCCCGCGCGCTCGTATGCGCTGGATCTGCTGATGAGTACTTCGCTGATCCTGCTGTGGGCTGGTTTCAATATTTTCCGCGACCGCAAGTACCGGATCTCGTGGCGCATGACGGGCCGCTTCTGGAGTTTCTTCGTTGTGAAAACCATGCTGCCGCTGAGCGCGCTGTTCCTGTTTGTGTTTGAGTTTGGCGGTGTCACGCAGCTTGGCGTCACCGGCGGAGTGCGCCCCGGCAGCGGACCTCTTGGGGCCTGGTTCTTCTATTCCGGTATCGCCATGATCCTCATCTGGGCGTTGCGCGATCAGCCCGGGCGTTGCCGCGTTTGCCTGCGTCACATGCGGCAGCCATTGCGCATCGGCGTGCCGGGACAGATCCTGCTCGAGACGGCCGGCCAGGAAGTGATGTGCCCGCGCGGCCATGGCTCGGTTTACACCACCGCTTCGGTGCTGGGCGCGGACCTTTCGGATCGCTGGATGGGATTTCCCTAAGTCGGGTCAGCCCAGGCCGCGTTTACCAGCCTGCCTTTTCCATGCGGGCCAGAATAATCGAGCTGTAATCGTCCATGCGCGCCGGACGCCACCGCCGCGGTGACGGCAGGATAGCAGCCAGCCGTGCGGACTCCTCGCGATCCAGGCGCGACGCCGAGACGTGATAGTGGTACTTGGCGCCCTCCTCGATTCCATAAACACCGGACGGACCCCACTCCACCACGTTCAAATACAGTTCCAGAACGCGCCGCTTGCCTAAAATCCAATCCGCCATTGGCGCCAGCGTGTATTCGAAAACCTTGCGCACGGGATTGCGATGGGTGGTGAAGAACAGGTTCTTGACTAACTGCTGGGTGATGGTCGATGCGCCGCGTCCCAGCTTGCCTTTGTCCTGGCTCTCCTGCGCTACTTTTTCCGTCTCGTCCCAGTCGATGCCATGGTGTCGATAGAAGGTCCCGTCTTCCGCCGAGATCACGGCGTGCTGCAGCTCGAGCGAGATCTTAGACAATGGCACGAAGGTATAGCGCTTGCGATAGCGAGTCCCGCTTGCCCAGGCCTCGACGCGGCGCTGGATCTGCACGCCGGTCGTGGGCGGATTCACGGTGCGCAGGGCGATGAGCGCCACCGTCCAGAACAGATAGACCGCGGCGAGGGCGGCGAACGCAAATAGGATGATGCGGCGGAACACTTACTTCTAGTTTCCCGCTACACTGAAGCGAATGTCCAAACAATATCCCAACCCGCCCGCCATGGCGATCGATCCCAACAAAAAATACACCGCGACCTTCACTACTTCGCGCGGCGAAATCGTTTGCGAGCTGTTCGCCAAGGAAGCGCCCAAGACGGTCAACAACTTTGTCTTTCTGGCGCGCGACAAATTTTACGATGGCACGGTCTTCCATCGCGTCATCAACGACTTCATGGTGCAGGGCGGCGACCCCACGGGCACTGGCCGCGGCGGTCCTGGCTATCGCTTTGAAGACGAGTTCAAAGGCAACCCGCACAAGCACCAGATCGGCACGCTTTCGATGGCGAACGCGGGACCCGGCACCAACGGGAGCCAGTTCTTCATCACTCACATTAAGACCGACTGGCTCGACGGCAAGCACACCGTTTTCGGCAAAGTGACCAAGGGGCAGGACGTGGTCGACGCTACCAAGCAGGGCGACACGCTGACCAGTGTGGTTATCGCTGAAGAGTAATCGCGCGGCGCTAGTGGCGCTTCCCGTACATCTGTTCACCTGCGGTCACCGCGAGCGGCAGACGATTCTGCGGTGGAGGCAGCGGGCAGGTGGCGAAGTCCGTGAACACACACGGCGGATTTTCAGCTTTATTGAAATCGATCTCCACCGTTCCGGCCTGTTTCACTCCGCCCTTGGGCATTTCCGCGTAGAGGAACCGCGATGCGCCGTAGGTGGTTTTGCCGCTGGTCTGATCGCGCATCACGAACCATAGCTCGTTGTCATCCACCACCGGCTCCAGGCGATATTCTTTGCCGTTTCTCTGAAAGGTGATGTAGCCGGGGCTCTCGTCCTGCTCCTTCACGCCGACGGCCGTATCGAAGGTCACCACGTGCGGCTTGTCGAATGGAATATATTTCGCCGTCACTCGCCACGACGGGTCAACCGGATACCACTTGAGCCCGCTAAACTCGCGCCGCGCGGCGCTGTCATTGTCCTTGATGCGCACGCCCAGCTTGTCTTCGCGCTTGATGATGAGAAACTTCACGCGGCCGACGGCGAGGCGGTCGTAATTCGCATCGATGTCCGGCTTGAGCTCGGTCTCTTTAGCAGGGGCGCCGTTCATGGTTACAGCGACACCGGGAGCGGGCATGAATCGGACTTTGCCGGCTTTCAGAGTTAACGTGCCGACGCTGGCAGGGGCGCTCTGCGGCAGACGCACCTCGAAGCTCGGATTCGAACCCACGCGGTTCGCGCCCTCTTTCAGCCAGGTGAGCCCCACCACGGTGAGCCATCCGTCTTCCGCCTTCAGCTTGGCTTCCCGCTGCGCCCGCCAATCGGCGATAGAGCGTTGATAAGCGGTCGCCGCCGTGTCCGCCGCGAAGGCCGACATCGTCAGCCCTATCCCCAGCGCGAAACTGATCCGTCTGGTGCGCATCGCGAATGCTCCCCGCCGAAATTGTAACAGATGGCTCTGGTCAAAACTTCAGGCGGATGCCCCCGTTGAGGACCCGGCCGTCCAACGGCGCCCACGCATCCACGGTCCATCGGCCGTCAATGCCGCGATCCGGCCGCAGCAGGGGATCCCATCGAGTCTGACGAACATTCGTCAGGTTTTCCACGTTCACGAAGAGTCTGAAGTGGCCAAACGTGCGCTCGGCCAGGAACCCGAAAAGGACGTAGGGCTTCGACTCCGTGCGGTATGGGTTATCTTCCAGGCGCTGCTTTCCCGTGTAATAACTTTCGATCCCGATGCGGGCGACGTTTTCCTTCTGCCACATGCCGACCAGTCCGAAACTATGGCGAGGAGTCAGCGGGCTATCGAGTCGTTCGCCGAACTCAAACTCGCGAGAGTATACGTAGGTGTAGCTGGCAGTGGCGGAGAAAAGTTTCTTTTTTAGCGTGCCGAGAAATTCGACACCAGTGTTATCGGTGGGTTTAGTTAGATTTACAAGTTGGTACGATTCGCGGTCCACATTGATGGGATGGCGCACGCTGGAGTCGAATAACGTTACGGTGAGGGAGGCAGGGCCGATATTGCGCGTGAGATCAAACGAGGCGCTGCGCCCGCGCTCGGCAAGCAGCGGCTTGGGGATCACCAGGCGAGTCAGGCCCGCGGCTTCGGTTTCCTCGGTCAACGGCGTGGGAGCAAAGAACCCTTGCCCGACGGAGAGGCGGCTGGTCCAACCGTGCCAGCGCAGCAGTGCAGAAAGTCGCGGACTAAAGAAGGTGCCGTATTGACTTTGGAAGTCGGCGCGGGCGCTCGCTGAAACCGAAAGCCAGCGGGTGATTTCGATATCGTCCTGCAGAAACACTCCCGGTGTAGTGTATCGGTACGTAAACTGCGGAACGTCTCGCGGCAGATAGACCTCTCGCTCAGCGGCCACGCCAACCACCCAAGTGTTGCGATGAAAAGTCCCGCGGGCTGTGATCTCTCCAAAAAACAGTTCGTGGCGATCGCGTTCACGGACGTCGCCGAAGCGATGATCGTGGTCCTGCAAAGATGCTGCGAACCGGGCCGTCACCACGTAGTTCTTCTGCACAACAAACTGTAGATTGCCGCCCGCGTCATAGCGGCTGGTGTTCAGTGCCTCTGTATAGGGTGCGCCGGTCGCCGGCAGTACTGCGCCAGGAACTGTACCGCCGTCACGATTCTCGTAGGTAACACCGCCGGTGAGGAACGCAGTTCGTCCGTTGCCGTTATCCCAGAAGAACCGCGGACGAGCGATGCCGCGCGAGTATGCGGCCACATCCGCCCAGCCGTCATGGTTGACATCGTTACGCTGCTGCCAGTCGCCGCTCCCGAGAAAAGAAGCACCCCAGTGCGGCGTCAGCTGCGATGCGACGAAGACCGAGGCATCCGTGGCCCCCAGCGTTGAGCGATTGAAAAGAATTTCGTGAACCGGTTCCGGACCCGGCCGCCGCGAGATCAAGTTCACGACGCCGGCCATCGCTCCCGCGCCGTAGAGTGCCGAGGCGACGCCCTTGATCACCTCGACCTGGCCGAGATCTACGGGAGGAATCTGCAATAGCCCCAGGCCGCCGCCCTGCTGGCCGAAAAGTGGAAGTCCGTCGCCCAGGAAAGCGGTGTAGCGTCCACGCATTCCTTGGATGCGCACACTCGCTGCGCCCAGCGACGGCGAAGTGCTCTGCACCCGCAGCCCACCCATTTCGTTCAGCATCATAACGATGTCTCCGGGAGTCATCATCGTCTTTTCGTCGATCTCGTCGGCTCCCAGGACCTCGACCCGGGTCGGCAGGTCCTGGAGCCGTGTCTCGGTTCGTGTGGCGTACACGGTGACCTCGTCTTCCCGTTGCTTTTCGGGTTGAAGGTCAAAGGCGATTTGCCACTCCCGAGCTTCATCGACTTGAAGCGTTGCTTTGGCGGGTAGGAAGCCATCCTTGGAGACCGTCACTTCCACCTTTCCCAAAGGGAGCGAGGTGATCGCCAAGCCGTTTTGGTCCGTTTGAACGGAGATGCCGTTCAAGGTGACCGCCGCTCCTGCAATGGGCGTGGTCTCGGTTCTCACTTCCACTCGAATCGTGGCGCGCTGCGGCTCCTGCGAGAACGCTGGAGCCAAAGTTGCAATCAGTGTAAGTAGCGTAAACGCGATTCGGCAAGGCATTGCATGAACGGAAGGCGAGTGCCGCGAGACCGGTTGGCGGGAAATCAAGTCAGAAGGCCGCTGGTTAATCACCGCACTGGAATTTGCGCCGCCTTGCTCCTGATGAGGGCGTTCGCGTGCCCAAGCTCTTTAGAATCGGACATTCGCTCATTGAGCATTGCCCCTCGCAGGAATCTTTCATATTGACGAGTGTGCGCTCAATGGCTTGCAAATGAGCGATTTTCGCTCTCACCTCAAGCGCCTTCGCCTCGAGTTGGTGCACCACGTCGATACACGGCTGGTTAGGCGCAACTTTGAGCGCTAGCAATTCCTTGATCTCCGTCAGTGTGAATCCCAGCGCCTGCGAGTGTTTGATGAAGTGCAGTTGGAGCACGTCTCCCGGTGCATAAGCTCTATGCCCGGATGAGGTTCGCTGCGGTGGGCGCATCAGTCCTTCGCGTTCGTAGTAGCGAATGGTCTCGAGATTGACTTTACCTTTGATGGCCAGCTCACCGATCCTGAGTGTCGTCATGCCACGCACCTTCCTTCAATCAGTCTAGAACCCGTAGCGGACTACGGGTCAAGTCCTGCGGAAGACCGGCGTATTTGCGCTCGATGGATTGGGCGAAGGTTCGCCTTAGCGGGCGCGCTTCATCCGGTAATCCTCAACGGCCGGCATGTGCACGACGCGGCACATTTCGTGCAAGCGGGAGCGCGCGCGGGTGCCGATCATTTCCGCGAGCGTGCGTTCACGAATGCTCTTCTTGTCGCCGCCGGGCATCGTGAAGTCCTTGCCTCGATCATCGTCGGTGAGATTGGTGGTGGCGATCAACGGCTTCTTTTGATTGCAGCGATGCGTGATGATGGCTGTCACGGTATCTTCCACCCAGTCGGTGACGCGATGCGCCCCTAGATCATCGAGCAGCAGCACTTCGACATCCAGTACCGCGCGGTAGGCTTCGCGATCGGCTGCGCCGGAGGCGGCGTCGTAACCTGAACGGATGCGGTCCAGCAAGTTCTGGTAATCGAAGAACAGACATTCGTGACCCTTGTCGAGCAAGGTGCGCATGGCCGCCACGGCCAGATGAGTCTTGCCCGTGCCTGGTTCGCCGACCAGCAGCAGGCCGGGCCGGGTGGCGGCGGGGAACTCGCGCGTGAAACTGCGGACCTGCATCAGCACCGTGCCCAATCCCTGGCGCCCCACTGGATTGTCAGCGGGCATCTGAAAATTGTCGAGCGAAGCTTGCTGATAATTCGGCGGGATGTTGGAGCTTTCCTTCAGGTCGCGAGTCCGTGTCGCCGCGTGGCACACACAGCGTTCGGCGCCGGAGAGCCCGGCTCGCTCCACGATTTTCCAGCCTGTTCCGTCACACAGTGTGCAAGTTGCTTCTGCCATCGTCACCACTCTATTCGATCACGAGCAGGATGTCGCCCGCAGAAACAGTCGCGCCCGCAAGCGTTTTTAATGCCGTGACACGTCCGGCCCGGGGAGCCTTCATCTCGTTCTGCATTTTCATGGCTTCCACTACGATCAGTCCTTCGTCCGCCGCTACTTGCTGGCCGGGCTCAACTAACACACGGATCACGCGCCCGGGCATGGGAGCGGTAACGGCTTGCGGCCCACTGCTATCCGCTGCGGAGCGGCGCCCGCGCAATTCGCGCGGATCGAATACGTCGACGTGAAAGACGCGGCCGTTGACGGAGACTTCGCCTGCACCCAAACTCGCAACCGCGTAGCTGCGTCCGTCGATCAGAATCGACCAGGTTCCGTCGCTGGCCGTCGCAGCCGAGTACTCGCGCTCGATCGCCGCGTCGCCTTCGCGCTGATACTCGAAGCGTGCGCCCGCGATCGACAAGGCCGCCGCTTTCCCGTCGATGGCGATTTCGTATTTCACCGCAGCAACGTCTCCCGGCCGGTCTGCAACCATTGCGAGGTTGGGGCGATTGACGGCGTGGAGTTTGGCTTCCGCTGCGCAAGCACGGCCGCGAGCGCTGCTACCGCCTCCGCTTCGAGCACAGGTTCGTGAGCCTTCCTGCGCGCGAAGAACTCGTCGAGAAACGCGGTCGATAGCCGTCCGGCACGGAATTCGGCGTCGTCCATGATCTCGCTGAAAAACGCGCGGTTGGTGCGGATCCCGGCGATCGTGTACTCCGCAAGCGCGCGCTTCATACGTTCGATGGCGGCATCGCGACTGGGCGCCCACGCCGCCAACTTCGCCAACAGCGGATCGTAATCCAGCGGCACGGTCCAGCCCTCGTAGACTCCGGAATCGAGGCGCACTCCCGGACCTGCGGGCTCTGCCAGCCGTGTGATTCGCCCCGGCGATGGCAGAAACTGGTGGTCTGGATCTTCGGCGTAAATGCGACATTCGATGGCCGAGCCGGACCAGCGCACGTCTTCCTGGCGCACCGTCAGCGCTTCGCCGGCCGCGATGCGCAGTTGCCACTGGACCAGATCCAGGCCTGTGACCAGCTCCGTTACCGGGTGTTCCACCTGCAGGCGAGTGTTCATCTCCAAGAAGTAGAAATTGCGGTCGCGATCGACTAAGAACTCCAGGGTCCCGGCATTGTAGTAGTTCGCGGCGCGCGCGATACGCAGCGCAGCCTCCCCCATGCGCTGGCGCAATTCCGGGTGCTCGGCCATCACCGGGGAAGGGCACTCCTCGATCACTTTTTGGTGCCGCCGTTGGATGGAACACTCGCGCTCCCCGAGGTGAATCATGTGGCCGTGGCGGTCGCCGAGCACTTGAATCTCGATGTGGCGCGGCTCCAGCACTAATTTCTCCAGATAGACTTCGCCGTTCTGAAACGCGCGCAGAGCTTCGCTCGAAGCATCGCGAATGGACGCTTCGAGATCGGCTTCGCGATCCACTCGCCGCATCCCTTTACCACCGCCGCCTGCCGAGGCCTTGAGCAATACGGGATAGCCTAACTTGCTCGCGGTTTCTTTAGCAGTCGCCAGATTGTCGATGGCGGACTCGGTGCCGGGCACCACCGGCGCTTCCGCTGCGATCGCCAGCGTGCGCGCTGCGGTCTTCGATCCCATTTGACGAATGGCCGCCGCCGGAGGGCCGATGAACACGATGCCGGCAGCCTCGCAAGCCTCCGCGAATTCAGCGTTCTCGCTCAGGAAACCGTAGCCGGGATGGATGGCTTCGGCGCCGTGCCGCCGCGCTGCTTCGACGATCTTGTCGATGCGGAGGTAGCTTTCCGAAGCGGGCGCGGGACCCAGGTACGCGGCTTCGTCTGCCATGAGCACCGCGAGTGATGCACGATCGGCGTCCGAGTACACCGCGACGCTTAGAACGCCAGCCTCCCGCAGAGCGCGCACGATGCGCACCGCGATCTCTCCTCTGTTGGCGACCAGGACCTTTCGGAACATGATGAAGGCGAGTTCTGATTTTAGCAGGGGCGGCGATTTTTATACTTTCTTTACACTCCGGGACGGGATTTTAATACCGCCTTGATGGCCCGGCTCCTAGGCTGAAATTGTGAAGCTCGCTGTTCATGTTTCCGCGCCGATCTCTGCGCCAGAAGTTCAAAGCCCCGAGCTGGAAGTCAACGTGGTTTATACCCGGCTTCCGGGTGCCGCGAAATCGCTGGATATTGCCAGCGGATTGGCTCGCGGCCTGGGCGCTCGCGTTACTGTTCATGTCGCCCAGGTGATTCCGTACCCGCTGGGACTCAAGTCTCCGCAAGTGCCGGTGCAATTCGCGGAACAACAACTCCTGGCCATGGCGGGGGAGCAGCCGGTGGAAACCAGTATCCGGATCTACCTTTGCCGGGATCTCACGGAGACTATCCGCCAGATCCTGAAGCCCGACTCCGTCGTCATCGTCGGCGGCCGAAAGTGCTGGTGGCCCACTCGCGAGCACAGGCTAGCGGCGGCGCTCCGGCGCGACGGTCATCGCGTCATCCTCTCCTATGCAGACTAGCGTTCCGACAACTCCCTCTACGGTCACCACCAAAGTGGTGGTGGCGACCACGGTCGCCTTGACGTTCATCACGTTCTGGCAGGCGGCCGCCGTGGTCCTGAATGACCTGGCTTCGACGATGTTCTACATCGGCGGCATCACTGAACAGGCCATCGGCAAACCAGCACCCTGGATGGTGTTGGGCGTGATGCTGTTCAGCTACGCGGTGCGCTCGGTCTACATGGAAAGCTGCGGCATGTTCGTGCGCGGCGGCGTCTACATTGTGGTCAAGGACAGCATTGGGCCTACGGTTGCGAAGCTCTCAGTCTCCTCGCTAGTCGTGGATTACGTCCTCACCGGCCCCATCAGCGCCGTGAGCGCGGGCCAGTATCTGGGGCGTTTGCTCAACGATATGGCGGAGACGCTGCATCAGAGCTGGCGTACCGATCCCAATACGTTTGCGGTCTTCTTCAGCGTGGCGGTCACCATCTATTTCTGGTACAGCAATATCAAAGGAGTTCCCGAATCCAGCCACAAAGCTCTGCGCATTATGCAGATCACCACCGTGATGGTGGTGATCATACTGGTATGGGCGCCCATCACGCTGATCCTGCGCGGCGGAGCCAAGCTGCCACCTCTGCCGACTCCTTCGAATCTCCACTTGACTAACGAATCTCTCGGGTGGCTGAGCGGGACTTACTTTGCAAAGATCTCTTTCGTCGTCATCCTCGTGTCGATCGGCCACTCGCTACTGGCGATGAGTGGTTTCGAGACGCTGGCGCAGGTGTATCGCGAAGTCGCGTATCCCAAGCTGAAAAATCTGCGCATCACCGCGAACATCGTGTGCACCTATGCGGTGATCTGCACCGGCATTATTTCGCTGCTGGCGGTGATGATCATCCCGGATTCGACGCGCAGCATGTACTACGACAACATGATCGGCGGCCTCGTCATGAACTTCGCGGGGCCTGAGATGCTGAAGCTCGGGTTCCACGTCTTCATCGTGATTGTGGGTGTCCTCATCCTGGCGGGCGCGGTGAACACGTCGCTGATCGGCGTTAATGGCGTGTTGAACCGCGTGGCTGAAGATGGCGTTCTGCTGGACTGGTTCCGCAAGCCGCATAAGAAGTTCGGGACCACCTACCGCATCTTGAACACCATGGCGATTCTCCAGATCCTGACGATTCTGGCGAGTCGCGGTGACGTCTTCCTGCTGGGCGAGGCTTATGCGTTCGGCGTGGTCTGGAGCTTTGCGCTCAAAGCCCTTGGCGTTTTTGTGCTGCGCTACCAGCGTCACGATCAGGAATACAAGATGGGATGGAACATCCGGATCGCGGGCAGAGAGATTCCCATCGGCTTGGGCCTGACCACCGCGACGCTGTTTCTCGTGGCCATCGCCAACCTGTTTTCGAAGAAGATCGCCACCATTTATGGCGTTACCTTCACCATCATCTTGTATAGCCTGTTCCTGATTTCCGAGCGTGTCAACGCGCGCAAGAAACTGGAGCATCGCAGCGATCTTGAAAAATTCAACCTGGATCACCAATCCCAGGTGACGCCGGCCACTCTGCGCGCGCGGCCGGGCTGCGTGCTGGTGGCGGTCCGCGACTACCATGCCATGCACCATCTGCAAAAGGCGCTGGAGAAGACCAATCTGCGGCGTCACGATATTGTAGTGATGACGGTGCGCCAGCTATCGACAGGCGCAGGGGAATACGAACTGCGCGACGACCAGCTCTTCGCCGGTTACGAACAGGAGCTGTTCTCGCACGTGGTCACGCTTGCCGAAAAAGAGGGGAAGAGCGTGGAACTGCTGGTGGTGCCGGCGGTGGATCCGTTTGACGCCATGGTGCATACGGCCACCAGCTTGCGCGCTTCCAAACTGGTCGTCGGTGTTTCCTCGCGCATGCAGTCCGAAGAGTTGGCACATCGCATTGGACTCGCATGGGAGCGGCAGCCTCCGCCGCGGCATCCATTTTCACTTGAAATCACTCACCCCGACCGCCCGTCGACGTATGTGAACCTGGGGCCGCATCCACCACGCCTGTGGCCGGAAGACGTGGACCTTCTGCACAACATCTGGCTCCGCCTGACCGAGGAGGAAGGGGTGGGCTGTAAGCTGCATCATCGCGACGTGGTGGGTGTGGCGCTGCAGCGGCTGGAGGAAGAGCTTTCTAGCACCGAGCGCCGGCGGATTCTGGAGCAAGTTGAGAGCGCCTTGCATCGCCACGAAGCTGAAATGGAGACTCCGCAGCCGACGCCCGGTGACGATTAGGGCGCCCTCTCCAAAGGTTCGTCGGTATTAAAGTATTTCTTGTAGGCGGCGATCCAGTCAGAGGAAATATCGCGCTGCGCGGCGACCAGATCCAGTCCACCTTCACAAACCATGGCATGAAGACGATCTTCCAGAGCGTCCTTCACGCGGGCGTTCCACACTGCTGAAGAGTAGGATTGCGGCCACAGATTGCGAATGTCGTCGGCCCCGCCGAGGGCGGGAGTAATCAGGTAATCCACTTCGTAAGCCCGCGGTTCCGCGCGCGGGATTCCGTACTCTTCAAAGACCTTGCGTTGGAGCGACACCGGCACCGTGCGGTTTTTCGGTTCGGGCGATGCGCAGATCTGGTCGCGATTGACGGTCGCGACTGCACCGGGCGTAAGGCTGGGCTCAGGAAAGGAGACAGGCACGGATCGAAAAGCGCGCGGTACGGAAGCCCAAACCCAGTACTGGTAACCGGCCGCTAGAAATACGCCAAATAACAAAGCAGCCGCGGCCTGTTTCCAGCCGAAGACCTGCGGCCACCGGGTCGACCGCGGTGGGGGAGCAGAGGCCAACTCCGCAAGCTGAGCCTTCAGCAAAGCGCGCGGTCCAGCAGGCGAAGGCAGAAGTGGATCCAAGTGTCCCCGATGCAGGTGGACAAAATCGGCGATGGCGTGTTCCATTTCCTGCTTGCGGGTGCGGCAGGGCCAGCACTCTATCAGGTGCGCCGCCACTTGCTCCGCGCGGGCCGGTGAAAGCTCGCCATCCACCGCCAACACTAGCTCTTGATCGGAAAGATGAGATTCTTGAGAAAGCATATTGTCACCGTTTGTCGGCGCGTGCGAATCGCGCCAGAGATCGTCCTAACGAAAGAGATACGGAACCCAGCGACATATCGAGAACCTGGGCGATTTCACGATACGTCAAACCCTCGGCGCGCAGCGAAAGACAACGCCGGTCCTGTTCGGGCAGGGCGTGTAAGACGCTAGCCAGTCGCGCCTGCCGCTGATTCGTGGCCAATTGTTCTTCAGGGTCGAGTGCGCGGTCCGTCGAAGCCCAGTCATGCTCCATCAGGCTTTGCCGATTCCGCTGCGTTGCCTTGCGCTGCTTCAGCGCCAGATTGTGGGCCACCTGAAAGACCCATCCGCGAAGGTTATGGCGAGGCTTGCCGCGCTGCAGGTGCTGGAACAGAGCCAGGAATGTTTCCTGCACGATCTCCTCGCCTTCCGCCGCGGGCAGGCCCAGACTCAATAGGTAGCGCAACAGCCGGTCCTGCAGTTGATCGAACAGCCCCACGACTTCTTCTTCCAGCGGAGACGGCTTTGCGGAATGCGAACTGGTGCGCGCGTGAGCCGTGGCCGAAACTGCTTCATCCTGGAACATACTTCAATATTGCCTCAGAACGTGAAGCGAATTCCTCCCCAGGCGCCAATCGGTGCGCCCGGCGCGAAAAACGTGGTGGTCCGGATCGGGAATTCTCCATTCACCGCCGGAAACGGTCGCGCGATGAAATTACCGGCGTTGTTATAGGGCGTCGGGCCTAATTGCGCCGCCGAGTAATAGCGATGATTGAACAGGTTGTTGATTTGCACGAATAACTGCACTCGCTTCTGCACTTGATAGTGCGCTCCGAGGTTCGCCACCCCGTAGCCGGGCGAGAATCCCGATCCCAGGTAGAACACGCCATCGGGTTGATGCAAATTGTTTTCGTTGCCGCGAGCGAAGGAGCGTCCCACGGCGTCGAAATCGAGATCGATCGAAATTTTCGAGGTGGGCTGGTACTCCGCGTACGCCTTGAAAATATTCTGGGGAACCAGCGGAATTTGGTCGCCGGGCTGCACCGTAATGTTGCCGTCCAATCCCAATCCACCATCATTCACGCTGTTGCTGCCCCCGCCAACCGTCTGCGAGCTTTCATAGGTGGCGTCGAGAAAAGTATAACTGCCTCCCAGAGTGACGTGCTTAATCTTGCCGCTGACGTTTATTTCGACGCCCTGGCGGCGCGTTTGCCCGAAGTTGGTGAAGTAGCCGAAGCCCGTCTGTTGGGACGCCACGAAAAGAAGGTCGTTATGGTTTTCTCCCCGGAACCAGCCCACATTCCAGCGCAGGTTATTTTCGAACGTCCCACGCGCGCCGGCTTCCAGGGTCCTCGTCACCACCTGTTTCAGCGGCGGGTCGCTGACCAGGGCATTGGGGAGGCTGCAGGGCTGGTTCGGATCGGCGCAACCCAGCTCGATGGATGTCGGCGCGCGGCTGCTCTCGCTGTAGCTGAAATAGAGACTCGCAAAGCGCGAAGCGCTATATGTGAAGCCAGCGGAAGGATTGAAGCGGTCGAACACGTCTTGCCCGTTGAGCGATCCGCGCGAGCCATCCGTCACCACGGGCAGACGGTCGATATTGTCGATGGATGTCCGATTGTAGCGGCCGGAGAAGGTGAATGCCAGAGACTTGCCCACGGTGAGCGTATCGGCCGCGTACACACTGAACGTGTTGATCGACCCGTGAAGATCGACGCGCGTATCCACCGGAACGTCGTCCTGAGTGGTGCTGCCATCCGCAAATGAGTTGATCGGCGTGATCGTAATGTGATCGGGATTCAGATAGCCGAACTGCGACGCCTGCTGGAAGACCGTGCTGCTGCGATCCCACAGTGCGCCCACGGTGACCCGGTTGTGCGCCGGCATCCAACTCGCCTGTCCCGAGAGGCCCCAGTTGTGCTGCTTATTGAAGGTATTGGTGAGAATGCCGGTGCACTTCTCACTCGGCTCGCTCTTTTGAAGTCCCTGGGCGATGCAGCGCCAGAAAGGAAAGGGCTGGGTAGTGGCGTTGCCGGTGATCGGGAATCCTTTGTAGCCCGCGGCGGTAAGCGCGGCAATGTCGGCGGGGCTCAGATTGTAAAGCGACTGGTCGAAGGATGAGTCGTTGAGGTCGCCGTTGACGGTATCTGCGCGGATGTAGCGAAAGTAAGCGTTTCCCGCAAGCGTCAGATTGTTGGTCAGACTGTGACGCGCGCTCAAATTAAAAGAGGGTGAGCGGTTCCATGTGATATCCGGAATGGTGTTCACGCTGGAGTAATTCAGTGGCAGAAAGCGCGTGTCCTGCAGACCGTTGCCGGTCAGCCAGTTATCCGCATAGCCAAAGCTGAGGTTGACCGAGGTCTTGCCCTGCAGCCACCCCAGCTTGCTGAACACCTGGCGCACCTCAGACGGCGAGAATTGGCGCCAGCCATCCTCACGGAACAAGTTGCCGGCCAAGTACCAGCTCAGCCCTTTGGCGTTCGAACCGCCATGCTCGAACTCGCCCGCTCTGCGCCCGAAGCTGCCGCCGCTGACCTGGAGCGTCGTGCCAGGGTTGCTGCGGCCATCCTTGGTATCGATCGATATGGCACCTCCCAGCGTGTTGAGCCCGAATAGTGGATTCGACCCCGGCATCAGCGCGACCTCCGAAATCGCAATCTTGGGAATCAGGTCCCAGGCCACGATGTCGCCGAAGGGCTGGTTCTGCCGGACCCCATCCATGTAAACCGAAATGCCCTCCGGCGTGCCCAGCAACGGCGACGCGGTGTAGCCGCGGTAGTTTACATCGGGCTGGTATGGATTCTCCTGGTTTTGATTGATGTGGACGCCGCTCAGCCGCTGATTCAGCAGATCGGAGAGATCCAGCGCGCCGGTCTGCTCCAGGTCGCGCGCGCTAGCGGTCTGCACCGGGGCGGCGATTTGATCGATCGGCAAATCGGTCCCGGGAAGGGGAGTAGCGGCCACCACGTCGATTCGCGATGCCTGAGCAGACAGCTCTAGCGTCACGATGCGTGAGACGGGCGTCCCGGATTGCACATCGATCAGCATCGACTGCGTTGTGAATCCTGCCTTCGAAACCTCCAGACGATAGCGTCCGTTAGACAGGTTAGAAAAGGTGTACCCGCCTTGCGCGTCGGTCAGGAATCGGCGATCGCCACCGGATCCAGCCAAATGAACTGCAGCCTGCATGGGCGCCCCGGAAGGGTCCTTGACCTCCAGCCGGATTTCGCCGCTGGAGTTCTGTCCTGGCAACAGCATAGGGAAAAGAAGCACCACCAGGGCACACAGCGCGGCGCCCATCGCCCGCTGGGGGCTTTCGCTAAGATCCATATTTGAATATTCCCTGAGCCACGATTTTGTTCAGGAAATTTTACAGGCGAGTTTCAAAGGCCGAACTGGACGTGCTCTACTTAATCGTCATTTTATCGAGTGCTTCGCCGCCGGCCGGGAGGCTGGCATCGCTAGCCTCGAACCCGTTGACTTGAAATATATACGCGAGGATGTTGGCATACGTATCGTCGGGCAGTGACGCAGGAGAGGCCGGCGGCATGGTCCTGGCTTTATCGTAAAGTGCCCGTACCGTGCGGCCCGACCATGCGCCTTTGAAGTACTCGCCCGCCAGCGGTGGGGCGAACGTCCCGTTGGTCAAAGTGTTGCCATGGCAGACCGCGCAGTTGGCATTGAAGGAGGTCTTGCCTGCCGTGGCCTGTGCGGCGGTAAACTGCGGCGGCGAACCCGTAGTTGTCCCACCGCGGGTTACGCTGGGCGGTGCGGTTTGCGTCACATTACGTAGTGAAGGCACTGGTGGCGCCCCCTCGCTCACGTATGTGAAAGCGAGGATCGCGCCGGGATCTTGCATCGTAGTTGTCGTGCCGCCGCCGAGCGCTTCGGCCAGCCCGCCCGAGTCGGTGGCGACGTAAATGGTCCTCCCGTCGGGACTGACGGCGGTATCGCGATAGCGGTTCTCGGACTGGAAGTAACGCGAGAAGTGGCCGGCGGCCGCCTTGCCGTCGGCAGTCAGGGGAAGCACATAGAGCGAGCCGCGCTTCAGAGTGGTCACCAGCAAAACTTTGTCCCAGCCGGGAATGCCCTTGCCTTGCGAAGCGTAGTATTCGACGCTGGAAGCGCCCACTGTCGGCCAGCAGATGTAATCGACGCCCTTGCAGACCGGGTCGTGAAAATTGTAGCCGGTCGGCACCGTGAACATGGTCGCAATCGGCTCCACGAAAGGCTCTTTGAAAGCCGACTCGGGCGCGCGCGGTACGGACGGCTCAATGGCGAGGTCGCTGAAAGTCAATTGCGAGCAGGGCGTAGAGGCGTCCGCCCAGCGGGCGTACTCATAAGCCTTGCCGTCCTGAAAACCGGCAACATGCGGCCAGCCATAGTTGGAACCCGGCCTCAGAATATTGATCTCGTCATCGGTCTTCGGCCCGTGCTCCGAGGCATAGAGAGTGCCGTCTGGTGCGAAGTCGATGCCTTCCATATTGCGGTGACCGTAGGTATAGACGTGGCTGACAACTCCGGCGAGCCGCGGATTGTCATCCGGTATGGAACCGTCCAGGTTCAGGCGCAGCGATTTGCCCACATAAGCGGCGTAGACCTTACGATCGATCTCTTCTTTGGTCGGCAGGCGTTGAGCCTCAGTGGGAAGGCAGAAATTACCCAGCTGATTGTGGCCCAAGTCTCCAATCGTGTAATACAGCTTTCTGTCCGGACCGATCTTCAGGCGACCCGACAGGTGGTCATTGCCAGCCGGCAGTCCGGTGATGAGGTCTACGGGCTTAGATAGCGTCCCATTCGCTCTGTTGTACGTAAAGCGCACGATCTTCCCGTAAAGGTGCCGGTACGGGCTGCTCGCATCAGCGAACCACGTGATCGCTGCTTTGCTTTGATCCGAGTAGGTGTAGGCGGCATAGACGTAGTCGTTACCGGTATTCTGCAGCAGTTCGGGGTGCAGCGCCATGCCCAGCAATCCGTCCTGGCTACCGGGCGCGGAAACCTCGTCGATGGTAATCGCCACGCGCTGCTGGCCGCTGGCCGGGTCAATGCGCGTGATGCGCTTCCCAGTCCGCTCGGTCACCCAAAGCATGTTGTCGGGCCCCCACGTGAGTTCCCAAGGACCACTGAGTCCGGACACCAGAACACTCTTGCGGAATTCTTTGGTCCCTCGCAAGACCGAATCGGGCCCGTCCTGCGCCAGGACCGGCCCCAGGAACAAAATGGATATCGAAAGAATCACTGACCGAGCAGAATTGTTAATCACAGTTTTCGGAAGATACTCTCTCGTGTTGCCGTATCCCCATATAAGAGCACATTCCTGAGCTTGCCGTTTTGTTCAGCATTTTGCGTGTTGGTGCCCTTGATGCCGTGTCGACCAGCGGCGCGCCGATGCTGATGGGGACCGGAATCCGGCTGCCTTCCGTGCTTTTAGTGCTGGCTATCTTCGCCGGGAAGCGTACCGCAGCGATCTTGGACCGGTGACTCCGCATTCGCTGTTATCCTGATGGAGCAGAGACCGCCGCCAATCAGAAAAACGAAAGGAGGCTGCACCGCGATGAAGGGAAGCCCGAAAGTAATTGCTCAACTGAATGAAGCTCTCAGGGAGGAGCTGCTCGCGATCAACCAATATTTCCTGCACGCCGAAATGTGTGAGAACTGGCACTATCACAAGCTCGCGGACCACATCCGGAAGGAATCGATCGATGAGATGAAACATGCCGAGGCGCTGATTGAGCGCATTCTTTTCCTGGACGGCGCTCCCAGCATGACGGAGCCGATGAAGATATCGATAGGTACCAACGTCAAGGATCAACTGGCGGGCGATCTCGAGCTCGAGCTCAAGGCCTTCGCGATGTACAACAAAGCGATCCAAGTGGCGCGCGACGAAGGTGATAACACGTCCCGCGAACTTTTCGAGCGCCTCCTTAAAGACGAAGAGGGACACATTGATTGGCTGGAAGCTCAAGTTCATCAGATTAAAGAACTGGGATACGAGCGCTATCTAACTCAGCAGATTCGCGAAGAATCATAGGTTCGAGCAACCAGCATCGGCAGCGCACGCGCCATCATAATGGGAGCGTGGCCCGCCCCGCCGAGTTCCCGCCCACGGATGAAACCGCCGCAGAACTTACGGAGCCGGAACGCACTCCGCGGCGCCCGACGGTGGCCTGGCGCGAGTTCGGTGTCGCTGTCGCCATCGTCGGATTCGCCACCCTGATCGCGCTGGCGCTGCGGCCTTATCTTGCGGCCACCAATCTGGCGATGGTGTATTTGCTGGGCGTGGTGGCGGTGGCCACTCGCTGTAACCGCCGCGCTTCGGTGATGGCCTCGTTCCTCAGCGTCGCGGCTTTCGATTTCTTTTGTGTGCCGCCGTATCTGACGTTTCAAGTCTCCGAATCCGAATACCTGATCACTTTCGCGGCGATGCTGGTGGTGGCGCTGGTGATCAGCGCGCAAACGTCGCGGATCCGCGCGCAGGCGGTCCGCGCCGTGGACCGCGAATCCCGCACCCAGGCGCTCTATCGCCTGTCGCGCCGCCTCTCCACCACGACTCGGGTGTTCGACGCCGCCTTAGCCGCGGCGGAAGTGGCGCATGAAGTGTTTGGCGCGCCGGTGACCATTTTTCTTCCCGAAGACGGGCGGATTTCCTTCCGTAAACGCACCTCCGACCAGTTGTTGATTTCGACCGCCGAAGAAGAAATTGCACAGAAGGTTTTCGATCATGGCCGCAAGGCCGGTAGAGGAACGAAGAGTTTTCCGGAGGCCGCCGCAACCTACGTGCCCCTCAAAGGCGCCAGCCGTATTGTGGGCGTGATGGCGATTTTGCCCGGAACGCACGGGGAAACTCTGCACGACGATCAGCAGCATCTGTTAGATCTGTTCGCCAATCAAACCGCGCTCGCCATCGAGAGGACGCAGAGCCAGAACGCCGCCGCCGACGCACGCATGCAGATGGAAACCGAGGAGATGCGCAGCTCGCTGCTGAGCGCGGTATCGCACGACTTGCGGACTCCGCTGGCCTCGATCACCGGCGCCGCCTCTACCTTACGCTCCCAAGGAGAAAAGCTCGCGCCTGGAGTGCGCGATGAGCTGCTGGAGAGCATTTCGGAGGAAGCCTTACGGCTCAGCCGGCTGGTGGGCAACCTGCTGGATATGACGCGCCTGGAATCCGGCATGGAACTGCGACGCGATCTGTATCCTCTGGAGGAAATCGTGGGCGCGGCGCTGCAACGGCTGGAGCCGCAGCTCGCCGGGCGCGAGGTGGCGGCCGTGCTACCCGAAGACCTGCCACTGGTGAATGTGGACGATGTTCTACTGGGTCAAGTGCTGGTGAATCTGCTGGAGAATGCCGCCAAATACAGTCCTCCGGGCAGCGCGATAGAGATCGCCGCGACATCCACCCTGGTGGCGGTTCAACTGGAAGTGCGCGATCGCGGTCCCGGATTCGCGGAGGGGGAAGAGAAGCGGCTATTCGAAAAATTCTATCGCGGCAAGTCGGAAGGTGTGCGCGGCGCCGGCTTGGGTCTCGCCATCTGCCGGGCGATCGTGATGGCGCATCGCGGCAGTATCGAGGCGCTGCATCGCGAAGGCGGCGGCGCCATCTTTCGTATTCGCCTCCCGCTGGATGGCCGCACCCAATGAAGCCGCTGGTGCTCATGATCGAAGACGATCCACAAATTCGCCGCTTTCTTCGCGCGGCGCTGGCGGCGGAGGAGTATCAGTTTCACGAGGCGCTCACGGCGGAGGAGGGGATCGCCCAAGCCGCCGCCCGGCAGCCCGATCTGGTGCTACTCGACCTGGGGCTGCCGGATCGCGACGGGCTCGACGTGATCCGCGGCATTCGCCAGTGGAGCCAGATGCCCATCGTGGTTCTTTCCGCTCGCGGCCAGGAGAAGGACAAGATCGCGGCGCTGGATCTCGGCGCTGACGATTACGTCGCCAAGCCCTTCGCCGTGGGGGAACTGCTGGCGCGCATTCGC
>Ga0163162_10001776_pt1 | contig 20215 bp, 11 predicted proteins | sample S55metaG_FD_115310 | JGI IMG/M metagenome (GOLD analysis project Ga0163162, IMG submission 115310) | Switchgrass rhizosphere microbial communities from Kellogg Biological Station, Michigan, USA - S5-5 metaG | ecosystem: Host-associated > Plants > Roots > Rhizosphere > Soil | place: USA...
ATACGGCGGAGTCGGAGTGAACGGCGGAGGCTATTCTCCGTTTTCGGGGACGGTTGGCGGAGGACTGCGACTCGACACCCGGCACCTCATCTGGGAATCCAACGCTTCCTACGACAACTCGCGCAAGTCGAACGACAACACTCTCGACAATGACAAGGGACACAGCCGACACCTGTCTTCATCGGTCTATTATCGATTCGAAAATGGTTGGTTCGCGGGCGGCGGCGCCGGATGGGAAGAGCTTTCCACGACCAACTACACCAAGCAGGCATTCCGCCCTTCCATCGGTGGCGGTAAAGACTACTTTCACAGGCAATGTGCGGCCGAAGATTGCGTCGACGAATTCTCCATGCGCTTTCAGGTTGACTACATCATGAAGGGCGCCGAACACGTTGACCAGAAGGGTTGCACGGTCCCCGACGGCCAGTGCACCAACGATCTGCAGGGGCCCATGTTTACGATCTATATGCCCTCCCCGACTCTCGCCCGTCACGTTTTTTGGCGCACCACCCTGGGGATCTACACCTTTCACACGACTGTGACCTCTACCGATCCCGGCCTGACGGCACTACAGAAAGGTGATCGCTCGGCAACCGCGTTCCTGAATTTCGCGATGATGTATCGCTTCTGAGCGGACAACTCGATGGCACATCACTACGAAAGCCAGTCAAACCGGGAATCGAATGAAGGATTGATGAATCGCGATTTGCAGCCGGAAGGTCCGGCGCGCTCACGCCGTTATCCCAGGTATGAATTCGAAACCGATCTAACTGCAACGATGCTCGGAACGGAAGGTAGCGAGACGTCGCGTGGATGTTCTCTGAATATTAACCAGGCCGGAATCGCGGGGTTGTTTGCCACCGAGTGGGACCTGGGGGCCTCGGTGAACCTTCAGTTCTCGGTGCCTTTCACCAGCACGCCGGTTCGAGTGCGCGCCGTGGTTCGCAACCGCACCAGCTATCAGTATGGATTCGAGTTCATCGATCTGACGCCGGAACACACCAATACCATCAACCGGACCTGCAGAATGTTGGGCCTATTCTTATGAAAGTCGCGCGCCACTCCGGAAATGAATTGAAAACCTACGTGCGCGAGACTCTCTCCAGCCCGGTGGGATCCTCTCCACCTCAAGAGTTCAAGATTCTGGTTGCCGACGATTCGCCCATCTATCGCAAGCTGGTTGAATACGCTCTTTCCGATCAACCCTATACTGTCCTCTTCGCCAAGAACGGCCGCCAGGCTGTGGACCTTTTCGCTCAACATCAGCCAAACCTGGTGGTTACGGATTGGGTAATGCCCGACCTCACTGGAATCGAACTTTGCCAGCATATTCGCGGCCAAGGTCAAACCGTCTACACCTACGTCATCATGCTGACCAGCATGTCGGACAAAGATAAGATCGTCAGCGGTCTTGCCGCCGGCGCGGATGACTACCTGACTAAACCGTTCGACGCCGCAGAACTGCTGGCCCGCGTGGGAGTCGGCCGCAGGTTTGTAGATCTCCATCGTCAGATTGAGGCCAAAAACCGGCAACTGGAAACGTTGGCCCTTGCCGATTCCCTGACTGGTCTGCCCAATCGCCGCGCGCTTGAGGCATGGGCGGCACGGCAATTGGATGGGGCCGCCCGACACGGCTTTTCCTTCTGGGTCGTAATGGCCGATCTGGACTGCTTTAAAAGCGTGAATGATACCTACGGACACGCCGCCGGTGACATTGTCCTCAAGAAGTTTGCTGAAATCCTTAGAATCAACACCAGAAAATCCAACCTTTGCGCCCGCATCGGGGGCGAAGAATTTCTGCTGGTCCTGACTCACGCTGAGAAAGAACACGTAAGGATTGCAATCAGCCGCGTCCGTGAACAACTCGAGGCACATAAGTTTGAGTTCGGAAGGCGCACACTGAACGTGACAGCAAGTTTCGGAGTCTCGGGTTGGCAAGGGGTCAGGGCCCCCGATTTCGAGCTACTCGTAAGTCAAGCTGACTCAGCCCTCTACGCTGCCAAGCGCAACGGGCGCAATCGAATAGAATTCGCCAGCCTCTAAGAGCACCTGCTCCCACAATCAGAAATCAGAATCCTTTGCGTCCTTTGCGGATCTTCTTTGCGAACTTTGCGGTTTAAGACTTTGATCTACAACATTGGAAAACCCAAAGTCTTAACCGCAAAGGGCGCAAAGAAGCCCAAACGAAATCAGCACATCACCGAGATATCGTATTCACCGTCGTGCGATGCGATACAATCTGCAGCCGTACATCAAGGAAACAACTTACATGCAATCTTCCAGAATATTTCTCCCCTGCATTCTTGCCTTTTTTCTCGTCACCAGCTTTTCACCGGCATTGGCCGCAGCCGCGGACAGTTCGACTGCGCTCAAATCCCTGCTGGCGGAAGAGTGGGAATACGAACTCCGCACCAGCCCCGAAATGGCGACATCGCTGGGCGACAATCGCCTCAACGACCGCCTGGACGATGACTCGCCAGAGTTTCACCAGTCTGAACTGAAGCAGAACCACGAGTTCCTCACCCGCTTCGAGGCCGTGAATCCAACCGGACTCTCAGCGCAGGACACTCTCAGCCGCCAACTGATGATTCGCAAGCTGTACGAATCGATCGAGAGTGCCCAATTCAAGCCCTGGGAAATGCCTGTCACCCAGATGTCGGGCATCCATCTTTCCCTGATTGAGATGAGCACCTTCATGCCTTTTAATACGGTGAAGGATTACGAGAATTATCTTTCCCGCCTGCACCAGGTCCCGCGCGCCTTTGACCAGACCATCAGCAATATGCGTCAAGGCATGAAAGATCGGCTGATGCCTCCCCGCTATCTGCTGGAAAAGGTGACGCTGCAGGCAGAGGGTGTCGCCGGCAAAACCGGGGAAGGCAGCCCGTTCGCAAAACCCGTGCAGACATTTGCCGCCGGAATCTCTGCTTCCGATCAACAGCGTCTGCGCTCGGCCGTGATCAGTACGATTGATCAGGAAATCCTCCCTTCCTACAAGAAATTTGCCGCTTTCATGCGCGACGAGTACGCCCCCCACGGTCGCACCGACCCAGGCGTCTGGGCGCTGCCCGATGGCGCGGCCCGGTACCGCTTCGCCATTCGCCGCATGACCACTACCGACCTGTCTCCTGACCAAATTCATGAGGTCGGTCTCAAACAACTGGCCGAAACTGAAGCCGAGATGCTGGCCCTTGCCCATCAACTGGGATTCAAAGATTTGACCAGCTTGAATGAGCATATAAAGAAAGACCGCAGCCTCTACGCCACATCCGGCGAGCAGGTTCTTGACCTCTATACCAAATACACCCGCCAGATGGAGAAGGAACTCCCCCGGCTGTTTAATCGCCTTCCCAAAAACAAACTCGTCGTCATCCCCATGGATTCGTTCCGCGCCCAGAATGCCGTGCCTGCCGACTACACCCAGGGAGCCGCGGACGGCTCGCGCCCGGGACGTATCAACGTGAATGAATACGGTCCCACGGAACGTCTGACGCTGAACATCGAAGCCATCGCGTACCACGAAGGCGTTCCTGGACACCACCTTCAAATTTCCATCGGTCAGGAACTGCCCGGCCTGCCCGACTTCCGACGCAATGGTGAATACACCGCCTTCGTCGAAGGCTGGGCGTTGTATTCTGAACGACTGGGCAAGGAAGTCGGTTTCTATCAGGATCCCTACAGCAACTACGGCCGACTCGAGAACGAAATGTGGCGCGACATTCGGCTGGTCATCGATACGGGTGTGCACGAGAAACACTGGTCACGCGACCAGATGGTTGAGTACTTCCATCGCTACACCGCTATGGACGAACCCAACGTTCAGACCGAAGTGGACCGCTATATCTCATGGCCGGGCCAGGCTCTGGCCTACAAACTTGGGCAGTTGGAAATCCTGAAGCTGCGTCAGGAAGCAAAGGAGAAATTGGGAGCGAAATTCGACCTGCGTGCTTTTCACGACGAGATAGTAGGTAGCGGCCCACTGCCGCTCGACGTCTTGGATTCCCACGTCAAGGAATGGATCGCGGAGCAGGCGAGACCGTAGTGTTTGACTCCCGGCAAAAGGGGGTTTAATTCCGTTTCATCAGTGTGATGGCACCACCGGCAAGATCAGCGCCGACGGATACTCGCCGTCGTGATAGATCGTATTTGTCGCTGAAACAAGGCTTCGGGCAAAAGCAGGATCTTCCCCCGTATTCAGGTTTCGATCGAAGCGCGGGAAATTGCTGCTGGATATTTCCAGCCGCAACATGTGCCCTTTCAGAAACACGTTGCTGGTCGACCATAAATCAATGTTGAACTTATATATTTGCCCCGGATTCAAAAGGCTCGCCTTCTCCCGCGAATCACGGTAGCGGCCGCGGATGATGCCCTCTGTCAGGTTCTGCGCAAATCCGTCTGGCCCTACATCCACCAGCTTGGCGGTGAAATCCGTGTCAACAGCGGAAGACTTGGCAAACAGCTCAAGGCTGACCGGGCCCGTGACTTCCGTGTCCTGCGCGAAAGCCGGCGTGGTGTAAATCAGAACATCGTCACGGGCTTCGACCGCTCGTTGATCTCGCGGACCCGGAGGCAAATGGATCGCATCGCAGCACAACGGACCGCCCACCGTCGGTACGGGATTCGCCGGATCATATACGTAATGATCAGCAGCCTCCGATCGCGGCGCAACCGTGGAAAGGATTCCGTCTCCGCGGAGCGATGCCGCGCCCTTCGCTGAATGCAGAAAGTATTTCGTACTTCGCGCCCGCGCCAAAGGCCAGTCATCCTCTTCCCGCCACTGGTTGGCGCCCATGACGAAAATCTTCACCGGTTTCCCGGCAAATTCGTTCTGCGCGTCTTTGAATAAGTAGTCGTACCACTTCAACGTAACTTCGTCTTCGTCGAACTCCGCCGCCGCAGGGCCGAAGTCAACTTCACCGATTTTTCTGCCGCCGCCGGCGTGGCCTCCAATGGTCACGAAAAGATGCTGGCCTTTGCGTGCCGCGTCACTCCCGCCGTGTGCTTTGATCCCGAGATAGTTGCGCAGCGATCCGCCCTGAAAAATGTCGTACCAGGCGGCCACGGTAAGTACTGGAACTTTGATATCGGCAAAGTGCTCTTCGATCGAAACCTCTTTCCAGTAATCATCGTAGGTGGGATGAGCCAGCCAATCCAGAAAGTACGGAGCGAGAGAGGAAGTCGTCGTTGGCGCCGCTGAGGGATCGGAAAAATTGAACAGAGGATAACTGGCCAGCGGCAGTTTCCACATGCCGCCAAGAGCATTGGTATTTTTCACAACGCTGCGTTCAAAAGTGTCTTGCGCCAGCCCGGAAGTCCACGACTGATTGAACCACTGTTCGAATGCTCCGCCCTGGTAGGTCCAGTTTTCGTGATAGTTACTGGCAGTCACGACCGGACAAATGCCGGCAAGATGCGGCGGATGAGCAATTGCCGTAAGCATCTGCGTAGCACCAACGTAGGACCCTCCCCACATGCCGACCTTGCCGTTTGAATAAGGCTGCGCCGCCGCCCATTCTACGGTGTCGTATCCGTCATTCGATTCGTGCCTGAAGGTATAAAAATCTCCTTCGGACGTGTACCGTCCGCGAACGTCCTGCACTATCACAACGTATCCGCTGGCTGCGGCCTTGAGACCGAATGCCACTTCGCCGCTCTTGTTATAAGGAGTACGTTGCAGCAGCACCGGAAACTGGCCGTCGGCTTTAGGACGGTAAATATCCGCGCGGAGTGTCACTCCATCGCGCATCTTCGCCGAGGCGTGCTCGATCGTGACCTCGTAGGGTTGCGCTGCTTGAACCAAACAAGTAGTTAAAATCACGAAGAATGCAGGTGCGTAGCGCGCGGTGTTCTTGCAGAACATAGAGTAAGCCTCGTGGTTGCGAATAGCTAAAGTACCAACTCTCACCTGTTTTTTGAAGATGAAAACACGGAGGCCGAGTGTTTCCCCCTACGCCAGAGGCCGCGGCAGCATGACCCTCGCTCGACAGCCCCGCTCGCTCGGCAGGCTCGTGAGTTCGAGCGATCCTCCATGCGCTTCTGCTATTTGACGGGACAGAACCAGACCGATGCCGCTTCCAGCCGGTTTCGTCGTGTAGAACGGAACAAATGCATTACTCGGATTTAACAGGCCCGGACCGTTATCTTCGATCGTCAGGTCTACGTTGTTCTCCAGCAGCCTCCAACTCATGGTGACGATTGGCTGACACCCGTTCGTTGACGACGGATCGTATTGGCCGGGGGGCTTAGCGGCGGCGCTACCTTCGAGCGCTGCCTCGGCCGCATTCCGAACTAAATTGATGAGCATCTGCTCGATCTGATCCGGATCTGCCATCACGACCACCTCCGGTCCAGGGATCACTTTGACCGCGATGCGGGTTTCCAATCGAGCCACGCGCATCACAATCGACGACAGCATGGACCTCTTCAGCACCGGCGGCGGAATCTGCGCGAGTGTCCGATAAGCCTGCAGGAAGCGATTGAGGGACGCGGCACGGGCCTCGATAATACCCAGCCCGCGTTCGAAATCCTCACGCTCGTTCGCAGCCAGTGAAGTTCCTGCCAGTCGCGAATTCAGGCTCCCGGCAATCGACTTGATCGGCGCCAGTGAGTTGTTCAACTCATGCCCCATCACCCGGATGAGTCGCTGCCAGGCAAGTCGCTCTTCTTCCCGCAGTGCCCGGCTCACGTCGGAGAGCACCACCAGCGTATGCGGCAATCCACGTTGCCGAAAAGAACTTCGTCGCAGAAACCAGCGGGCATCACCGTTGAAGTGAAGAGGGATGACGGAGGCGTTCTCGGCCGTGAGACACGATTTCAATCCTAAGTCCGCGGCGGCTTTACCCAACAATCTGGGAGAAGCTTGTCGCAGCAGCCTTTCCCCGGCCGAATTCACCAGCCGAAGTGTTTCGCCAGGATCGAAAGCGAACAGCGGTATATCCACTTCTTCCACGACTCGCTGCAGCAGGGCTGTCGCTTCAATCGCGCCCACCCGATGTTCCGCCAGCAGGTCGGCCAGCATATTGACTTCGAGCGAGAGTTCGCCGAGAGCATCGTCGGGAACTGCCATGCGCGCCCGGAAGGAATAATCTTCCTCGCGCAGTGCGCCGACAACATTGGCCAGCGTTTGCAACGGACGAATAATCTGATCGTGAAGCGCAGCCAGGATCAATCCGCAGACAATGAGTTCGGCTGCGAGCAACGCCAGTTTTGACTCGATGGCCCAGTCCTGTAGCCAGATCAGAACTCCGCTGGTCACAAATCCAGGAATAGCCAGCCACAACGAGGAACGAATAATCCGGCGCTCGAAGGAAGCGCGCTGCCGCTTTTTGCGTTTGGAGGCTTCCGCTTCGCGCGGGCTAGAGCCCATACTTTTCCATCCGGCGGTACACGGCGCCGCGGCTCAGACCAAGCGCCTCGGCGGCCTGGCTTACGTTACCCTGGAAACGTTGCAGCGCCTTCCGGATCAGAATCGTCTCCACCGCTTCCAGGCTCAGGTCCTCCAGGTTTTGCGCCGGTGATCGTTGCAGACCCAGTCCCAGGTCCGAAGCTTGGAGCTGTTCACTGCGGCACATCAACACCGCTCGCTCCAACGTATGCTCCAGTTCGCGAACGTTGCCGGGCCAGGCATAGCGCATCAGCGCTTGTAGCGCCGCCGGATCGAGCCCGCGAATCACCCGCCGGTAGCGGGAAGCGTAATGCGAAAGAAAATGCAGAGCAAGGACCGGAATGTCCTCACGGCGATCTCGCAACGCTGGCAAATGGATTTCAACCGTGTTGAGGCGGAATAGCAAGTCTTCGCGAAACTGTCCCGCATGGCACGCAGCCTGAAGATCTGAATTCGTAGCGGAAATCAGCCGCACATCAATCCGCTTGGAGCGTGACGATCCTACCCGTTCGATTTCTCCCGATTCCAGAACGCGCAGCAGCTTGGATTGCTGGCGCATGGGCACGTTACCGATCTCGTCCAGAAAAATCGTGCCGCCGTCGGCCAGCTCAAAGCGGCCAATACGATCGGTTCGGGCATCTGTAAATGCGCCCTTTACGTGACCAAAGAGCTCACTCTCAAAGACTCCTTCAGCCAAACCTCCGGTATTCACGGCCACCAGTTGACGCGAGCTTCGTAGGGACAACATATGGATCTTACGCGCCACCACTTCTTTGCCCGTTCCATGCTCGCCCGTGATCAGTACATTCGCGTCCGACGGCGCGAACCGAGTGATCGCTTCGAGCACCGGAATCATCGACGGTGCCGTGGCAATAAACTGGGGGCGCCCCTGCACACTTAGAAGGCGGTTCTCAGCCGCAAGGCGTTCCGCTCGCTGCAGTGCACGATGCAATTCCACCTGTGTTCGCAGAATCGTAAGCAGCCGCTCGTTTTCCCACGGCTTTTGTATGAAATCCCGCGCACCGCGCCGCATGGCCTCAACTGCCAGTTCAACGTTGCCCCACGCCGTCATGACGACGACCGGAAGCGTGTTGTCGATGGCCACGATATCTGAAAGCAGGCCGAGTCCCTCCTGCCCGGACGTGGTGTCCCGCGTGTAATTCAGGTCGATCAATATAGCGTCGTAGGAAGTACTGGAAAGGGCTTCGCGCACCAACTCCGGAGACCGGGCCACATCAACGTCGTAGCCCTGCGGCTTTAGCAGAAGTTCGATGGCTTCGAGAATATGTTGCTGGTCGTCCGCCGCCAGAATGCGGGGACGATTTGCCTGACCTTGCTCCAACCGTTCGGAAACCGCGACTTCTCCGGTCTTGGTTGGACTTGGCATATCTAAGGACTCTGAGTAGCGATGGTGCCGTTTTCGGCGTCTTGCACCCTGATTCCATTATGTTCCAAAGTGCTGCCGGTTGCACGATCCAGTTCAACTTTTGCCTTTTCGTAGGTCGTCATGGCGGTAACCATATCCAGTTCGGCGATCGAGAGGTCGCGCTGCGCGGTCATGGTCTGGAAGGTCGATCCCGCCCCCAGCGTCTGCTCCTTTTGCATGATCTCGAACGTGCGCTGCGCCAGGTCGCGTGCCTTTCGGGCGGCCCCCACCCGTGCTCCGGTCTGTTCCAGTGCATACTGCGCGTTCCGTACTTCAATCCGGATCTGCTTTTTCAACTGCTCGCGCCGCAATTCGGCCTGCCGGTATTCCAACTCAGAGCGGTACTGATCGGCTTTGGCAACCCGATTCCGCAAAGGGATATTGAGACTCAGCCCAATATAGTAATCCGGAGAGGAATTGTTGAAGGCATTCTGCAAGGCTCCTGAGTAATCCGTTGGAACGTTCGAACTATTCGGCGTCGGCAGGTTGTAAATCGGATTAAGCGGCCCGGCCAATCCCGATCCGCCATAGAAGCCGACCAACGCCAATGACGGCAACAGTGCATTGCGCGCGGCTTTCCCGCTGATCTGCCGGTTCACCAGATCCACATCGGATTCGTTCAGTTCAGGGCGGTCACGCAATGCTTCGGTGATGAGGTCCTGGACCGCTTGTGTAGCACTCTGAGTATCGATGGATTCGAACCGGTCCACCGGAACCACCGGCACCGCCTCAAGCACAGGATCGTCCAGACTCTTAGTCAACGCGTTCTTGATGAGCAACTCCTGAAGTTGCAGGCTGGTGCGGGCCACGGTCAAATCCTGATCGCGCTTCGAAACTTCAGCCTCGGCTCGCATGACGTCCATGGCGGGAACGCTTTCCAGCTGAAGCTGCTTCTTAGCATTGTCGAATGACTGTTGGGCGAAAGCCAGCGACTGCTCGTTGACTCGTGCCTGTTCGTATGCATTCACCAGGTCCCAATAAATGTTTTTGATCTGGGTGATCGTCGCAGTCACCTGATCTTTGAATGCGATGTCAGAGATCTTCTTGTTGTTCTTTGCGATCGTCAGGTAGCGAAGATTGGGTCCAAAGCCAAATCCCGCCAGCAACTGCTGCTGGAAAGAAAAGCGGTACATCGAATTCAGGACGGGCGACAGATTGAAGAACGGACTGTTCGTGGTCTGACGGCTGTTATTGAATTCGACGCTGAAGCTGGTTCCTGTCGGAAAAGCCTGCGAGTAACCGACGCTCGCCTGTCCCGTATTCGACTGTAAAGACGGCACGCCGTAGATCTGCTGGTTAGCCAAGGGCGTAGTCTGATGTTCAGCGCCGACCGAACCAGTGATAGACGGATCGTACGATGCAACCGCAGTACCTGCACCCAATGTGGATTGCACCAGGCCCGACGCGCCCGCTCCTGCTCCACCTGCGCCGCCAGTCGTACCGCCGGCGCCCGCTCCAGGAGCCCCCGTACCGAAGCCGCCAACTCCGCCGCCAGGAGTGCCCTGCACCACACCCGCATTCACGCCTCGAAAAATTCCTCCGGCGCGGGTCCGCAATATGTCCATGTTGGCGATCGGCAAGTTGTATCGCGCGATGGCCAGGTCGAGATTGTTCTCCAGCGCCAGGCGGATTGCATCCTTGAGAGACAGGTACAGCTTGCCATCCCGGATCAGCTGCCCCAGTAACGGAGAATTCGCGAGATCGGGAGGAGCAACATGGTCTGCCGAATACGCGCTCAGCGGATTATGCGATACCGGCATGTCAAAACGAACCGGTGCATTCGTCTGAGCAGACGCGCTTGCCGTGATTGCGACGAGAAACCAGGACACGCATCTTGTGAAACTGTCGCGAAGGGCCAAATCCTTCATTGCTTCACCGCCTCGTACGGTTGCAAATCCGGATTTGCCGTGTCGCTCACCAGCCAGCCATCACGCAGTTGAATGGTGCGAGAGCCATAGGCGGCGTTCACTTCGGAGTGTGTTACCTGAACAATCGTCGTCCCCTGCTGGTTCAGTTCGCGAAACAGTTCCATGATTTCCTTGGCCTGCGAAGAGTGCAGGTTCCCGGTTGGCTCGTCGGCCAGCAGGAGCGCGGGTTTGTGGATGACGGCGCGAGCCACGCCTACCAACTGCTGTTGTCCTCCGGAAAGTTGGCTGGGAAACAGATCCTTCTTGGCGACTATTTGAAATCGGTCCAGAGTATCCGCGACCATGCTCTGCCGCTGGCCGCTTGGAACATCCTTATAAGAGAGCGGCAGGTCGATATTTTCGCGCACCGTAAGATCGTCCAGCAGGTGATAACTCTGAAACACCATCCCGATATTGCGCTTGGCCAGTTCGCTCCGCTGTTTCCGCTTCATTTCGTGCACAGCCTCTTCGCGAAACCAGTACTCGCCCAGCCACTGATCATCGAGGCACGCAAGCACATTCAATAAGGAGGACTTCCCCGCTCCGGATGGCCCCATAAAAGTGACGAACTCGCCCTGCCGAATCTCCAGATTGATGCGGCGTAAGACCCACGATTGCCCAGCTGCGGTTTTGTAACTGCGTTCGATATTCTTGAGTCGGATCATTTCACTTTCGCCTCGCACCTGTCGGTTGATCTGTTTTTACTCGTAGCGCAGCGCCACTACGGGATCGACCCTGGCCGCTCGGCGTGCCGGGACGTAGCACGCCAGCAACGCGACGAAAATGAGCGCCAGGGCGACCAAGGTAAAGGTCAGTGGATCAGTCGCGCTCAATCCGAACAACAACGATTGGAGGGTCCGAGTCAAAAGCAGTGCTCCCGCGAGGCCGATTCCCACCCCGATCAGCGCGGTTAGGATCCCCTGCCCAAGCACGAGGCGCAGAATGTTGCCTGGAGATGCGCCCAATGCTGTTCGTACTCCAAACTCTCCCGTTCGTTGACTCACGGCGTACGCCATCACTCCGTAGAATCCCGCCATGGCCAGCAACAGAGCGCTGCCCGCGAATACGCCCACCAGGGTCAGGTTGAAGCGACGGGCTTTGAGAGAATTAGAAAAGACCTGATCAAGTGTTTCGAAGCTCGGAGGAATTTCTGGGTCGAGCCCATGTACGACTTCCCGGGCCGACGAGATCACGGAGGCCGGGTCAATTTCGCTGCCTACGACCGCCGTGAAATGGTATGTCGTCTGTGGCCGCTGCCGATAGTTCACGTACACGATCGGACTCGCAGGCGTCTCCACGCTGTCCTCTCGCACATCGCCGACCACCCCGATGATGGTAAGGGGCCGCAGGTCTCCGTCCATGTTTCCGAATTCGATGCGATGGCCCAGTGGATCCTGTCCCGGCCATTTTTCACGCGCCAGGGATTGGCTAACCACGGCCACGTGCGGCGCGTCGATAGTGTCCCGGTCGTCGAACAGACGTCCGCGAAGCAGAGGGATCGCGAGGGCGCGAAAGTAACCTTCACTCGCCGGGCTGTAGTTTGCGTAACCCGTCTGCGTAGCTCTGCGGAACCATGGCTCCAGTTCTTCCATCGTCCGCGGGGGCTGATCCCGGGGCGACATCAAGACGTAGGTCCCATTCGACAGCATCTCGGTCAATGGCAAGTGCCCCGTGCCACCAACCTCCGACACTCCGGGTATGGCTCGCAATCGCGACATCAATTGATTGAGGAACTGAATGCGGCGGGTCTTGTCGATATCGTTCTCGGCAAAGGGAAGGGCCAGACTCACGGTTGTGATTCGGGTGGTATGAAAGCCGGGGTCAGTGGCGAGAACACGCAACAGGCTTCGGCCCAATAGGCCCACGCCTGTAAGCAGTACCACTGTAATAGCCAGTTGCCCGGCGATGATGGCGCGAGCCAGACCTTGGCTTCGCGGTGGGCCGCCATGCGACCGGCCATGCGCTGCCAACCCTGTTTGGACATTCCCCGCAGTAGCTCGCAAAGCGCCGAAAATTCCTAGCCCGGTCGCTACGGCTGCGCAAATTCCAACGGCAAAGCACAACGCAGGCGGGCTGATGGAAATCTTTTCCACCTGCTGCAGTTCAGCAGGAGCCATTCTTGTTAAGACAAGCACCCCCCAGCGTGCCGCCAAAACTCCCGCGGCACCCCCCACCAGGGAGAGCAGCATTGCTTCCGTGAGAAACTGCCGCACCAATCGGCCTCGTGTCGCTCCAATCGCCGCGCGCACCGCCAATTCCCTTTGCCGGGCCGCGCTTTGTGCCAATAGCAAGTTCGCCACGTTGGCGCAGGCTATAAGCAATAAAAACGTGACAGCGCCTAACAAGATGATCAATGACGGACGTACATTACTGGTTAGTGCATCCTGCAGGACAGCTACGGCTACGTCGGCCATGTCGACGTCTTCCCCGTACTGCTGTTGGATCTGGTGGGCGATTAAGGCCAAATCGGCCTGCGCCAGATGCGGCGGAACGCCATCGCGCAGGCGTCCTAACACATGCCAGTTGTGGGCACTGCGGCTCGGTAATCGCTCACGCAGTTCTCGAGGCATCCATATCGTGGAATCATCGGGAAATCGAAAACCCGGTGGCAGTACGCCAATGACCGACACCGCCTGGTTCTCAATCCTTAACTTGATTGTTGAAAGATCGGGAGCACTGCCAAGACATTGTTGCCAGTAGCCATAGCTCACCAGCGCCGTAGGCGTCGCACCGAAATGCTGATCTTCGGCCTGAAAGCCGCGCCCCAGCGTGGGCCGTACACGCATGAGCGGAAAGAAATCTTGGGAAACTGTCGCCACGGTGGTGCGCGTCGGCTCGGAGCCACCTGAAACAGATTGCACCCAATCTCCATATTCGGCCAATCCCTGTAAAGAGTGGTTCTGCAAGCGTATGTCTTCAAAATTTGGGTCGGTAAAATTCATCCTCCGACCCTGAGCATTCACCTCCCACAAGCGAACGATCCGGTCCGGATTCTCGTACGGAAGCTTCCGCAGCAGGACGTCGTATACAACGCTGAAAATTGCGGTCGTCGCACCGATCCCGAGGGCCAGCGTGAAGAATGCCACCACGGTGAAAACCGGATTCTTCCGCAAGATGCGGAGCCCAAAACGCAGATCTTGGAAGAGAGTTCCCATCTTTCAATCTCCTACTCGTACCGCAACGCGACCATGGGATCGACATCCATAGCCCATCGCGCTGGGATATACGCCGCCAACACTGCCACGAACGATAGCGCCAGAGTCAGCAGGGCAATCGTCACAGTGTCGATCTGAATCACTCCAAAGAGCGCGCTCGAAAGCGCGCGAGTCAACAGCAACGCGAGAACTAACCCGATGCTGAGTCCGATAGCAGCCATCTTCAGTGCTCCTCCCACCACCAGCCTGAGTACGTCAAATCGTCGTGCTCCCAAAGCGACACGTACTCCTATTTCATGGGTGCGCTGGCTGACCGAGTAAGCCATCACGGCGAAAATCCCCGCAGCTGCCAGAGTGAGAGCACAGACAGCGAAAATCAGCATCAAGTTGGCGGATGACTCAATGCCGCTGAGTCCATCCGAAACCACCTGCTGCAGGCTTCGCACGTCATACGGCGGCTGGTCCGCATCAACGTCGCGCAATTCCTTACTGACTGCGCCAGCCAGGCTCAAGGGATCTCCTGCGGTCCGCACCACGATGGCCGAAGCGGTTTGAGGCTGCTGCGTAAATGGCACGTACGCCGTGGGAGCGGGATCACGATCCAGCGCAACTGGCTGCACCTCGCCTACGACTCCCACAACCGTACGGAACGGCTGCGCAGCATCTGGCCGCCCCATCTGAATATGCTTGCCCAATGGATTCTGGCCAGGCCAGTTTTGATGCGCCATCGTCTCGCTGATGACTATGACAGGAGGTGCATTGGGCCCGTCCTGGTCCGAGAGCAATCGCCCTTTCCGTAGCGGAACACGCAGCGCCGAAAAGAATCCCGGACTCACTATCTGCGAGATGACAGTCGGCCGGTCTCCGGGTGATGTGTGAGGATTGCCCTCCGCCGCGAATTCTGTCCAATTCCAGTTCCATCCCGAAGGCAGGCTGGTTACGCACGCCGCGGATTCGACTCCTGGCAGGGTTTGAATATTTCGCAGGACCGGTTCGTAGTAACCGCGGATCTTATCCTGGTCGCGGTACTTCGCTTCGGGCAACACGATGTGAAAGGTTAGTACATGATCACGGTCAAACCCCATGTCCTTGGTGATGAGGGTACGGAAACCCTTCACCATCAAACCCGCGCCCACCAGCAGGACCAGAGAAAGGGCGATCTCTGAAACCACCAGCACCGTACGAAGCCGTCTTCCGCTCTCGCTCGTGCTTCCGCCGCGAGGTCCCTCTTTCAGAGTGTCATTCACGTTCGGACGCGAAAAATGCCAGGCCGGTGCCAGTCCCGCAATGATGCCGGTAATGACAGCCAGCAGCAGAGTGAACCAGAAGGCCCGTAAATTAAGCTGCAGGTGTTTTAGACCCGCAACATGCTCGACAATAAAAGGAGGAAGGCTGCGGCGGAGAAGATTGATACCCCACGCCGATAGCAGGAGCGCCCCAACGCTCCCGAGCAGAGCGAGCAGCATGCTTTCCACCAGCAACTGCCGTCCGACCTGCCAGCGGCTGGCCCCGAGCGCGGCCCGCAGCGCGATTTCTTTTTGCCGTCCCGATGCGCGGGCCAGTTGCAGATTCGCCACGTTGGCGCACGCCAGCAAAAGAACGAACACAGCTGCGCCCATCAGCATCGTCAGGAATTGTTGCGTCCCGAACGTAAGATCTTCGACCGTATTCTTGACGCTGACTCCATGATTGGCGTTGGTTTTGGGATATTGTTGGCCGAGGCGGTCGGCAATTGTCTTAAGCCTTGCTTGGGCCTGCGCTATGGAAACGCCTTCCTCGAGCCGTCCAAACACCGTCAGATAGTGATTCTCGCGATCCTCCGCCGCGGCTCCCTTCAGGTCGAGCGGAGTCCAGACTTTTGATCCGGATGGGAAATCAAAGTCCGGAGAGGCAATGCCGATCACGGTAAACTTCTGTCCGTTTAAAAGCAGTTGCCTCCCGACTAGTCCCGGATCGCCACCGAGGCGTTGTTGCCAGAATCCGTGGCTGACCACGACCACGGGCGCAACTCCGCCCTGAAAATCGGCGCTCCCAATATCGCGGCCGACTTCCGGAGACATGCCCAGCAACGTGAAGAACTCTGCACTGACCTGTGATCCTTCGACATGCTCGGCCACGTTTCCCCCGGTCAGGTTCGCATCCCACCCGCGCACTGCAGCCATTTGACTGAATTGGGTACTCTGCTCGCTCCAGTCCCGAAAATTCGCCGGGGCCGCATTAAGCTGGTCACTCTGCTTGGGCACCGTCTCCCAGATCGTGACAATGCGATCCAGGTGCGGGAACGGAAACGGCCGTAACAACATTGCATTCACTGAATTGAAGACAGTCGTATTCGCGCCGATGCCCAGCGCAAGCGTAATGACCGCGACCGCGGAAAAATTAGGCCGCTTGCGCAACAGGCGCAACGCATATTGAATGTCCTGCAACAGTCCAGTCATTGTTCATTCCTCATTCGCACCGCAGCGCCACCATGGGATCGACTTTGGTAGCTCGATGGGCCGGGATATAACTGGCAACCATCGCCGCCACAAACAGCACAATGCATACACCCACGAAGGTGCCGGCATCCGTCGGAGCAACGCCAAACAGCAAGCTTGCGATCAGGCGCGCTGTGATGAAACCACCCACGACTCCCAATGCAATTCCCAGAACGGCCAGTTTCAGACCACCATTGACTACCATCCACAACAAATCGCCGCGCTGAGCACCCAGGGCCATCCGCAATCCAAGTTCACGCGAACGCTGCGCCACGCTGTATGACAGAACGCCGTAAAGGCCCAGGGTTGCCAGCACCAAGGCCAGAGCGGAAAATCCACCGATGAGGTAAGCGGGATAAGCCCGTACCATCATGGTGGGCGAAGTCGAAATGATCTGTTTCATGCTGCTCATTCTGAAAACCGGGGCCAGTGGTTCGAGTTCGTGAATGGCTCGCGTCACAGCCGTGACCAGCAAGCTCGGTTCGTTCCTGGTGCGCACAACCAGGCTGAAATATGGAGAAGGATCCTGTTCGTAGCAGCTATATACGATCGGTGTCGGTGGAGCATCCAGGCTGTCGATATTTTCGTTGCCTACGACGCCGACGATCTGAACGTAATTCAACTCGTTCGTGTAAGTGAAGTTGATACGCTTGCCGATCGGATCCTGATGCGGAAATACCATCTCCGCCATGGCCTGGTTGACGATTACCACGTGAGTCGATTTGTCCTGGTCCTGCGAATTGAAGAAGCGCCCGGCACGCAAAGGAATGCTCATGACAGAGAAGTAATTTTGTGAAACTGTGGGCGAATTGGCTTCGTATTCCCGGCCGCCGCTGCTCTTGGGATGTCCTTCCAGGTCGAAACGGGAAGTATTGCCTCTGGCCGACATGGGCACAGTCGTCACCGCCGCAGCTTCCTGAACTCCAGGGAGGCTTCTGATCCTGCTCAATAGCTGCTGCTGAAAAGCCAGTTGTTTGGGGCCATCGGGATATTTGTTTCCCGGCAACGACACCACGCCGGTAAGCAGGTTGCGAGTGTCAAAACCAGGGTCGATCTCTAACACCCGGTGCAAACTTTTGAGCATCAGTCCAGCGCCTACCAGCAGCACAACCGCCAAAGCCACTTCCGAAACCACCAGCGCGCTGCGCAAACGGTGCCCGGAGCCGACTGATCCGCGCCCGGCTTCCTGAAGTTCATGTTGCAGGTTGGGATTGAAGGTCTGAATCAGCGGGGCGAATCCAAACAAGATTCCCGTAAGCAGTGAAACTCCGAGCGCGAACCAGAGCGCCTCAACATTCACCGTCAATCCCTGAAGAGGAGGCGTGCTTAACAGAATCGCCTGCGGAAGCACTGAAATGAACGCCGGTACTGCCCAATAGGCGGCGAGAACACCCGCCGCACCACCAATGAGCGCCAGCAAGATGCTTTCCGTCAACAGCTGCCGGGTAATCCGATTCGTCCGTGCACCCAAAGCCAACCGGATAGAGATTTCCTTCCGCCGAGGCAACGCTCGCGCCAGCAATAGTCCAGCTACATTCGCGCAGGTAATGAGCAATACGAATCCGATCGAGGCCATCAACACGACTAGCACAGGCTGTACCTGCCCGACAATCTGCCGTCGCAGGTCCACCAACTCCATGCCCAAGCCGGCATTCGAGTCCGGATACTGTATGGACAGCCGCTGCGCCAAAGTCTGTATCTCCGCTTGCGCCTGTTGCAAACTGACGTCCGGTTTGAGGCGGGCCACTGGATGCAACCAATAACCATTCCGGCGCAGGGTATATCCGGCAACCCGAGTCGACATCCATAACTCCGCCGACTGCGTGGGAGCAAAAACAAAATTCTTCGGAAGTACTCCCACGATCGTTGCCAGTTCACCATCGACCACCAAAGCTGTTCCGATGACGCCAGGATTGCCACCAAACCGCCTTTGCCAGGCGCCATAACTCAGCAGGGCTGGAGCATTCTTCTGTACTTCGTCTTCACCGGCCTCGAACGTCCGTCCCAGGATCGGCCGGACACCCAAGGTTTCAAAGAAACCAGTAGTCGCAACGGCCACTTGAAGTTGTTCCGCACCGTCCTTGCCAGAAAGCGTGACGCTGCTTCCTGAATAGCCCCCCATCTGCGAAAAAACCTTGTTCTCTTTTTTCACATCCAGGTAATCGGGATAGGAAAACTCGAACTGCTGAAACGGCCCTTCGGTGCGCGCGCTCCACAGCTGCACCAATTGTTCGGGCTTCTCATACGCCAGCGGCCGCAACAGGATGGCATCGAACACCGTGAACACCGCCGTGGTGGCTCCGATTCCCAGCGTCAACATGATTAGGATGATGGCTGTCAGGCCGGGACTCTTCCGCAACATGCGTAATCCGTAGCTGAGATCTTGCAACAGGGTTCGCATAGTTCTCCTTACTCGTACCGCAGCGCCACAATCGGATCCACTTTGGTAGCGCGTCGCGCCGGAATGTAGCTGGCTGCGACCGCCACGCCGCTCAGCACCAACACCACCGCCACGAACGTCGCCGGGTCGTTGGGGTGCGTGCCGTACAGTAGGCCCGTCATCAGGCGGCTCAGCGCCAATGCTCCAGCCAGTCCCGCAGCGACTCCGGCCAGTGCGTGGATGATTCCCTGGAAGACCACGAGCTTGACCACGTCTCGCCCTTGCGCCCCCAGCGCCATTCGAATGCCGATCTCCTGGGTCCGCCGCGAGACGGAGTAACTCATCACCCCATAAATGCCCACTCCCGCAAGAACCAGCGCGACTATTGCAAACGCGGCCAGAAGAATCAGGTAGAACCGCGACTGTCCCGTAGCTTCAGCAACTACGTGGTCCATCGTCTGAATATCGGAGAGAGGTATGTTCCTGTCCAGCGAATGAATCGCTTGGCGGATATCCGGCGCCAAGGCCGCAGGATTGCGGTCCGTTCGCACCACCAAAGTCAGATAGGCAAAAGGCGAGGTGGGAGCGTTGAGATAGTCGCGGTTCTGCAGGTAAGGCAGAAACACTTCTTCTGCCGGCGGACTGACCCAGCTCCCACGGACGGTGTTTTTCGCCACGCCCACAACGGTGAGCCACGATGGATTTTTCGCCGGATCATCAAACGTGATTCGTTTTCCGATTGCGTCCTCGCCGGGCCAGTAGCGGCGAGCGGTATAGTCGTTGATCACGACCACCCCGGGCGAGCGTAAATTGTCGGCATCGGTGACGTCGCGGCCGCGCAGAATCGGGACGCGCATGGTCTTGAAGTAGCTAGGAAACACGACCCGGTAGGTGGCAACCAGTTCTTCGCCCGGACGCTCTCTCGGCCTTCCTTCGATGTGAAATCGCAAACCCCACTCGTCGCCCGCAAGCGGCAGATGATTGATGCCACTTACGGATCGAACCCCGGGCACAGCACTGACTTTCTGCAGCACGGACTGATAGAAATTGCCGGTACGGCCCGCCGTCGCCTGTTCTGTTCCAGAGACACCAACCACCATCGACAACACATCGCGTGGATCAAAGCCCGGGTCCACATGCTGTAGCGCAAGAAAGCTGCGGACCATGAGCCCTGCTCCTGCCAGCAACACGACAGCCAGAGCGAATTCGGAACCCACAAGAAGACCGCGCAGGCGGTTCCGTCGCGAACTCTCACTGGCACCGCGCTTCCCTTCCTTCAGTGCGTCGCTGAGGTTGACCGAGGTGGCTCGCCAGGCCGGAGCCATACCGAACGCCAGGCCAGTAAACAACGAGATGCCCAGCGCAAACAGAAGCACATGGCCATCAACACCGATTGTTTCCACGCGCGGTATGTCGGACGATCCCAGCGTCACCAGAACGCGAACGCCCCACACGGCCAGCAGCAAGCCTGCACTACCACCTAAAA
>Ga0163162_10001777_pt1 | contig 20207 bp, 15 predicted proteins | sample S55metaG_FD_115310 | JGI IMG/M metagenome (GOLD analysis project Ga0163162, IMG submission 115310) | Switchgrass rhizosphere microbial communities from Kellogg Biological Station, Michigan, USA - S5-5 metaG | ecosystem: Host-associated > Plants > Roots > Rhizosphere > Soil | place: USA...
GATGCATCGCATTGATGTGAGTCATGCCACAGCGATCCAACCTTTTGTTGTACCGGCCGACAATCCTTTTGTCAGTCAGCCAGGCGTAAGACCCGAGATCTGGAGTTATGGACTCAGAAATCCCTGGCGATTCAGCTTCGACCGGATAACGGGAGATTTATGGATTGCGGATGTTGGACAGAACAAGCATGAAGAGGTAGACTTCCAGCCTGCGTCTTCGGCTGGCGGGGAGAATTATGGATGGAATATCATGGAAGGTTCTAATTGCTATAATCCACCGGGCGGATGCAACCAGGCAAACCTGCAGCTTCCGATATTTGATTATGGAAGGGGAGTCGGTAGATCGATAATCGGTGGTTATGTGTACAGAAGTGTACAATCGCGCGACCTTTGGGGTATTTACATGTACGGCGATTTCATCGATCCCTGGATTGACGGTATTCGCCAACTAAACGGGGCATTGGTAGGTCCTATTTTGCATTTGAATACAGATCCGGGCGGCCAACCCATTTCGTATGGCGAAGACCGTTATGGTGAACTGTACCTCTGTCTTTATAACGATGGCACCATTTACAAGTTGGAGGATGCCAATCCCAATCGTTTTCCAAAAGCATATTTTACAAACACCCAGTTAGCACCCCTGCAATTTGAATTTCACGCCCTGGAAGGCAGAAACATCACCTATCAATGGATGCTCGACGGCAGTCCCATTGCGGGTGCAACTTCTCCTACATTCACAGCACTGCAATCTGGCACTTACACCCTGCAGGTGACCAACGCAATTGGAAATGCTGACCTCTCCGATCCATTTACAATTGGCAGCGCATTGGCCGTTTCTCTCACCTCATTTGAAGCTTCACGGCTAACCAGTGGTCTGGTACACCTGACCTGGGAAACGTCTTCTGAACAAAACAACAGCGGCTTCAAGATTCAACGAAGTCTGAATGGCCCCGGCAATTTTGCTGACCTCAGTTTTGTTCCTTCGCAGGCATCAGGTGGCAATTCAACACTGCCGCTACAATATAATTTTATTGACACCAACCCGCCGGCCCAAACCACCCTTTTTTACAGGTTGAAGATTTTAGATCGTGATGGGCATTATTCCTATTCAGATATTCGGGTAATCTCACCCGATGGCAATTCGGTGAATCGATTAGCCGTTTCGCCTAACCCTGTCCGTAGTACGGTAAAAATCACCTGGAGTGGTTTGCCAACGGCTTCCAGGATACTGGTGCGGAATATACATGGTGCAAAAATCAGCCAGTACACGGTAAGTGGTAACAGCAGTGAAATCAACCTGCGGTTCCTGCCCAGGGGCATGTACATTTTGCAACTTTGCGACAACCAGGGCAAGGTGCTCGACCAGCGGAAAATCATCCGCGACTAGCCTTCAGCAAAACGGGCAAATGCATTATCTTTGCGCGCATGACACAAGAGCAAATTAAGGATATGAGGGACCGTGTGGTGGTCCTGAGGAGGTTTCTTTGACGTCGCAAACCGACAACATAAGATTAACCAGGATAAACAACTTTCGCTAGCCCCCGGATTTTGGGACGATAACCAGCGTGCCACTGAAATTCTGAAGGGGATTAAGATGAATGAATATTGGGTGAAACTGTATGACCAGGTGAATTCTGCGGTGGAAGATTTTGCCGTACTCTTCGATTTTTGGAAGGCTGGAGAAGCAGGAGAAGAGGAAGTGAAAGAAGCCCATCAAAAAGCCTTACGCGAAATTGAAGAAGCCGAATTCAAAAGCACCCTTAACCAACCCGAAGACGAACTCCCGGGTGTACTTCAAATCAATTCAGGTGCGGGCGGTACGGAAAGCCAGGACTGGGCCGAGATGCTGATGCGCATGTATCGCATGTATGGCGAAAAACAGGGCTGGCAGGTAAGCGAACTGGATTTGCAATGGGGAGAAGGAGCGGGTATTAAAAGCGCAACCCTTCAGTTTGATGGCCCCTTCGCCTACGGATTCCTGAAAGCCGAAAGCGGCGTTCACCGGTTGGTGCGCATTAGTCCCTTCGACAGCAACGCCCGGCGCCATACTTCATTCGCCAGCGTTTATGTATATCCCCTGATTGACGATACCATTGAAATTGAGGTAAGTCCAGCTGACGTGGAATGGGCTTTCTTTCGAAGCGGTGGTGCAGGCGGACAAAACGTAAACAAGGTGGAAACTGCGGTGCGTCTCACACACAAGCCTACGGGTATTGTTGTTGAATGTCAACAGGCGCGTACCCAGGGCGAAAACAGGGAGAAAGCAATGACCATGCTGAAAAGCAGGTTGTATGAAGAAGAGATGAGAAAACGCGAAGCAATTAAAAACGCCAGCAATGCCAGTAAGAAAAAAATAGAGTGGGGCAGCCAGATCCGCAGTTATGTTTTCCATCCCTATAAAATGATCAAAGACCATCGTACCGATTTTGAGGTGGGCAATATACAGCCCGTTATGGACGGCGAACTGGATGGCTTCATTAAAGCCTACCTGATGATGGAGAAAGAAACGGCTTAGATATTCCGACAATTTTAAACATCGTATATGAACCTGGGTTATTTCAATTATCCCCTTCCGGCAAATGAAACAGTTTTAAGTTACGCGCCGGGATCGAATGAAAGGCAGATCCTGAAGAAAACCCTTTTGCAACTGAAAAAAGAAAAACTGGACGTGCCGATGTACATCGGGGGTAAAGAAGTAAAGACAGGTAAGAAAATGCCCCTGCATCCGCCACATGAGAAAGCATTTGTGCTGGGTCATTTTCACGAAGGCGATGAAAAACATGTGAAGCAGGCCATCGACGCCGCACTCGCAGCAAAACCGGCATGGAGTGAAATGAGCTGGGAAAATCGCGCAAATATTTTCCTGCGTGCAGCCGACCTGATTGCGGGTCGCTATCGTTCCTTCATGAACGGTACTACCATGCTTGGACAAAGTAAAAACGCATACCAGGCAGAGATTGACAGCGCCTGCGAGATCATCGACTTTCTACGCTTCAATGTTCATTTTCTAAGTGAAATATATCGCCAGCAACCCATCAGTAGTCCCGGCGTTCACAACCGCATGGAGTACCGGCCGCTGGAAGGATTTGTATTGGCCATCACGCCATTCAACTTCACGGCCATTGGCGGTAACCTGCCTACTTCTGCAGCCATGTGCGGAAACACCGTGGTATGGAAACCTGCGCACACACAAATTTATTCCGCGCAAATGTTTATGCGCATATTAAAAGAGGCAGGACTTCCGGATGGCGTTATCAACCTGATTTATGTCAGCGGGCCGATATTGGGAGAAGTTTGTTTTTCGCATCCCGATTTTGCCGGCGTGCATTTTACAGGATCAACCGGCGTTTTCAATCAAATGTGGAAGACGATCGGCGCCAACATGGGCAAGTACAAATCCTATCCCCGCATTGTGGGAGAAACCGGCGGCAAGGACTTTGTGATCGCTCACAAAAGCGCGAATCCCGATGTGGTTGCAACTGCATTGCTGCGGGGCGCATTCGAATTCCAGGGGCAGAAATGTTCTGCTGCCAGCCGCGCCTACATCCCATCCAATATTGCAGAAGAAGTGAAGAAGAAATTGGTGGAGGGAATTAAATCATTCAAAATGGGCGGCGTGGAAGATTTTACCAATTTCATCAACGCAGTGATCGATGAAAAAAGTTTCGATAAAATCAAATCATATATCGATAAGGCTTCGAAGGATAAAAAAGCATCTATACTGGTTGGTGGCAAATGCGACAAAACCAAGGGCTTCTTTATACAACCCACAGTAATCGAAGCAAAGGATCCGAACTACGTAACGATGTGTGAAGAAATTTTTGGTCCGGTGCTGACCATCTACGTGTACAACGCCAACCAATTTGAAGCGGTGCTGGAATTGGCAGATAAAACTTCACCCTATGCTTTAACAGGCTCCATTATTTCACAAGACCGACAGGCAATTGATTTGGCAGTGGCAAAACTCAGAAACGCGGCTGGGAATTTTTATATCAACGACAAGCCAACGGGCGCCGTGGTGGGACAACAACCATTTGGGGGAGCGCGGGCTTCCGGCACAAACGACAAAGCCGGATCCATTTTAAATCTTTATCGTTGGCTAAGTGCAAGAACCATCAAAGAAACTTTTGATCCGCCGACGGATTATAGATATGCGTTTCTGCAGAAAGACTAAGTCTTCACGCAAAGGTGCAGAGACTTTGCACCTTTGCGTGAAACTGCTATTCCTTCCAGGTCTTTTCTCCCTTCTTCATCTTATCAATCACTTCCTGGTATCCTTTTTTGTCACCTTCGTCTGCAAGCGCCAGCGCCTTTTCTTCAACCCTGATGGCTTCGTTTGTCCTTCCCAACTTGTATAACAGGTTGGCGTAAGTATCCATCATTCCCGGTTCCTGGTTTTTTTCAAACGACATCTGTGACCAGGCGAGGGCTTTTTCCAAACAATCCTTGTCTTTGCAATTTTCAAACACAGTCCAGGCATATTCGTTCAGCTCAGCCGGGTTGCAGTTGTTGCAATACTTCGCCATGTAGGCTACGATATTGGTTTGAAATGCCGGCCAGTTCTGTGTTTGCTGGGCATAGGCAACTTTCGCGTAGGCCGTCAATTCATCAGCCTGCGCCGGATATTGTTTTACCAGCGAAGTATGAATGGCGTCGAAATCAGGCGATGTGTTTCCCGTGCGTGCAATGGCCGGCGCAATGGTTTCCTGGATCGCGATTTCTTTCATTTTCTGGGCCGTTTTGCCGGCACCAACAACGGCATCTACCCTGGCAGCATTGGCTTGCAAAAGCGGGAAGCCTTTGTCCTGCGAAGAATTTGTAAACTCAAAAAGGATGGGAATATTCTTCTCAGACAATAGGTCCGTTTGAGTAGAAGTCCAGGCATCGAAGGCCCTGGCTTGCAAAGCGGGCTCATAAGCCGCTTCCGAAATACGCGTCAGGTCCAACAGGAATTGCGGGTCGCGCTCCCCCTTGTTGAATTTATCCAGCATCGCGTACAATTGTTTATCTGGGTTGATCGCATCTTTTCCTTTCGCCAAAAATTCAGGCGCGGGCATCGAGCCCAGGAATTTGTGCACCAGTTGACCGTCGCCATTAATGATGAGGTAAGTGGGGTAGGCGCGAACTTTATAACTGGTGCCAATGGCGGCAAAATCGGCGTAGTGTGCTTTTACGTAATCGTTGTCGGATTTTGAAGTGTCCAACTGCGCCTTAACCATGATGAAATGTTCATTGTAAAAATCTCCCACTTCTTTCAAGGGGAAAATATTTTTCGACATAAATCGACAGGGGCCGCACCAGGTGGTGAAAGCATCCACGAAAATCAGCTTGTTCTCTTTTTTGGCCTGGGCCAGGATCTGGCTCCAATTGTGTTCATGGTCGAACCGGATTCCGGTTTCCTGCTGGCTGTTTGCAAAAAGCGCCAGGGTAAGCGCCATACAAAGCATGATGACTTTGTTCATCGGGTATATTTTTTTGAAAATTACCGAATAATCAGTTTCAGTATTGAAAATGTGAAGGACGGCCGGCCAAACTTAATTTCCTTTTCATCCCCATAACCAATAAATTCGCCTACTTAATAAACAGGATTGAAAACGATATTGGACAGCGCCCAGTTGCGCATGGTAATTAAGCGGTTAGCCCAGGAACTGATGGAGAATCATGACGATTTTTCAAACACAGTATTGATTGGTATTCAACCCCGTGGCATTCCTTTCGCCAATAAAATTGTAGAAACCATCCAGCAACAATATCCGGCCATTAAAGTACCTTATGGTCGCCTGGACATTACGTTTTACCGCGATGATGTCAGGAAGGAATTGCACAAGGCCAATGAAACGTCTATCCCGTTTTCAATAGAGAATAAGAACGTGGTGTTGGTGGACGACGTATTGTATACAGGCCGGACCATCCGCGCCGCCATGGACGCTTTGCTGGATTATGGCCGGCCCGCCAAAGTTGAGCTTTGCGTGCTGATCGACCGCCGGTTTAGCCGCCAACTGCCTATCCAGCCTGACTATTGTGGTAAATCGATCGATTCGATACTGTCACAGAAGGTGAAAGTTGAGTGGGGCGATAACGCCGAAGTTGTATTGTTATCTTAACAGCATATGACAAAAAAGCTTTAATTTCGCATCCTAATGCAACTGAGTACTAAACATCTGCTTGGCATTAGAGACCTCCACCCCTCGGACATCCAACTCATTTTAGACACTGCCACCCAATTTAAAGAAGTGCTTCAACGACCCATCAAAAAGGTTCCTACCCTTCGTGATGTGACGATTGTGAACCTCTTTTACGAAAATTCCACCCGCACCCGCATCTCCTTCGAACTCGCAGAAAAGCGGCTGAGCGCAGATATCGTCAATTTTTCCTCTTCCGGATCAAGTGTTTCAAAGGGAGAAACCCTGCTTGACACGGTGAACAATATTTTGTCCATGAAAGTGGATATGGTCGTGATGCGCCACAGCGCCAGCGGTGCGCCGCACTTCCTGGCACAGCACATCCCCGCAGCCATTGTGAACGCCGGTGACGGTATTAATGAGCACCCCACCCAGGCCTTGCTGGACGCTTTTTCAATCCGGGAAAACCTTGGCACCCTGGAAGGAAAGAAAGTGGTGCTGGTGGGTGACATCATGCATTCGCGTGTTGCACTCAGCAACATCTATCTACTGAAAAAAATGGGCGCGGAAGTGATGGTGGCGGGTCCACCCACACTCATACCGGTTTATATTAAAGAGGCATTCGACGTCCAGGTGGAATACAACCTAAAGAAAGCACTCGCCTGGTGCGATGTGGCCAACGTGCTGCGCATTCAGCTTGAGAGGCAGAACCAGGTGCTCTTCAGTTCGCTCAGGGAATATAACCTGGCTTACGGGGTTAAAAAATCCATGCTCGACCAGCTGGACAAAGACATTTTGATCATGCATCCCGGCCCCATCAACAGGGGAGTAGAGCTTGATAGTGATGCAGCCGATAGTCGCCAGTCCATCATCCTGCAACAGGTAGAAAACGGCGTGGCCGTGCGAATGGCGGTTCTGTACCTGCTGGCCGGTGGAAGAGAAAAACTGAATTAGCGGACAAATAATTTAGTCCGCGGGAATGATATTTTACCGAATTTACCCGACCATAATTTCCTCACCATGGCAAGGATAGCCTTATTTCCCGGCACATTCGACCCCTTTACACTTGGTCACGTTGACATTATCAACCGTGCATTGCCGTTGTTCGATAAAATTTTCATCGGCATTGGCCGCAACGCGAACAAAGAACCGATGTTCTCTGAAGAACAACGACTGCAATGGGTGCAAGACATGTACAAAAATGATGAGCGGATTGATGCGGTAGTGTATGAAGGGCTCACGGTCGGTTGCTGCCAGAAAGTGGGCGCCAATTTTATTGTACGTGGTATTCGGTATGTGAACGACTTTGAATACGAAAAAGCCATTGCTGATATGAACCGCAGCCTGGACCACCAAATAGAAACGGTTTTTCTAACCTGCCTGCCGCAATTTACTTCCGTGGCTTCTACACTCGTGCGCGATGTAATCAGGAATGGCGGTGACGCTTCTCCTTTTCTGCCGGAAATCGTGGCGAAAACACTGGTGCATTATGCGTCTTGATGGAGTTTCTGGTTCCTGGTTCCTGCTTTCTCAGATATCTTCTTAGTGACTTAGCGCCTTGGTGGCAAAAAGAATTGATCACGAAGACACCAGGACTCGAAGCTATTTTGAAAGTGCTTCTTTCCAAACATCCTGAACGGACGGAAAACTGTTTTTCATTTTCCCTGAAATGCCGTCTGACGCTACCCATTCAATTTCGCTGATGCCCTCTTCTTTCTGGGCCTTTGTTTTATCAGACGACTTTCCTTTCATGAGATACCAATGCGACTCTTTCAGAATATGTTTTCCATATTCGGTATAAGTATGATAAGTGGTGGTGATCTTTTCCTTCAGGCTGACGTGCTTTAATCCCGTTTCTTCCATCACTTCCCGCACCGCGCAGTCGGGCAGCTTTTCGCCTTTGTCGAGCTTCCCTTTGGGAAGATCCCATTTCCCTTTTCGAAAAATAAACAGCACTTCTTTTTTCTCATTCTGCACCCAACCTCCTGCAGCAAGTACAATTTTGAAATGTTTCCAAAATGCTTTTTTCAGTTTGTCGAGGTCGGGGTGCCACAGAATGCCGGCGTGAAAATCATTCTTCTTTATTTCATGCAGCATAGAATTGATGGCGGCTGTATTGATCTCGTCCACAAATATGGCATCCGGATGGTGCAGGTATTCATGAATGGTCGCGTCCATTTCATCGCACAAAAAAACCGGCTTGTCGCCAAAATAAATTTTAATAAACACGGGAAATTATTCTAAGAAGGAGAATCCTGACTGAAAATTAGCGATTCGAATACAGATCTTCAAAACTGTTTGACTTGTATTTCGCCGACGGTGCGCTAGAAATAAATGGCATGGAAAACAAATTTTCCCTGCGAATTGTATTCCAGCGCCGGCGCGGGCACTTTAATCATGTTCAGTACATAAAACACTGTCTTCAGCGCTTTGCTGCGGGTGCGAATGCGGGTAAAATCCAGGTCTGGCGCGAGGTAGAAGCGGCGAACGCGTGGGATGTTAGTATAATCGTGTACAACGCCGCTTTCGTCTGTCCATTTGTTTTCGCGGCCACCCACCATCAGGTCAGAGCTATAACCCACGGCAATATTCAGCCAGCGGGGCCAAAAACCGGATTTCTTATTAAAGGACCAGGGATTTACGCTCAACCAATAAGCCTGCGAGTTGTAATCCTTCAAAAGCCGCTCCAGGGCTGAATTTCCAAACAGTTCATCACGCCGGGGTATTAATTCACTGGGATAGTCGTGCGGCCAGTATGAAAACTTGATTTGAATACGCTGTTCTTTCCAAATTAACTCCTGCGACACATAGGCACTTGCTCCAATGGTGTTGGCGATCATGTCATAGGGACTGAATCCCCATTCGGCCGAAAACCCATCCAATACTTCGATGACGGTTTGATAGGCCATTGCAGAGCCGCCGCCCAACCATACTGCCGTTTTGGGATTCATGCCCGTGTATTTCCAAAGTCCGCCGGACAGGCGGGACAGGGTATAAGCCGTCCACATGTGGCCCATCTTGTCCATCTGGTTCCACTCGGGGAAGTCATCAAAAAAGTGAAATTTGGCAGCCGGGTAGTCGGCATACCAGGCACGATTAAGCGCTACAAAAGATCCAACCCATAACACGGCGTGCGCGCCGCCTACGATCCACAATCTTTTTTTATTTACCGTGTAATGGCCCGGGATCGTGGAATCAGGGGTATTGCTGAGGATCAGGGGGCCTTGCGAAAGGCTGGCAGCAGTGGAATCCTGTGCAATAAGGGATGCGGGTTGTGAGAACAACAGCAATGCCATTGAAATATGTAAAATGATTTTTTTGAACATGCCTGCTTACAAACCTACGTTACAAATTGAATAAGAGATTCCCCCATTCAGGGCAATTTGCTTATGTTCACAAACTTCCCGAAATTAGACGTCCATCTTAAATACGCACTGAGCATGACTGATATTGTACAAGAAAAGGTTAGCAAATGGCTTTCGGGCAATTTTGATGAAGCAACCAAGGAAACCATCAAGAAGCTGCAGGCTTCAAATCCGGATGAATTAACGGAAGCCTTCTACCAAAATCTTGAATTCGGCACCGGCGGACTCAGAGGCATTATGGGAATTGGTACCAACCGCATGAACAAATACACGGTTGGAATGGCCACCCAGGGTTTTGCAAACTATTTAAAACAAAAACTGCAGGGTGAGATAAAAGTGGCCATCGCGCACGACTGCAGGAATAACAGCCGCTTTTTCGCGGAGACAACGGCACATGTTTTCGCCGCAAATGGCATGAAGGTTTTCCTTTTCGAAAGCCTGCGACCAACACCGGAATTGTCATTCACCATCCGCAACCTGAAATGCCAGGCAGGCGTGGTTTGCACCGCTTCACACAATCCAAAAGAGTACAATGGCTACAAAGCGTATTGGTCCGACGGCGGTCAGCTTGTGCCCCCGCACGACAAAGCCGTTGTAGCCGAGGTAGAAAAGATCAATTCGGTAGATGAAGTCAAATTCTCGGGTGGTGAAGAAAACATCACCATTATTGGTTCGCAGTTGGATGAAGCCTTCTGGACCATGTCGAAGGGCCTCTCCATTAATCCCGACATAATCGCGAAACAACACAACCTGAACATCGTTTATACACCCATTCATGGATCGGGCATTAAGCTGGCGCCCGAATTGTTGAAACGATACGGTTTCACCAACGTTCACATTGTAGAAGAACAAGCAACACCCGATGGAAATTTTCCTACCGTGGTTTATCCAAATCCGGAAGAGTCTGAAGCCATGAGCATCGGATTGAAAATGGCAAAGGCCCTGGATGCCGATATCCTGTTGGGAACCGATCCGGATGCCGACAGGGTAGGAGTCGGAATTAAGAATGATAAGGGAGAATGGATGTTGCTAAATGGAAATCAAATCGCCACCGTTTTATTCTGTTACATCATCGAAGCAAAAAGAGAAAAAGGCTTGTTGCGCGACAATGACTTCATGGCCACAACCATTGTGACCACCGATTTGTTGCCACAAATTGCCCGTCAAAATAATTTGAAGTGTTATACCGTGCTGACGGGATTTAAATGGATCGCTGAACAGATCAGGGTGTTGGAAGGAAAAGAAAAATTCCTGTGTGGTGGGGAAGAATCGTATGGGTATATGATTGGCGACCAGGTTCGCGACAAAGACGCGATTACCAGCGTGGCCATGATTTGCGAAGCGGCAGCCTATCTCAAAGACAAGGGCATTGGCGTATACCAGTATTTGTTGCAGACCTATGTGAAATACGGGTTGTACAAAGAACACCTCGTGTCGTTGACTAAGAAGGGCATGCGCGGCCAGGAAGAGATCGCGGAAATGATGAAGAGTTATCGTGCCAATCCGCCGAAATCAATCAATGGATTGGACGTGGTGGAATTGCTGGATTATGAAGAAAGCAAGGGTAAAAACCTGAAAACGGGTGAAACCTGGAAAATTGATTTACCCAAATCGAACGTATTACAATTTATTACTGCAGACGGTTCAAAAATTTCTGCCCGGCCCTCGGGTACCGAACCGAAAATAAAATTTTACTTCAGCGTGAATGAGAAATTGCCCGCCACCGCCGACTTCGAAAAAATCAATGGTGTGTTGGATGCGAAGATCAAAGCTATTGTGAGTGATTTGAAATTACAGTAAGTCTTCACGCAAAGGCGCAAAGACTTTTCTATCTTGCAAGCGCTTATGAGAAAATTTGAGGACAGTTATCGGCACAAGGGCCTGCGCAAGCATTTAATAGATTCATTGGCCAGGAAGGGCATCACCGACACGCGGGTGCTGGCCGCCATGAACGATATTCCGCGGCATTTTTTCATGGATTCGGCGATGGATAAGATTGCGTATGAAGACCGCGCGTTTCCTATCGGTGAAGGACAAACGATATCACAGCCCTATACGGTCGCTTACCAAACCCAGTTGCTGGAACTGAAGCCTTTCGACAGGGTGCTGGAAATCGGCACCGGTAGCGCCTACCAGGCTTCGGTACTGGCTGAAATGGGCGCCCAGGTTTTTACCATCGAGCGGCAGAAGAAACTCTTCGATTTGCAAAAAGATTTTCCCTTCATCAGAAAATATCCTTCTATCAAATTTTTTTATGGCGATGGTTATGAGGGGTTGGCCAGTTTCGCGCCTTTCGATCGAGTGCTGGTAACCGCAGCGGCACCCTTCATACCGGAAAAACTGATTGACCAGTTGAAGCCCGGCGGAAAAATGGTGATCCCTGTAAATGAAGGCCAGCTGCAACGCATGCTCAGGCTCACCAAGAACCCTGATGGAACCATCACTGAAGAGGCTTTTGACCTGTTCAGTTTTGTGCCAATGGTGGGAGGAAGAAATCACTAAAAAAAAGGCGCCGGATACTGTTATCCGGCGCGCCCGCTTATGAACAAGTAATAACCCCGTTATTGTTGAAGACCCTCTGTTGCTCCTTCCATTCCACTTCTGTTGTTCTTGCGTTTGAAGAGCGATACGTCAAATTTGCCGAAGCGGTAGGAGAAGTTCAATCGAACCACCTGCCAATCCCTTCTTCTCCAGGAGTCCTGGATAAAATAAGGCGATTCGGTATGCGTATCATAAACCCGGGTCTTGAAAATATCATTCATACTGAGTGTTAGCGCCGCCTTCTTGTCTTTCAGGAATTCCTTCCTGATTGCAACGTCCACACCACCGGTGGGTCGAATATAACCCTGCGCTGTTGTGGGTGTGAAACCAAAACCTCCACCACCGCCACCACCAGGACCACCACCACGACCACCTTGTCCACCTCCGCCCTGGGGCAGAATTGTTTTGGACTGGTAATCACCCGAAAGCTGGATTGAAAAATTCTTGGGTAGTTTGAAGTTCAAATTCAATTTTCCCAGGAAACTCCAGATGTCGTTGATATTTTCCTGTGTAGTGGTATCGGAAAGAATGGCTGAATTGTAAAAATTCAGGTTGGTCGTTGCATCCAGCCATTTGAAAAGCGGATTTTTTGCCGTGAATTCCAAACCATATGCACGACTATGATTCGCATTGATGTAAGTGTTTACAATAATGCTTTTTCCATTGGCCGGGCTGGTAACAATTTCCTGGTAACCTGTAATCAGGTCTTCTGTTCTTTTATAGTAAGCTGAGATCAATAAACTATGTCCCTTGGCGAAAGCCTTGTTATAATTTAATTCAAACGAATTGGTGAATTCCGGTTTCAGGTTCGGGTTACCGCGACGAATATTGAGTGAATCAGAATAATCGAGGAAGGGCATCAGCTGAAAGAAATTCGGCCGGTTAATTCTTCTCGAATAATTCAGTTGCAGATCCTGGTTGCCCTTTAATTTCTGCGTCAGGAATACACTGGGGAACAAGCTAAACGGATAACTATTGGTGAAAGTTTGGTGCGTATTCAACATCTCACCAGTGTATTTGGAACTTTCCACACGCAAACCCACCTGGTAAGTGAAGGTTTTGCCAATCACGTTTGAATAGGTACTGTAAGCTGCATACACCTGGTCGTTGTATTTATAATTGGCGTTGGCAATGGGAACGGGTACATATTCATCCAGGGTGTAGTCGTAAATAAAGTTATCACTCACACTGTTCACATTTCTGATGGCCCCTCTTAAACCTGCTTCCAGTTTGGATTTTTCAGTAAGCGGTGCAACAAAATCAGACTGGAAAGTCCAGAATTTACTGGTGCCACTATTATCCTGCGTTTGTAATGTGGGATCACCGGTCGGCGTATGATCATAAACAAAATACTGGGTGGTGTAATTGCTTGTGCCGGTATTTTTGTTGGCGTTGAAATTCGCGTCAGCCGTCAATTCCATTCCGGGTTTTGTGAAAAGGTGCTTGTAACCCAGCGCTGTTCCGTAGTTCCTGAAATCCCTTGAACTGAGTGCCTTGCGCTCCGAGTTCTGCGAAACGATCGGCGTGTACATGCTATCGGTAACGGTGGCGTAGTCGTCTTCGCCTTTAAAACTACCTCTTACAATATTTTGAGAAAATGTGATGGTATTCCTGTTGTCGATCAGGTAGTCAAACCCGATTCTGCCAAAGGTGAAAAAGCCATTATTCTTTGAATCTGTATACTGCGAAACATTTGTTCTGGGTGTGTCATACAGATTTTGTCGATAAGAAAATCCTTTGCCGATCGATTTGCGCTGATTCGCATTGATGCTGGCAAAGAAATTTATTTTACCCTGCTTAACATTGATGTCTGCACCACCATTGAACTTGCCTCGCGAATCCACGCCGGCGCGAAGGTTACCGTTATAGCCAGCCTTCCTGTTCTTCTTCAGTATAATATTAATGATGCCGGCAGTACCGCCAGAGGCGTCGTATTTGGCAGATGGGTTGGTAATTAATTCTACACTCGCAATGGCGTCTGATGGTATCTGGTCCAGTGTAAGTGTAGTGGGTCGGCCGTCTACGAAAATGGTGGGATTGGCATTGCGAAGGGTAACGTTACCGTCGATGTCGACGTTCACGCCCGGGATGTTCTTCATCAATTCAGTGGCCGTTTGGCCGGTGGATACAATATTCTTTTCCACGTTAAAAATCTTCCGGTCAACACCCATTTCGAAAAATGGTTTGGTGGCCACAATTTTAACCGCGTCCAATTCCTTGGCGTCGGCGGTCATTTTTATGTTTCCCAAATCACGATCAATATTGTTCATCATCGAACTCTGATCGCCACCCGGCTTCATTTCAAATTTAACGGCTTGCTCAATAGGTGTATAGCCAATCGCGCTAATCTTTAATTTGAATTGGCCAAAAATGGGGAGATTTTCCAGACTGAAATCACCATTGGCTTCTGTGAGTTGCGCTTTGAGTACTGCGTCCTTTCTTTTTTTGGTGACAGTATCGAATTTACTTTGCACCAATTCAATGGTGGCACCGTCGATACCTTTGTTGGTTTTGCCGTCGACAATTTTGCCGTAAAAATGGCCAATGCTCGGTGCCTGGCCACCACCGCGGTTTCCGCCACCGCCACCCGGGAATTGGGCGAATGCGGGGCTGATGATTACGCAGGCTAACAGTACAAGAATGTTTTTCATCGCAGTCACTTTAAATTCATTCGCAAGCAAAATTCTTCAATTTGTGTTACCGCTGCAAACTTACTTGATAAAAGGCTGATTATTATGGCAAAGGGGCAGGATGCGAGATTGTGTATACCAAATACAAAAATGTTGCGACGTGCGCTAAAGCGCAAGTTCCTGGTTTCTGGTTTGTGGTTTGTAGTTGAATGAAAATTCCATTTTGCCCAGACATCCTTTTTTTCTATTTTTGCGGCCTATACGGTGGTTGTAGCTCAGCTGGTTAGAGCATCAGATTGTGGTTCTGAGGGTCGTGGGTTCGAGCCCCATCATCCACCCAAATTTTCTCCCCAAATCATGACGAAATTCAAAAATTTCAAAGGCTGCAATCGGGCAGCCTTTTGATTTTCAGTCCCTGAGCCATTCATCACAATTTCACAATTCATTAGTTAAATAGCTTAATAATCAACAACAATGACCATCAAATTCCGTTATTTTTGGAGTATGCAAAAATGGTCAAAGATTATGCTAAGTAAAAAAATCTTACCCCTTGTTCTGGTATTGCTAACCGCTGGTCTCTTCTTCGCATTCAGGTCTATGGGATCTTCAAATCCTCCCACCAAATACGAAAAGATCCTGACGCAGGTAGGTGAAATGCTGGAAGAGGCTCATTACAGTCCCAAGAAAATTGACGATGAATTTTCAAAAGATATTTTCAAAAAATATCTGGTGGCATTGGATCCCGACAAGAATATTTTTCTCCAGGAAGACATCCAGGCTTTGAAAAAGTATGAAACCCGCATCGATGATGAAATTCATGGTGCGCCGGTTCAGTTTTTTCCTGCCGTGAACGCCATCTATCAGAAACGCGTACCCGAAGCAGCAGAAGTGTACAAGGAAATTCTCAGTAAGCCTTTCGATTACACCGTTGATGAAACAGTGATAACCGATGCCGACAAGCTCGATTTCCCCAACAACGAAGCGGCCCGCAAGGAATCGTGGAGGAAGCGCCTGAAATACCTGGCACTGGAACGCTATTCCGATTTATTGGAAACGCGCGACAAGAACAAAGGCAAGGAAGGGTTTGTTTCTAAAACAGACGCTGAATTGGAAAAAGAAGCCCGGGATAAGGTAAGCCTTATCATGGAGCGAAATTTCAATCGCCTTCGCAATAAATTCACCGAAGAAGAACGCTTCGACATCCTGGTAAATACCATTACATCTACCATGGATCCCCATACCAATTTCTTTCCCCCCGTTGAAAAGAGATCTTTCGATGAAACCATGAGCAATCGCTTTTATGGCATCGGAGCATCTCTCAGAAATGACGAAGGAAATATCAAGATCGCAACCCTTATGACCGGTAGCCCGGCCTGGAAATCAGGACAGGTGCAGGTTGGCGACGTGATCATGAAAGTTGGTCAGGGCAAGGATGAACCACAGGACCTGGCCGGTTTCGATACCGACGATGCCGTGAAGCTGATTCGCGGTAAGAAAGGCACCGAAGTGAAGCTTACGCTGAAGAAAACAGATGGCTCCATTAAAGTGGTATCGCTGATCCGCGATGAAATTGTGCTCGATGAATCTTTCGCACGCAGTGCCATTATTGATGATGGTACCAAGAAAATAGGATATATCTACTTACCCGAGTTCTATGCCGATTGGGAAAGACCAAATGGCGCCCGTTGCTCACAGGACGTGGCCAAGGAACTCGTTAAGCTGAAAGAGCAAAATGTAAACGGCGTGATCATGGACCTGCGCGGCAATGGTGGCGGCTCTTTACCTGATGTGATCCAGATGGTCGGTCTGTTCATTGAAGAAGGACCCGTTGTACAGGTAAAAGACAGGGAAGGAAATCCAAGCGTATTAAGAGACCGTGACAAGTCTGTATTATATGGTGGTCCGCTGGCCGTTATGGTTAACGAACTCAGCGCATCAGCTTCTGAGATCTTTGCAGCGGCTATTCAAGACTATAAGCGTGGTGTGATCATTGGTAGTTCATCTACCTATGGCAAAGGCACTGTGCAAAGAAATATCGGGCTGGATCCTACCAGTGGATTGATGGCTTCAAATGACCTGGGTACGGTAAAGCTGACCCTCCAGAAATTCTACAGGATCAACGGTGGCAGCACCCAATTGAAAGGCGTGTTGCCCGATATCGTTCTTCCTGATCAATTGGAATACCTGAAGTTTAGGGAGAAGGATGATCCCGATGCGCTGAAATGGGATGAAATTCAGAAAGCCAATTATGCTACCTGGAATAGTGATATGAATGTTCCTATGCTTGAAAAAGCAAGCGAGGAGAGAGTGAAGAATAATTCAGCTTTCAAACTGATCAAAGAAAACACAGCCTGGCTCTCGAAAGTGAGCGACAAGGAATACCCCTTGAACCTGAAGAAATACAAGGACGAACAGGTTTCTATCCGCTCTACGGTGAAACAAATGGAAAACCTCACAAAGCTCACGAATAACATGACGGTGAAGTCTCTTCCTGAAGATCAGAATAAGTTCGCCGCCGACAAAGACAAGCAAGACAGATTGAACCAATGGTACAAGAACCTGGGTTCTGACATCTATCTTGGTGAAGCGGTGAATGTAATGAATGACATGATTAACCAGGCCAGTCTGGCAAAGAAGCAATAAGAAAATTTCACGCAAAGTCTTCGAAACTTTGCGTGAAATTTTAAACACCGTAACGTTCCTTCAATATTTTTTCGTGGTGCAGCCAATGCCCCAGGATCATAAAGCCAAGACTGTTGGCTTTGGTGGGTGTGTTATTCGAAACTCCTTTGGCATCCAGTTGTTCCGGCGTAAAGCTGGCGAACAAATCGATGGTGGATTGGCGCACCCGCTTTAATTCTGCTACCAATGATTGGAGGCTTCTTCCGCCCGCCGTTGCATGATCGGCATAGCTGTTTTCATCGAAACCCGGCAAAGACTGTTGTTCTCCTCTCGATATGCATAACGCACGATAACCAAAGATGCGCTCAGCGTCTATAATGTGCTGCAATACCTGCTTCACAGGCCATTTCCCCTCGCCATAGGCGTAGTCAGCCTTAGCCGCCGGAATCGCATCGAGATACCCATTCAGGCTTCCCATTGAATCTTGTAATCCTTTAACGCAGTCGTCTGTTTGTACCAGGTTGATATACCTGTCGAAATAAGTTCCGTGATCTCCTGTCTGTGGTTTGGGCATAACAAAAAATTTGGGCAAATCTAAAAAAAAACGCCGACGATAGCCGGCGTTTCAATGCAATTATGATGAAAGGAATTATCCTTTTTTGGTCGTCTTTAATTTTGATTTTGGAAGGGTGGGACTGGCGTCGGGATTGGCCAGGTTCTTATCACCTTTCATAGCTGCGGCCATTTTCACGGCTTCGTATGCATTTACTATTCCACCTGTTTTTGAAATATCGCTCAGGCTCACGTCTTCTTCCGTGCCCGGCTTTTTCACTTTCAAATCGCGGAAGCGGCTGGATGATTTCTCAATGATCAGTTTCAACTGCTTCGGTGTTAAATCAGGATAATAAGAAAGCAACAGCGCGGCAATGCCGGCTACAATCGGACTGGAGAAACTGGTACCCGGCAAATCGCCGTACTCGTTTCCACCAGGAAGTGTGCTGTAAATTTTTACGCCCGGTGCAAATACATCCAATTCGCGCTTTCCGTAATTGGAGAAATAAGCGGTGAGTGAATTAATAGGCGTTCCGTCTGGCAGGTGTTGCAGGATCACGGGATCGCTGCTGGCACCAACGGTAATCCAGTTGGTGGCTGTATTCTTCAGGTCGTTATTGAAATGGGGGTTGGGATAGTTGTCGGTACTGTCGATATTCCAGGATTCGTTTCCTGCTGCGTGTACAAGTAACACGTTTTTGCTTTCCGCATATTTAACCGCATCATCAACCCATTTTTTCTCGGGCGAAAATGCCTTGCCGAAACTCATATTGATAACCTGCGCGCCATTGTCAACCGCATAACGGATGGCGTTGGCGATATCTTTGTCGTGCTCGTCGCCCTGTGGCACAGCGCGAATTACCATGATCCTGACATTGTCTGCAATGCCATCTATACCCTTACCGTTAGCACGACTGGCACCAATAATGCCGGCCACATGGGTACCGTGCATCGGTGTAGATGCCATAACATCGGGATTGCCATAAAAGCGATCGGTAATATCACCATAATTGTCCTGCACAATTTCACCGCGGAAATCTTCGGGTTCTTTTACAATGGCTTCCATTTTCGCTTTCTCGCCATCATAATATTCCTGCGATTCTTCCATCAACATCCTGTTGGTGGCTTCGGTGAGCTGGAAACCCAGGTAAAGGGCCATCATCACGCCTTTGGCGCGACTTTCCTCGCTGGACTTGGCCTTGTATCTTTGCAATTCATCACCGGTATAAATTTCTTTTCCGAGCGCGGCGCGCAGAATGCTGTCTGACGCCGCCATGCGTTCGATGGGATTTCTCAGGAACAACACATTGGTTGTGGCTTCGCGTGCATCGCCTTCCAGTTTCTCTTTGATCTTTTTATACATCTTCACTTCCTGCGCCTCTTCCGGATCCAGTTTGGATTCATCCGGAATTTGATCACCATATTTCTTCTTGTATTTAAAATATACCCTCGCGCCTTCGTAGGAATCCTGTTTTACATTGCGGCCGTCTTTGCCACCCAGGAAGTTCCAACCATACACATCATCCACGTAACCGTTGTGGTCGTCGTCGATTCCATTCCCGGGAATTTCGTTGGGATTGCGCCAGAGTACGGCTTTGAGGTCTTCGTGCGTGGTGTCTACGCCGGAGTCAATAATGGCCACCAAAACGGTCTTGCTTTTCTTGCCTTTCAGAAACTCGTAGGCTTTGTCAACATTCACACCATAATAACCGTCTTTCTTGTAGTCAAGCATGTGCCAGCCTTTTGGCGCATCTTTCTTGATCTCCTGCTTGGAGCTTTGAGCCAGAAGGGTGAGGGGGGCCATGAGTAGGGCATAGGCAATCCCCCGATACGGATTGAAAATCGTTTTTACCATGTTGCAAACAAATTTAATCTTGCAAATATCTTAGTAAACGTCCAAGTAGGGCTTACCGTTGTTCAAATTTCACAAAATTTATAAGTCAAATTTGATGCCCTGAGCCAGTGGCAGCCTGGTGCTATAGTTAACCGTATTGGTCTGTCGCCGCATGTAATTCTTCCAGGCGTCACTGCCACTTTCCCGGCCTCCTCCTGTTTCCTTTTCCCCTCCAAAAGCCCCGCCAATTTCAGCCCCGCTTGTACCGATATTCACATTGGCAATACCGCAATCACTTCCTCCAGCCGAAAGAAACTGTTCCGCTTCCCTCAAATTTAATGTCATGATTGCCGACGAAAGTCCTTGAGGTACAGCATTTTGCATTCCGATAGCATCTTCTATATTTTTATACTTCATAATATATAATATAGGTGCAAAAGTTTCATGCTGCACAATGGCCATCTGGTTTTCAACCTCCGCAATACAGGGCTTCACGTAGCAACCGCTCTCAAAACCCTTGCCTTCCAGAACGCCGCCTTCC